>Ga0209347_1000251_pt1 | contig 147802 bp, 129 predicted proteins | sample AutmiccommuBRH23_FD_187382 | JGI IMG/M metagenome (GOLD analysis project Ga0209347, IMG submission 187382) | Deep subsurface microbial communities from Mt. Terri, Switzerland - Autotrophic microbial communities BRH/23 (SPAdes) (version 2) | ecosystem: Environmental > Aquatic > Deep subsurface... | reverse complement strand
CTTGTGGATCTGCTGCGCCTGGCACCGGCTGCGTTTCGCAAACGGCGCATCATTCGCGCTTCCCAGACGGTTCCAGATGTCGAATTGCGCCACTGGTTTACGCGGAGGTGGAATGCCTGAGTCTGGTGCTGTACTGCGTGTGCTGTTCGTTTACTATGAGCCAGGTCCCTCCGGTCAGACGGAGCATGTGCTGACGCTTGCTCAACGTCTGGATCGAGCTCGATTTGATGTCACAGTTATTTTGCCTGACCTCTTGAACAGCCAGGTCGCGCGCTTTGAAGCTGCTGGAGCGCGAGTGGTAATCCTGCCGATCCGCAAATTGATCTGGCCTTATTCGGCGCTCAGTGGTTTATGGCACCTTATCCGTCAGTGCGATTATGATATTATTCATGTGCACTCACAGGAAGCTGGTATGGTCGCCCGTCCACTGGCGCGCCTGGCAGGCGGGCGCGGACTTTTCTACACCCCGCAGTGCATAAATATTCGCAGTCTGCGCTGGTTTGGCGCTTATCGACTGGTCGAGCGCATCCTGGCGAACATCACCGACCGCATAATTTCGGTCAATGAAGCAGACCGTTTGACCATGATCGCACGCGGCATTCCAGCCGCAAAGATTGTTACGGTGTACAATGGGCTCGACCTGGACAGGTTTGATGACCTGGACGCTTCACCTCCAGCAGGACAACCTCTGGTGATGCAAGTTGGTCGCTTGAGTGAACAAAAAGCACCTTTGGATTTTGTGGAAGGCGCTCGTCTCGTTCTTCAGCGGCGGCCGGATACCCGCTTTATGCTGGTGGGTGATGGCCCATTGCTGCAGCAGGTTCAGGATCAGATTCGGAGTGCTGGGTTACAGGAGCGTGTGACTGCAACGGGTGGGCAGCCAAATGCCTATCGCCTGATCCACACCGCAGATATCGTTACGCTGACCTCGCGTTGGGAAGGCAGCCCATATTCGTTATTGGAAGCCATGGCCTGGGCCAAGCCGGTGGTTGCCACCTCTGTAAATGGGTGTCCTGAGCTGGTATTGGATGGCGAAACGGGTTATCTGGCGCCCAGCGGTCAACCCCATATCTGGGCCGAGCGGGTACTGCGCTTGCTGGACGATCCGCAGGCAGCCCAACTGATGGGAAAGAAGGGTCGCCAGCATCTGGAGGCCAATTTTACATTACCACACATGGTAGCCAGGATCACTGCCCTTTATGAGCAGTTCGTCTTATAATCATTAAGGTTTAAGCAGTTGGTAGAGGGACGAAGGGGACATCCCGACACGCTCTTGAACAGTTAACATCTAATCGGTTTACTTTGTTAGAATATGGAAACGAGATAATTTACTTGGTAGGTAGAGGTAACGAATGAAAACACTGAAAATTATGACTCTGAATGCGCCATTTCACCCCAAATTCTCGCGCTCCCAGCGCAGCCCGGCGGTGATCAAAAGTGGCGTGCTGTATTATCCGATCTGGCTGGCTTACGCGACCGGTGTATTAGAGCAAGATGGTTTTGAAGTGCGCTTGATCGACGCGCCTGCAGATAGTTTGAGTCTGGAAGATGTGCTGGAGATTGTGCGCAGCTATCAACCGGGCATGGTTGTGATCGATACCAGCACGCCCAGTATCCAAAATGATCTGCGCGTGGCTGAAGCCATTAAACAACAAGCGCCGGATGTAGCGATTATGATGGTTGGTCCGCATGTGACTGCCATGCCCGAGGAGACTTTGCAGTCGTCTGCTGCAGTACAGGCTGTAGCGCGTGGTGAATATGATTACACCGTACGCGATGTCGCCCGTACACTTGAGGCTGGTGAAGATTTGGGTGAGGTAACGGGGTTGACCTATCGTGCAGCAGATGGTCAAATCGTTACCAATCTGGATCGCCCATTGATCCGTGATCTGGACAGCCTGCCCTTTGTCAGCGAGGTGTACAAACGCCATCTCAAGGTGGAAAACTATTTTTATTCCATCACGCAGTACCCGGAGGTGGCGATCATCACCGGGCGCGGCTGCCCGTATCACTGCACCTATTGTGTCTGGCCGCAGACCATTACCGGGCATGGTTATCGCAAGCGCAGTATCGAAAACGTGGCTGAGGAGTTCGAATATATCGCCCGTGAGCTGCCGCAGGTTAAAGAAATTTTCATCGAAGATGATACACTTACTGTGGACCAGCGCCGCTCGCAGGCCCTGGCGCAAGAGTTGATCCATCGGGGGAATAAACTGCCTTTCACAGCCAATTCGCGTGCCGATGTGAGCTACGAGACTTTGCACAGCCTGCACCAGGCGGGATTGCGCCTGGTGTGTGTGGGCTTTGAAAGCGGCGACCAGCGTATCCTGGATAATATTAAGAAAAGTATCACGGTGGAGAAGTTTTACCAATTTCGGGATGATGCCCGTAAAGCCAAAGTCCTGGTGCATGGCTGCTTTATGGCAGGTAACCCCGGCGATACACGCGAAAGTTTGCAGTTGACCCTCGATCTGGCCAAACGCCTGAATCCGGATACGGCCCAGTTCTTCCCCATCATGATCTATCCGGGTACGGAGGCTTTTGAATGGGCGTCTACCAATCAGTATATGCTCACGGATGATTTCGACCAGTGGCTGACAGAGGATGGCCTGCACCGCACGATAGTCTCTCAGCCGGGGCTTTCAGCAGAGGAAGTCGTCGCCTGGTGTGATGATGCGCGTCGTGAGTATTACTTGCGCCCGCGTTTTGTCGCCAGCAAGATTTGGGAAATTATTACCAGCCCGCGTGAGGCCGGCCGCATCTTGAAGGCCTCCCGCACATTCTTTAAGTATTTGTTCCGTCCTTCTTTGAAAAGAAGTGACGCCTGACATTTCGAGGGGTGTTGTGACCCAAGCCGTTCGTTATTCGATCGTTGTACCGATCTATAACTCGCAGCATGTTATTCACCGCTGCCTCGACGCCCTGGTTAACCAAACAGTGCCACGGCAACAATATGAAATCCTGGTGGTGGATGATGGTTCGACTGAACCTATCCCACAAACCCTCGAGACGAATCCGGATATTACTCTGATACGGATCCTGCATGGTGGGCCTTCGGCGGCGCGCAACGCCGGTGTCGCTGCTGCCCGGGGAGATATTGTTGCATTCACCGATAGCGATTGTGTGCCGGCTCCTGATTGGCTGGAGAAAATTACCCAGCCATTCCGCAGCAAGCGTGTGGTCGGTGTTAAAGGGGTCTATCTTACCCAGCAGAAAGAGCTCATCGCCCATTTTGTCCAGCTGGAATACCAGTATAAGTATGATCGAATGGCAAAACTGCCACAGGTAGATTTCATTGATACCTATTCGGCAGCCTACCGGCGCGATATTTTCCTCCAAAACAATGGCTTCGATACCTCCTTCACAGTGCCTTCGGTCGAGGATCAGGAATTTTCATTCCGCCTCGCTCAAAAAGGCTACCATTTAGAATTCATCCCAGGGGCTGCGGTTTATCATGTTCATGATCGTAACCTGAGTGATTACTGGAAGCGCAAATTCGGCATTGGTTATTGGAAAGCCTATATGCTGCGCTGGCTGCCGCAAAAGACGTTTAATGATTCACACACCTCACCCTCCCAGCGCTGGCAGATCGGTTTTCTGGGCCTGGCGATCATCGCGCTGGTGCTCTCGCTCTTCACGCCTGACTTGTTGTGGCTGGCTGGTGCTGCTACCGGCGTGTTTTTCCTGAGCGGACTGCGCTTTCTTTATTTTGTCTTGCGTCATGATCTGGTCGCGGGGTTGTGGATTCCATTGATGCTGGTGGTGCGTGCAGCTGCGTTGGGCGCTGGTCTGGCAGTCGGCTTTATCATGCCGCCGCGCAGACCACAACACCAACACCACGCGCTCCAGATGGGCACATTTTTCATCAAACGCATCGTCGATTTGACTGGCAGTCTGATTGGGTTGGTGCTCTCTTCACCGATGATGCTGGTTGCGGCTGTCGCCATCCGCCTGGATTCGCCAGGCCCGGCTTTCTTCTCCCAGGAGAGGGCTGGTGAAAACGGCAAACCCTTCCGCATTTATAAGTTGCGCACGATGTGCGCGGGCGCTGAAGGGCGTGTCGCTGAGGTACTGGTGCTTAATCCTCTTGAAGGTCCGAGCTTTAAAATCCCGAACGACCCGCGCGTGACTCGGGTAGGTCGCTATCTGCGACGCTGGAGTATTGATGAAACACCCCAATTCTGGAATGTCCTTAAAGGGGAGATGAGCCTGGTGGGACCTCGCCCAGAAGAGTTGTGGGTGGTGGAAAAATATAACGATGAACAGCGCAAACGTCTGGCCTTTAAACCTGGCCTGACCGGACCGATGCAGATCAATGGGCGTGGTACTTTGAACTTCGACGAGCGTTTAAAACTTGAACTGGACTATATGCAGAACTACTCGCTGGCCAAGGACCTGGATATCCTGGTGCACTCCTTTAAAGCAGTAATCACCGGAAAAGGCGCTTACTGATCCACCTGCTGTAAACAAAATCATCATAACCCCTTAACTTGATCAGACTTGACGGTCGCACTAAGGTTTGATAGCATCCGTGCGGCTGTTAATCCAATGCCGCCTATGAAAAGGAGTCTTAAAACTAGCATGAAATCGATAAAACGTTTAATATTCTTGAGCCTAGTTATGGCGCTGGTAGTGGTTGCTCTACCAAATCGACCAGCCGTCGTCACGGCCCAGGAAGAAACAGGTCTTACACTTTACCTGCCTCAGGTTTCCAGCGAGCAGTCAACCGTACTGCCGCCTTATGCCATTCAAATAGCCGGGTTGAGCCAGATCACAACCAGTGCAGCCTATGTCGATCTAACCCCTGAAGAGGCTGCCGCCGCCCAGGAACTGCTGATGGCAGAACTGGATACAACTTTCCCGAATCTGGTCGATGCGCTCAAGCAAAGCGGAGCAGGCTATGCGCGCGTGTATATTGACTGGAATTTTATCCAGCCAACGGAAGGCGGGGCGTATAGCTGGACCTGGTATGATAGCCGCCTGTCTCAGTTGAATGCAGCTGGATTGGGGTTAATTGCCACGGTAACCAATGCCCCGACCTGGGCAGTCGATACTCTTGACCCATGTGCCTATATCATTACAGAAGTCGATGCCTATTACCAGTTTCTGGAAGCCCTGGTGGATCACTATCCCTATATCAAGACCTGGGAAATTCTCAATGAGCCGGACGCTGTCCCAGGATATCGCTGTGGAAGCGGGGTGATGAATTATGGCTATGCCGGCGCGCAGTATGCTTCTTTGTTGCAAGGAGCTTATACACGCATCAAAGCCATGGACCCATCTGCTACAGTTATTATGGGTGGCATGGCTTACGATCACTTTGTGGATGAAGATCCGGTCAATAATAAGTTCAATCGCTATTTCCTGGACGCGGTGCTAGACGCTGGTGGCGCGCCCTACATGGATGGAGTTAATTACCACTACTTCCACGATTTTGTGGACAGTTGGGAAGGCTGGATTACAGCAATTGATGACCCGACCTGTGAGGGAGCCATCAAAGTTGATGAAGGCGGCGACACTTTATATTACTCGTGGGGCTTTGATATTACCGCCAAAGCTTCTCATGTCGCCGAGCGACTGCGCGTCTGCCATAATGTGACCAAACCGCAGTGGCTGACCGAGATTGGCCATCACGGAATTAACCCTGCTAGCATTGATCCATCGCGCACCGATGATACGCTTGAAAACCAGGCTCGCTATGTCTTCACAGTGCATGCGCGTGGATTCGCAACCGGGGCGGAGAATATAACCTGGTATGCCCTGAAGATCGTCCCCACGTTGACCGGTTATGACCATCAGGGCTTGCTCTATGATGAGCGCGATGGGCTCCTGGAAAATGAGCCCAAGCCGGCCTATTTTGCTTATCAGACCATGACCCGCGAGCTGGGTAATTATCGCTACGAGCAGTGGGTGACCTTCGACCCCCGCACGCGCCCTGCTGCAGAAGCCTACCAATTCAAACACCTGGCTGGCGCTGCAGCCGGCAACCCCAAGCTGGTAGCGTGGAGTAATTCCACCAGTGATGTGCCGCTTACGCTGGCGCGCAGCTCAATTCGTGTGGTTTCGCGCCCGGGCAATGGCATCTTCGCCGAGGAATTCTTTGTTACCGATGGAGGCGTCATGGACGCCGATGGTGCAGCAAACGGCAGCATAGCCTTCAATCTTAAGCTTGAGCCGGTGATTATTGAGCTTCTGCCGTAAGCAGATCAAGCTGATCATGTGCTAATAAAAATTGGAGATGGGTTTGAAAAAACCGTCTCCAATTTTTGGTTATACGCTTAAAAAGTGGGCATCGCTGACCTGAGGGGGGCAGGCCAACGACGCCCAAAAAAATTATACACCGGATTAATTATTACTTCAAGCTCATGCCTGACAGTTCTGCAAGGCTGGGCAAACTCTGCTTAGGAGCCGCTTACGGTTGGCAGACCCTGGCTCTTCCAATCATTTATACCCCCCGCCATGCTGGTGACATCCGTGAAGCCTGCCTGGCGTAATATATCCCGACCCTCTGCGCTGCGATTTCCCGAGCGGCATACCACGACGATTTCTACGCCTTGAGGCAGCTCACTCAGCCGCGTTTCCAGCTCATCCAATGGGATGAGCGTGGTTTCGGGGATGTGGACAGCCTCCCATTCTTCAGGTGTGCGTACATCCAGCAAGAAAATGCCCGCTTCATATTTTTCAGCGGCTTCTGTTACGCTGATCCCATCTGGAGCTGAGTTAGCTGCCAGGCTGTCAGCCGGAGCGGCGGGTGATCGGTTCAAGAAGACAAAGGCGGCAACGACCGCAACCAGGATGACTCCTACCAGGATCAAGGGCCAGGTTGGGGTTTTGGCTCGGGTGGCTGCCTGCTTTTTGTGTTTGGACTTTGATTGTGTTTTCGTGACGTGCTTGGACATGATCGTTCTCCTTACGATTTGAGGCTGGCATTTAGATGCTTGAAGATCAACAAGGTTACAACTCCGCAGTAAAATGACCATTTTTGTGTCATTTCCCGGCCCAGAACAGGATGATTGACACATGACACATCCCGAAAAAACCGTATAATAACCATACACTTAAATAATAGTCTAAGCCGCAGTCTCCAATTATTGTTTGTTTGGTTATTATTGTAACCTGCAGGCGACATCACCAACGAAAAGAGCATAACTTATGGCATCGATTGAAGAGATCAAACAGGCGTTGACTCAGGTCATGGACCCTGAATTGGGCAAGAGTATTGTCGAATTGGGCATGGTCCGTGATATTCAGGTATCTGACGGTCAGGTAAAAATATTGCTGGCTCTCACCATTGCTGGCTGCCCGTTGAAGGACCAGATCAGCAGTGAGACCCAGGCAGCAGCAGCGGCTGTGCCAGGCGTCGGTGGGGTAACCGTCGAGCTCACCAGCATGTCTGCCGATGAACGAAAGAAGCTGCACAGTCGCGCTCCTGCTCCAGCAATGAATCTTAACCAGGTTGGTCGTATGGTTGCCATTTTGAGCGGCAAAGGTGGCGTGGGTAAATCCTCTGTCACAAGTTTGCTGGCAACTGCATTGCAGCGTCAGGGGCTGATGGTGGGCGTGCTGGACGCCGATATCACGGGGCCCAGTATCCCGCGTATGTTTGGAATTAGCGGCCCCGTGCCGAGTGTGCCCTTTGGAATGTTGCCCATCCGTACGGCCTCCGGCGTGCGTGTGATCTCAACTAATCTCATGGTGCCCGAAGAAGACACAGCCGTGGTCTGGCGCGGACCAATCGTCAGCACGACGATTAAACAATTCTGGACAGATGTGCTGTGGGGACGGCTGGATTATCTGCTGGTCGATCTGCCACCCGGCACCTCCGATGCTACCCTGACGGTAATGGAAGCCCTGCCCCTGGATGGTGTGGTTCTGGTGACCATGCCGCAGGGATTGTCTTCAATGGTCGTCCGAAAAACTGTGCATATGTCCCAGGGCCTGAAGATGCCCATTCTGGGCATTGTTGAAAATATGAGTTATTTTGTTTCTCCAGAGACGGGTACGCAGTTTGAGATTTTTGGCCCCAGCCAGACGGATAAAGTGACGGATATCTCCAATGCCCCCTTACTGGGTCGCTTGCCGATTGATCCCCACCTGACTGAGCTGGCCGATACTGGTCAGATTGAACAGTATGAGCACCCGGCATATGAAGCCCTGGCAGAAGCGTTTTTGGAAGCGGTGCCCGCGGTAGCCCCACGTTCGGTGGCTGCCCGGATGATCCACAGATCATAGTTGCTTGCCCGGGGAAACTGTGTCAGCCAGGTTTGACTGACTCTTCTAAGAACAATGTTTTATTCACTTACGCAATGGGCAGGTTGATGGGGGTGACTTGGCGGACGTAGCCCGCCGAATCACCCCACTTCCTCTTAGAACTGCGTAACTTCTTATGTGAACTGCACTTAATAGATATAGGATTTCGGTTGTTGCAGGTAAATAAGCTGTGGACATAACTCGTTTTCGGATTTCTGATCCGACCCAACGGGAAGCCGAGTTGCAACCCGGTGGTGGTGGCTTAAGGCGCGCCTGGAAACCAACCTTGCAATCCAGGTTTGTTTTGATTCTGGTTGGGGTCACGCTGCTCAGCCTGCTTATATCCAGTTCTCTTCTGTATGATTTACAACGCCGGCAGTTAATCGAACAATCCGAGATGTCGGTTGCGCTGCTGAGCAACACGCTTGAATCGAGTCTGCGCCACGCCATGCTGGATGGTGAGCGGGTGCCTATCGACGATTTGATTGAATCGATTGTCGCAGAGCCGCAGATTGAAAAATTACACATCATGGACACGCAGGGAGTTATAAGTTTCAGTTCCGAATCTGCAGAAGTCGGTACTCTGATGAATGAAGCCGATCCGGATTGCCAGGCTTGCCACGCCGGTAATCCAGTTGCGTTAAATTCGTCTGTGATCACCCGCTCAGAATCCGGCACTCAAAAATTGCTGAATGTCAATGTGATCCAAAATGCCGCGGAATGCCATGCCTGTCACGATCCGGGTGTTGAAACCTTGGGGATAATGATGATCGAAACCTCCCTGGCAGGCGTGGATCAGCAGCTCATTTCCGGCTTCTGGCGCACCGGATTGGTTGGCCTGGGAACCATTATTGTCCTGGTTACTTTAATTGGGTTCTCTCTCAATCGCAGTGTAATCTTGCCCATCTCGCGCTTATCCAGGGGAGTTGCCCAAATTGGGGTTGGTAATCTGGATGAGGCCATTCCTACGGGTGAACATGATGAGATCGGTGAGCTGACGCTGGCCTTTGAAGACATGCGTCAAAAATTAAAGCGTTCGCATGCCGAACAGGAACACAATAAGCATAATCTGGCAGTTTTGAATGAGGTTGCACTGGGGGCAACCCAGCTGCTGGATGTGCAGGCCATCCTGGAATTTACTCTGGATACGATGATCAATCAGTTGGCCATGTCGGCAGGATTGATTTTCCTGTGGGATGAAGTCTCCCAACGCTACACCATGCGCGCCTCGCGTAATATCCCCGACGAGCAGATCGAAGAGATAGACAGGCGGCGCAAAGCAGGCTGGGACATCACCCGCGAAGTGGCCGAGTCGGGACAGGAAGTGATTATCACCGAAATTCCCCAGGACTACAGATTGCAAGGTTTATGGGATGATCGTAAGGGTCAAGCCTACATCAAACTCCCTTTGATGTCACGCGGCACAGTTGTAGGTGTGTTGAGCTTGATCACTCCGGAGGGGCAACCGGTCACTGAGCCAGGGATAGAATATCTCAAAGCCATTGGGCGTGAGGTGGGTATTGCCATTGATAACGCCATGCTGTTGGAAGATACCCGCCGTAGTGAGCAGCAAGCCAATGCACTCTACCAGTTGGGCACCAAGATTTCGGCTTCCCTGGCGTTAGACGATGTATTGGGTGCAGTCGCAGACTCTGCGCGTGAGTTATTACAGGCGGAGATCGGTCTGGTAGGCTTGTTGGAGGAAGATTCTCAAGAGGTCCTCATCATGGCGGTTGCGGGTGATGATGCTGAGAATCTCAAAGGTAAGCGCGTGCCTGTGCACAGCGAATCACCCGGTAATGTGCTGATGAAAGGTCAGGCAATTATCTCCAACTCGGAGCATGAGGATGCATTTGCTTTACACGCCGATGATGCTGCCACGGATCAGCCTATTGCCTCTTTCCTGGCGGTGCCATTGGTGCGCGGAGAGCGCTTTATAGGTCTGGTGGAAGTGATGATCCGCCAACCGCGCAGTTTTCGCCAGGCGGACGCCCAATTGCTAATGCGCCTGGCGCATCATGTTGTGGTGGCTGTTGAAAATGCGCAGTTATATCACCAGCTCCGCTACCTGGCATCACTGGAGGAGCGTGATCGCCTGGCGCGCGAAATGCATGATCACCTTGCCCAATCCCTGGGGTATCTGAACGTGCGCGCTGCCATGGCCGATGATTTGCTTTCTGCAGGCAAGCATGATCAAGCCCTGGAGAATTTGCACGAGCTGAAAAGGGCGGCAAAAATCGTTTACAAAGATGTACGCGAAGAAATCTTTAACTTGCGTACGGCAGTTATACAACCGAAAAGTTTCTTTACTACTTTACAGGATTATCTGGCAGAGTATCGCACATATTACGGGGTTAATGTAGAATTGATGGTTGAGGCTGCACAAATGTTTGATTTCGAGCCAGAGACCGGCAGCCAGTTGTTGCGCATTATTCAGGAGGCATTGGGCAATGTGCGCAAACACTCGGGTGCCAGTTACGTGCGGGTACACTTCCACCTGGAAGGCGATTCCGTATTGGCATGTATCGAAGATAATGGTCAGGGATTTATTCCGGGTCAGGCTGCCGAGCTAAATGGTCAACATTATGGTTTGCAGATCATGCGCGAACGCGCTGAATCGGTAGGGGGAAGCCTTACGCTGGAATCTCAACCCGGGCAAGGAACACGTGTCCTGGTGCGCCTGCCGCCTGCCTGAGGAAGTGAGAGGAGTATAAGTTAGGATGCTGCGTATTTTACTGGTTGACGATCATGTGCTGTTTCGTAAGGGACTCACAGCTTTGCTGGGCAGCCGTCCGGATATCCAGATCGTGGGCGAAGCGCGTGATGGCCTGGAAGCAATCGATGCCGCGCGCGAGTTTCTACCGGATGTCATTCTGATGGATGTCAATATGCCCCGCTGTGACGGCCTGGAAGCGACACGGCGCATCAAACGCGAGATGCCGCATGTCAAGATTGTCATTCTGACTGTTTCGGACGATGACCAGCATCTCTTTGAAGCGATCAAAAGTGGCGCCCAGGGTTATCTCTTGAAAGATCTGGAACCTTATCAGCTTTATGATCTATTAGAGAGTATCTCACGCGGCGAGGCGCCCCTTTCTGGGGTCATTGCCGCCAAGATCTTGAAGGAATTTACCAATCCCAGTGGAGCGACAACCCAGGAGGCAGAAGTCATCGACCAGCTAACCCCCCGGGAGACTCAGATCCTGCAGTTGGTGGCAGAAGGCAAATCGAATAGGGATATCGCCGATGAATTGGTGATCTCCGAGAATACAGTAAAGATCCATATCCGAAATATATTGGAAAAACTGCATTTAAAAAACCGCATCCAGGCTGCTGTGTACGCAGTCAGCCAGGGAATAATAAATGAACCACCCCATTAATCCTGCCATATAGCCCAGATGGGCTATCATTATTTAGATGCCTTGCCCATTAGAGCTATCGAAAGATAGCTCTTTTATTTTCGAGAGATTACTAGGTTTAGTATTGTTGTGAGAGGACATTAAGACTATTATCTAATTAGTATACCTGTCAACAGGTATTTAAGCATTGTCAGGGTGTCCCGGTGCGGAAAGAGCTCCATCTGCATTAATGAGTGCCAGGAAATAAGTTGTCTCTTTGAAGTCTGCCCCGTAAGTCTGGCCCTCATCACCCATCTCGAATGTAGTTCTGGAGCAAGAAAGGAGAGCCTCATCACCAAGGTTACTTTAAATAAAAAATGTTCCAATCATCATCTAACAAGGCTTGAAAGCTGGAGGAATTAAAGATGACTCGAGTTGAACGAAGAGATAAAGCACCAGAACCAAAACCGGAAGAGCCAAAAACTGGTGGGGGTGGCATCAGCCGGAAAGAATTCTTAGAGATGACAGGGACTGGCATCGCCGGTCTGGTCATCGGCGGCGTAGTGGGGCGCGAAGTCTTCCCTAAGGCTGCAGCTCCTGAAGCAGCAGCCACACCCGAAGCCGCCGCACCTGCGGCTGGCGGTGAAGAAGCTGCGGCTGAATCCCCGTACAAAGCTGGATATTCAATCGTATTTGATCCCTACCAATGCACCGGCTGTATGGCCTGTGCTGTAGCTTGCTCAGAAAAATATTCCCTGGAAGTTTTCCCGGAACAGACCGCAAATATGGTGAACCTGGAATTTTCCCGCATTCGCCCGGTCCGTTTCTCATATGTTGATGTGGTCAATGTCTGCTTCGATTGCAAGCTCGACGAACTGGAAGAGGGTACGGATCTGGCGCCATGCCAGGCAGTCTGCCCTGAAGAAGCCATTCAGACCATTCCCGAAGGCGAAGGCAAAGCCGGCTATTACGGCATGGGTTACAAGTACGTCGATCGCGAGAAGTGCCTGGGCGCCGATAAGTGCTGGCGCTGCTCCGAGATCTGCGAAGATCAATTCGGCAGCGGTATTTCATTCGATCCCATTGAAAAGAAAGCCCAAGTTTGCGGTCGCTGCGGCGGCGATCCCGAGTGCGTCAAAGCTTGCCCCGAGCCGCTGGCTCTGCAGTGGGTCCCGGCCTCGATCAATGGCCGTTTCTTTGCGCATACCCCCGGGGACTACGCTAAGCTGCTTTACCGCAAGATGTTTGGACAGAGGAGGACCCTATAATGGCCGACTTAAAAGGTATGACGGGCAAAATTGCACGAGTCGACCTGACCAGTGGCACCGTCACGGTCATCGAACCCGAGGAAGCAGTCTACAAGAAATTCCTGGGTGGCGCGGCTCTGGGGACCTATTACCTCTTGAAAGAAGGGATCGCGGATCCCAAAGTAGATCCCCTTGGTCCGGACAACATGTTCCAAATCATGGTTGGTCCGATCACCGGTGTGGGGCCAAACAACCGCTCCGTCACCGTCACCAAATCTGCCTACAATTTCATCGGCATCTCCACCGCTGGCGGACAGACTCCTTCTGAGCTGAAATACGCTGGTTGGGACGGTATCCAGGTGGTGGGCAAGGCCAGTAAGCCGGTCTATATCGCCATCATGGACGACAAAGTCGAAATCCGCGATGCCGGGCATGTGTGGGGCAAAGGCGCAGAAGAATCCGAAGATATCCTGCGTATGGAGGTAAATTCGGAAGTTGAAACCCGCGAAGCTATGCTGCGCGATGCCGACCTGACCGAGCAGTGGGCCGCCATGCGCCCCCCCAAGCGCCTTGGTACCGGTCACAAACGCCTGGCAAAAGTCTGGGTGATTGGCCCCGGAGGCGAGAATCAAGTCTGGTTCGCCAGCGTGATGACTGAAGCCGGCCGCTCCCACGGGCGCTACGGCACCGGCGCTATCATGGGTTCCAAGAACCTCAAAGCCATCGTCGTGCGCGGCACCAAGGGCCATCCCCTGGCGGATAAGAAAAAGTACCTGGAGCTGGTGCATGCCATTCAGGCAGACGAGCTCAAGAACTACAGCCGCAAGAAATATGGCACCGCTTCTGCCGGCACCCGCACCTCCTACACCGAAAATGCCTTCCCGATCCGCAACTGGCAGTGGGGCGTGTGGTCTGACCCGCATATGCTGGGTATAAGCGGCCCCTTCATGGATACTGCCAGCTTTGTCCGCAAGCAAGCTTGCGCAGGCTGCACCATGAACTGCCTGTTCCCGGTCCAGATCACCAGTGAAGATCCTATGATGGACGGGCATGCTTCCGATATGCCCGACTGGGAAGCTCTGGGCATGGTCGGCGGCAACCTGGGTTACTTTGAAATGGAAGGCTCTACGCCTTCTGATCCATTCACGGGCACTCTCGAAGATCATGCAGAGCACCTGGCCAAGCTGCAGTACACCACCTACATCCATGACGATGCTGGTATTGACTTCATCGAAGGCGGCGCACTCCTGGCTATGCTCATGGAGCTGCGCCAGCGTGACCTGATCACAGTGGACGACGTGGATGGCATAGACATCAAGTGGGGCGATGTCCACGCGGTTGACGAGGTGATTAAGAAGCTCGTTGCTCGTGAAGGTATCGGCGATGTCTATGCAAAAGGTGTTTGGGAAACTGCCAAGTACTATGCGGATGCTAAGGGCAAGCCGGAAATCTTGAAGTACGCGCAGATCGGACACCGCTACGCGCAGCCTGCTCACGGCGTGCGCACCGGCGCTGACAAAGACGCCATTGAATACGTCACCGTCAGCCGGCCCTGCGAGCACACCGGCGGCGGCGGCGCAGGCTTCATCAAAGGCGACCTGGCAGCCGGCATTGCCGGACAGAACACCAAGACTGCTGGCTCAGACTCGATGGTGGTCTGCTCCTTCTCGGCAGGCAACTTTGCGGGTAAGTACGTTGACATCCTCAAGGCTGCTACCGGCTGGACCGACTTCGCCGATGAAGACCTGGTCAAGGTCGGCGCTCGCCAGTATGCCATGGCGCGTTTGTTCGACATCCACACCCAGCAGCTCAAAGATCCCAAGACGGAATGGGACATGCTGGTTACGGATCGCTGGTTCGATGATCCCATGCCAAACGGTTGGGCCAAGGGTAAGGTAGCCTACGAAGGCAACAAGGACAAGCTCTTCAACGAAACTCTGCCCGCTTACTGGAAAGAACGCGGCTGGACTGAGGACAAGGGCGTTCCTACCCTCGATACCCTGAAAGCCTTAGGGATTGACGACGTTGCAGGCCCGATCGCCCAGCAGCATCTCTAAATCGATAATAGGTTCTCGATAGGTTAAATCGATGAGGCCCCAACTGGGAGTATTCCATCAGCTTGGGGCCTCACCTCTGAAATGAATATTATTGTCAGGTTCAAGAGCAGGAGATTCCGGGCTCGTGAAATACGAACAGCTTTTTGAACGCAATTATGGGATTTTTTCCGCGCAGGAGCAAGCCCGAATTCGGGCGGCGAAAGTTGTCATCGTGGGCGTCGGCGGCGTTGGAGGTACTATTGCGACGATCCTTGCCCGCAGCGGTCTGGAGCATTTTGTGCTCTATGAGCACGATATCTATACAGCTACGAACATGAACCGCCAGATCGGTTGCTTTATGGATACGGTGGGCTTGAGCAAGGCTGAGGTGATCCGGGATACGATTCTGAGGATCAATCCCGAAGCTCAGATTGAGATGCACACACGGGCAATCGTTGAAGCTGAAATGGATGATGTTATCCAGCAAGGCGATGTGCTCATGCCAGCTGCCGACGATTGGCCGTTGAGTATGAATCTACTGGGAAGAGCAAAAGAGCTGGGCAAACCGGCAATTATGGCTTATCCGGTCGGCGCGCTCGGGCGAGTCAGCACATTTATGCCCGACAGCCCTTATGCCTCGGAGTGCCTGGTGATCCCCAAAGGCCTACCTTATGCACAATTGAAAGAATTCATGTGCGATCCGGACAACCGCCGTACCCTGCTGTACTACTGCACCGAAGGCGGCTGGACAGATGAGTGGTTTGAAGGTTTCTGCCAGGGTACCAAACCGCATGCTCAGTTGTGCTCGATTGTGTGGATCACCAGTGCGCTGGCTGCTCAGGAGATTATCAAGCTGGTTTCTGGGCGTTTTAAACCGGTTGTCGCGCCGCGCTACTGGCATATCACACCCAATGGAGCGCACATCGCCCGCTTTAGTATTGCCCGGCGTTTGTTGGCGCGCAGCTCGCAAAAACCTTTGGGGCGCAAGATGCTCCCCTTGTTAGCAAAACGCCCCTGGCTTTTACGCCTTTTTACCAGGGCCTTGCATTAAATCACCGAATTAGAAAAGGATAGTGGATCGTGAGAAATCGTAAACTCGAAATCAATCCGCTGGCATTACTCGGAACAGGATGTTTGATTGCCAGCATGCTTATCCCCTGGTGGGGTTTCTTCACCAATAACAATACCGAGTCATTTTTGTACCCTTATATCATCAAAGGACCTGTCGTAAACATGATCGGTTATCCCCGCAGCCCACAGATGGTACTTCTCACATGGGCCCTGGTCATCAGCATTATTTTAGGGTTACTCGGGAGCTTTTTACAAAAAAATCCGGGCAGGATTTTCCGGTTGTTAAGTGGAACACTCACCGTCATTTTCCTGTGGCGATTTATCTACAGGATGACCGAGATCGCAGGTGCATTCAATTTGCCTCTGCAGGGAGTGGGGGATGCCGAATACGGCGGCTTTTTCGTGGCCACTGCGACCAGCAGTCTCAAAGCCGGGTTTTACCTGGCGTGTGTTGGGGCAGCTTTGCTGATCCTGGCAGCGCTCATTGCATGGAAGATTGGCTTTGGCCGTTCTACGCTTCCCGATACGACTGAGGGATAACCCTTCTCTTGAGTTTAGGCTCGCATACTTTACGAAATGACTGAATCTTACAAAAAGGAGTAGAGGATATGAAATCGAAAATGAGCCTTGTGATCGTCGTGCTGCTGGTGATGAGCTTATTGATGGTCGCCTGTGGCTCTGCAGAGCCAACCCCGCCTCCAGCTACGCCAACTCCCGAAGTGCATCCGGGAGAAGCTTTGGTATCGGGCCGCTGTGGTACCTGCCATTCGCTTGGGGTAATCCAAAATGCCAAATATGATTCGGCTGGCTGGAAGACCACGGTTGATCGCATGGTCAATGTAGGCGCCACCTTGAATGATGAACAGAAAGTTCAGGTAGTTGATTATTTGGCCAGGACATACGGTAAATAAATCCTTGGCTAACAGGAGGCAATTCAATGGGAGATGAGTTGAACGGTCAGCTCGCGGAGCTCAGCAAGCGTTTGAGCGAAGGTCGTCTCAGCCGGCGTGATTTTATCCGTGCTGCTGCGCTCCTGGGAGTATCCCTCGGCGCAGGCGGGCTGGTAACAGGCTGCAGCTCGTCGCCAGAAGGTGAGGCAACTCCGCCGCCGGCTTCCAATGTGAGTGGTTATAAACCGGCGCCCACCTTCACTCCCCAACCAGAGGCAGAATGGGTGGGCCGCACGGTTCCCACCCCTACCCCGCGTGGCTCCTTTATTCCTAATTGGTACTGCGGGGCGTGCGGGCAGCATTTTCTCAGCCTGGATATGTTCTTGACCCATGCAGCGAGTGCCCATGCCTGGCGCTTGCCTGAGACCAAGCAGGTCGAAAAACCGACTTATGAGCAGTTTATCGTTCAGCCGCTGAAGCGCTTCGATGAACGCAATACAGTCTTTTCGCGCACTGATCTGGATGAAAAATATATAGAACGGCGCAATGCGGCTCCCATGAAAGAGATCACGGATCCGGAAGAAACCCAGGCAGGCCAGGCTTTGATGGCAGGCGCAATCTACGTCGATAACAAAGCCGGCAGCCTGCATGAGAATTACTACGGCTATTTCGGGCATGTCCGGGGCGATAAGGGTCTATACGATTGGGATGAGCCGGTGAACTCCACAAAGTATCCGGTTGACGATCCGGCGGCCATGAGCGCCCGGGTCAAGGAAGTCGCCAAGATCTACGGCGCAAACCTGGTGGGCATTACCAAACTCGACCAACGCTGGGTGTACTCGGATTGGTTTGAGCGCGTCACCCGGACATCGGACAAGCTGGTGGTGAATTATAAATATGCCATTGTTCTGGCTATTGAAATGAAAGGCGCATTGATAAACCACTCGCCGGGTGCGGAATCGAGTGCAGAAGTAGCCCTGGCTTACTCCCGGATGGCGGAGTTGTCTTCATCTTTGGCAGCGTATATCCGTACTCTGGGATATCCAGCCATTCCTTGTGGCAATGACACAACCCAGAGCATCCCCCTGGCGATCGATGCGGGTCTGGGCGAGCTGGGACGCAATGGTTTGATGCTCACCCCTGAATACGGCTCGCGTGTCCGCCTGTGCAAAGTGCTCACCGATCTACCCCTGGCGCCTGATAAGCCCATTGACTTCGGTCTGCAAAAATTCTGCGAGACCTGTCATGCCTGCGCCCAGGCCTGCCCCATAGGAGCAGTCCGGGATGGCGACCGCACCACGGAGATTACTTCTATCTCGAATCGTATTGGGCTTAATCGCTGGCCTGTCAACGTCGAAGATTGTTATATCTTTTGGAGGATGAACCGATCCGATTGCGCAAATTGTATTGCCGCCTGTCCCTGGTCTTTGGAATCACCACGTGACTGGCTGGAACTATAACCTCAACTACGTGAGTTATAGATCTTCATTTATAGGAAAGGGGTACGACCCAATGGCAATAGATTTAGGAAAGATCGATACCATTATCGAACAATTCAGCACCGAGCGGAGCGGTTTGATCCCTGCTCTGCTGGGGATCCAGGATGTTTACCACTATCTGCCGCCCGAAGCGCTCGATCGGGTTGCGGAGAAAATGGACATCCCCATGATCCAGGTGCAGCAAGTGGCTGAATTCTATAAGGTATTCAGCCTGGAACCGCGCGGTAAGCACATCATCACCGTCTGCCAGGGAACTGCCTGTCACGTACAGGGCGGCGACCGGCTGGTGGATGAGCTGGCGCGCATGTTGGAAATCAAACCGGGCGGCACCACCAAAAACATGGAATTCACCCTCGAAAGCGTGAACTGCCTGGGCGCCTGCTCGTTGGGGCCTGTGATGACGGTGGACGGCAAGTATTATGGTCATATGGCTGCCAACAAAGCTGAAAAATTATTGGCCAAGGTTCGCGAAGCGGACGAGCAAGAAGAGGAGGTAGCTGCATGAGCGGTACTAACGGAAACCAGAATCTGGCCCTGGAATTGGAGAAGCTGCGTGAAGAGATTATCGCCGGGCGCGATATCTCCAGGCCAATCCTGACGGTGTGCGCAGGCACGGGCTGCTGTGCGTCTGGGGCTCTGGACGTACGCGATGCTCTGGAAGCGCAAATAATCGAACAGGGCATCGAAGCGCAAGTCGAGTTAAAGATCACCGGCTGCCGTGGGTTCTGTGAGCAGGGACCTCTGGTAGCTGTCCTGCCAAAACATATTTTCTATGCCAAAGTAAAAGCAAAAGATGCCGGCGAAATCGTCCGCAAAACGATCGTTAACGGTGAGATCGTCGACCGCCTGTTATTCAAAGATCCGGTGACCGGCAAACGACTGGTCCACGAAACCGATATCCCGTTTTATGTGGAACAGCAGCGTGTGCTGCTCAAAGACAGCGGCTATATCAACCCCACCTTGATCGAAGACTACCTGGCGGTGGGCGGTTACACTGCGCTTCCCAAAGCCTTGAAGATGCTTCCCGGTGATGTAATCGAAGAAGTTAAAAAATCCGGGCTGCGCGGTCGCGGCGGCGCGGGCTTCCCGGCTGGTGTGAAGTGGGAGCTGGCTCGCAAGGCGCCTGGGGATGAAAAATACGTCATCTGCAACGCCGACGAAGGCGACCCGGGTGCATTCCAGGATCGTAGCCTGATTGAAGCCAACCCACACAGCGTGTTGGAGGGCATCATCATTGGTGCGTATGCAATTGGTGCCAATTTTGGGTATATCTACCTGCGCCATGAATATCCTCTGGCGGTAGAGCGCATGCAGATCGCGGTCGAAGCGGCGCGTAAGCAGGGTTTGCTGGGGAAAAATATCCTTGGCTCTGGCTTTGACTTTGATCTGTTCGTCCAGCTGGGCGCAGGGGCGTTCGTGTGCGGTGAAGAGACAGCCCTGATGGCCTCCATCGAAGGTAAAGTCGGTGAGCCTCGCTCACGCCCTCCCTATCCGGCACAGAAAGGCTTATGGGGCAAGCCGACCAATATCAATAACGTCAAGACCTGGGCGAGTGTGCCTTATATCATCAAAAACGGCGCTGACTGGTACAGCAGTATCGGGACCGAAACCAGCAAAGGCACGACGGTCTTCTCGCTGGTTGGTAAAGTGAAGAACACCGGTTTGATCGAGGTTCCTCTGGGGATTACCCTGCGCGACCTGATCGAAAAAATCGGCGGCGGCGCCTCGGGCGATCTGCCCCTGAAAGCAGTCCAGACCGGCGGCCCCTCGGGCGGCTGTATCCCGGCAAGCATGTGGCATCTGCCGGTGGACTATGAAAGCCTGAAGGCTGCCGGCTCGATTATGGGTTCGGGTGGCATGATCGTGATGGATGAGAGCACCTGCATGGTCGATATCGCCCGCTACTTCACGGAGTTTAGCCGCTTTGAATCATGCGGTAAATGCTCCGCCTGCCGTGAAGGCGTACGCCGCATGCACGAGCTCCTGGAGTACATCACCCAAGGTCTGGGTGAGGAGGGTGATATCGAGCGTCTGGAGGAGCTGGGGAAAGCAGTCCAGACCGGCTCGCTGTGCGCTTTGGGCCAAACTGCTCCCAATCCAGTGCTGACCACGATCAAGTATTTCCGCGAGGAATACGAAGCCCACATTCGCGACAAGAAGTGCCCGGCTGGGGTCTGCAAAGAGCTGATCGAGTTCTATATTTTTGCAGAGAACTGCACCGGCTGTACTCTGTGCGCCCGTTCTTGCCCCGTGGATGCCATCAGCGGCGAGCGCAAGCAGCTGCATGTGATCGACAGCCAGGTTTGTATTCGCTGTGGCATGTGTCGCGAAGTCTGTAACCAAAACGCTGTGTTTACACGGTAGGGAGTTCAAAACATGGTAAATCTGACGATCAATGGTGAACGAATTGCAGCAGCCGAAGGGAGCACAGTGCTGGAAGCAGCGCAAAAGGCCGGTATCTATATCCCGACCCTGTGCCACCATAAGGACCTGACCCCCTACGGTGCATGCCGCTTGTGCCTGGTTGAAATCCGGCGCAATGGAAGGTCGCTCGTTTCGACCTCTTGTAACCTGCCTGTTGAAGAAGGCATGACGATTGTTACGGATACTGCTGAAGTGGCCGCCACTCGAAAAGAGTGCGCCAACTTCATTCTCTCGCGCTGTCCGGAAGTCCCGGCCGTCCAGCGTATGGCAGCATCATTGGGTGTAGAGCAGCCTAGCTTCCCCGCAGATGACCCCAAAGCGGATTGTATTCTGTGTACTCTGTGCGTGCGGGCTTGCGATGAGCTGACGGATGAGCATGTGATCGGTATGGTAGGACGTGGGGCTGACCGCCGGGTGTCGACGGCTTATGGCGAGCGTGTGGCGGTATGCGATACCTGTAACAAATGCGTGCCCTACTGCCCGACAGGCGCCATCACCCACCTGCCGGATGCCCCGATTGGCGTGGCTTTTAAGGCCAATGCCAATAAATGGAAGCGCATTCGCCAGGTAGTGCAGTACGCCTTCCTGGCTATTTTCCTGGCTTTGATGGCTTTAACGCTGCTGCGGACTGCCCCTCCAGCCCATGCTGGTCCAGTTAACCTCTTCTCGCGTGCAAACCCGTTGCAAGCGATCATCGCCATGATTGGCGGGCGCGAGGCAATCATTAACTACTTTCCCGCGCTGATCATCATTGCCCTGACTTTTGTCTTTGGGCGGGTATGGTGCGCCTGGATCTGCCCGATGGGTGCTTTCCTGGAGCTATACGGGCGGGTTGGGCGCAAGATCAACATGCCCCGGCTGCGCGAGCTAAAGTACGTCATCCTGGCAGTCATTGTATTGATGGCAGCCCTCGGCAGTCTGGCTTTTATGTACTTCGAGCCCATCACCATCGCGGTGCGTGGTCTGACGGGCATCTTCCGTCCGGTGGTTGAATACACCCAGTTGGAAGACAAGAAGGATTTCGTCATGCCGGGTATTGCCTGGTGGGCGATGATTATCCCCTTTGCCTTGCTGCTGCTGCTGAACGTCATCGAGAAACGCTTCTGGTGCCGCTATCTATGCCCCCTGGGAGGGCTGCTGGGCCTGTTCTCCAAGTTCTCCTGGACGAAACGCTTCGTGGACCAGAAAAGCTGCGTCAAGTGCGGTGAGTGTGCCAGCATCTGTACCATGGGCGCTATCAGCGACAAGCTGGACTTCAAGAGCGATCCCGCCGAATGCATTATGTGCATGGACTGCGGACCGGTATGCCCGAAGAACGCCATCACCTTCCCCAAGGGTGAATTGCTCACCTTCCCGAACGAAGTCGATCCCGGCCGGCGCACTGCGCTTGGCACCATCGGCTTGGGCGCTCTGGCAGTCGGCGCGTTGGCACTGGATGTTGGCCAGGCCAAAGCCGCCAAGTCATCCGTCCTGCGCCCGCCTGGGGCAGGAGAAGACTTCCTGGCCAAGTGTATCCGCTGCGACCAGTGCATCGAGGGCTGCCCCACCCACGTCCTGCAACCGGCTGCTTTTGAAGGCGGCTGGGATGCTCTGTGGACGCCGGAGTTCGATCCGTTTGTTGCCGGTTATTGTGATTACGAATGCAACCGCTGCGGGGAAATCTGCCCCAGCCAGGCTATCCCCAAGCTCTCGTTGGAGGATAAGCGTAAAGCGGTCATCGGTATCGCCCAGGTGAATTTTGAGACCTGTGTGCGCTGTATGGACTGTTTGGAAAACTGCCCTTACGAATGTTTCTATGAAGTTGAAGTGGAAGGCATACGCGGCGTCTTCCCCAAAGTCGATCCTACAAATTGTGTTGGCTGCGGCATTTGCATCGCCGTTTGCCCTGCTCAAGACGAACGGGCAGTCGTGGTTTACCCGGTGGATGCGGTTCCGGAAGATCCGTACGTAACTACCCCGGTGACCGACTAAGGCGAGTTATATCTGGCAGACCCAGGGGTGTCCAACATCCCTGGGTCTGCCAGAAAAGATGTCAGTGAATCTGTTTGGAAAAATTCCCCCTGCTGAGATGTAGTCCAGCAGGCCTGAGATCTGGCCCTGGTTCGGGGGAGGGATTATGATCCGAGTATTTGTACTTGCACGGAATTCCTTGTTCGGCAAGGGGATCGAATCCTTGCTTGGTCAGGAGACGGAGCTGGAAATTGTTACTTCGTCTGAAAATCTGGACACCCTGGAAGCGCGCATCCAGGAGTGCCAGCCGGATGTTATTATCGTGAACTGTGATGACCCCAAGGATGAGCTGACCTCTGCGATCCTGTGCGCTGTGCGCGAGCGTTTGGATGTGCGTGTGATTGGTCTCAGCCTGCGGGATAACAGTATCTGTGTCTATCGCGGGGAGCAAAAACAAATCGTGCACGTCGAAGACTTGCTGCATGCCATTGAAGATTAGTTCACACTCGTTGCACACCTTCGTGTGGATTGCTTTTTTGATCATGCTGACAGGCTGTTCTAAGGGACAAAACCCGGCGCCAACGCTTTCACCGGGTACACCCACTGCAATTGCGCAGACTATATCCCCGAAAGCCGACAGTTACGAAGTAAGGGCCTGGGTCGATAAACCTGAGCCAAAACCAGGGCAAGTGTTGGTGCTGAGTGGAAGTCTTATCAAAAATGGCGTCCACCTCAATGGATTGATGATGGGCGGGTTCTGGCAACGGTCAGGTGAGGCAACTGCATCGCAACACTGCTACGAGTTTGTCAATTACCAGCGTGGGAAATGTAATATCCAGGTTGAAGATTTCCCACTCGATATTTATGTTCCGATTACGATCCGCATTTATTATCAAGGTATCCCTTATACTGCTGAAACAGGCTTTACACCGCGTGGTAATTGATTATTTGGTGGATAAGAATATTTGATGTACATTTTTACCCAGCACATATAGCCCAAGTGGGCTATATGGTTTATGTTGTATCACCCACAAGAGCTATCAAAAGATAGCTCTTTTGCTTGTTCAGTATCGCTTAGCTTAGTATTGCGTGTGAGCACTGAAAAGATTATTATCTAAATAGACCACCTGTTGCCAGGTATTTAAATTTGCTTTAGGTGCGCTGTCGCAGATATGGCTCAGGAAGTAATTTAAGGTCGTTGGGCTTTAGTTGAAGCGGGGAGCATACCTCCCCAAGCATATCTTTCTCAGCTTGCAGGGTGCGAGATCATCCGGAGCAGCAAAGGAGGCAGGAGAACTAAAATTTGTCTCATCAAAAAAAGTTCGAATCATCGTCGAAGAGGGCTTGAAAGCCGGAGGAATTAAAGATGACACGAGTTGAACGAAGAGAAAAAGCACCAGAACCAACACCGGAAGAGCCAAAAAATGGAGGGGGTGGCATCAGCCGGAAAGAATTTCTAGAGATGACTGGCACCGGCATCGCCGGCCTGGTCATTGGTGGGGTCGTGGGGCGTGAAGTATTCCCCAAAGCCGCCCCAGTGGCTGAGCCTGTTGCCGAGCCAGCCGCCGAACCTGCGGCCGGCGCAGAAGGCGCTGCTGCAGGCCCCGCTTATATGGCTGGTTTTACTATTGTATTTGACCCCTACCAGTGCACCGGCTGCATGCGCTGCGCAGTGGCCTGCGCGGAGAAATACTCCGCCGAAGTTGCCCCGGAAGAAACCGCTGACCTGATCAACCTGGAATTTGCTCGAATACGCCCCATGCGCTTCCAATATGTGGATGTGGTCAATATCTGCGCTGATTGCAAGCTCTATCCATGGGCGGAAGGCTCTGAACAGGCACCATGCCAGGAAGTCTGCCCTGAAGACGCCATCCTCACGGTTCCTGAAGGCGAAGGCAAAGCAGGTTATTACGGCATGGGTTACAAATACGTTGATCGTGAGAAGTGCCTGGGCGAAGATAAATGCTGGCGCTGCGCTGAGATTTGTGAAGATCAATTCGGCAGCGGTATTTCCTTCGATCCTATTGAAAAGAAAGCCCAGGTTTGCGGGCGCTGCGGTGGCGATCCTGAGTGCGTGAAGGCTTGCCCAGAACCTATGGCTCTGACCTGGATGCCGGCCATGCGTAATGGTCGCTTCCATGCCTTCCAGCCAGCGGGCTACGCGGAACTGCTGTACCGCAAGATGTTTGGACAGAGGAGGACCCTATAATGGCCGACTTAAAAGGAATGACAGGCAAAATTGCACGAGTCGACCTGACCAGTGGCACCGTCACGGTCATCGAACCCGAGGAAGCAGTCTACCGCAAGTACCTCGGCGGCTCGGCGTTGGGGGTCTATTTCCTCTTCAAAGAAGGGATTGTTGATCCTAAAGTAGATCCTCTCGGTCCGGACAACATGCTTCAATTCATGATTGGTCCGACCAACGGTGCGGGTCCCAATAACCGCTCCGTTACTGTTACTAAGGCTGCTTATAATTTCATCTCCATCGCTACCTCCGGCGGTCAGGCTTCCGCAGAGCTGAAGTATGCTGGCTGGGATGGCGTCCAGGTGGTTGGTAAGGCTGCCAAGCCGGTCTATATCGCCATTCTTGATGACAAAGTCGAGATCCGCGATGCAGCTCATGTATGGGGCAAAGGCGCTGAAGAAGCGGAGATGATCCTGAAGGCAGAAGTCACTGCTGATCTCGAGACCCGCGAAGCGATGGTGCGGGATGCTGACCTGACCGCTGAATGGGCGGCTATTCGCCCACCCAAGCGCAAGGGATTTGGCGCCAAGCGCCTGGCTCAGGCCTGGGTGATTGGTCAGGGTGGCGAAAACCAGGTCTGGTATGCCAATGTGATGACCGAAGCCGGGCGTGCGCATGGACGCCACGGTCCGGGTGCGGTCATGGGCTCGAAGAACCTCAAGGCCATTGTTGTGCGTGGTACCAAGGGGCATCGTGTGGCGGATAAGAAGACATTCCTGGAAATTACGGATGCCATTCAGATTTCCGAACGTGGCGATGCCTTCTGGCGCGAGTACGGCACCGCCGGCATTGGCGCCAGCTCAGCGTATGTGGAAGATGCCTTCCCGATCCGCAACTGGCAGTGGTGCTCCTGGTCCGATCCTAATGTGCGGGCAATAACTGGCCCGTTCATGGCGGCTGCCAGCTTTGTGCGCAAGCAAGCCTGCCCTGGTTGTGTACTACACTGCTTATACCCGGTTGAGATCACCAGTGAAGATGAGATGATGAACGGGCATGCCTCCGATATGCCCGACTGGGAAGCCATGGGTATGATTGGCGGTAACCTGGGCTACATGGAAATGGAAGGCGCCTCTCCTGAAGACACCTTCACTGGAACATATGCTGACCAGGCAGAGCATCTTGCCAAGCTGCAGTTCACCACCTACCTGCATGATGATTATGGGCTGGACTACATCGAAGGTGGCAATAACCTGGCCCTGGTAATGGAGCTGCGCCAGCGCGACTTGATCAGCGTGGATGATCTGGATGGCATTGACCTCAAATGGGGTGATGTCCATGCGGTGGATGAGATGCTCAAGAAGATCATTGCTCGCGAGGGTGTGGGCGACAAGCTGGCCAATGGCACCTACGAGACCGCCAAGTACTTCGCCGACTTGAAGGGCAACCCGGATATCATGAAGTACTCCATGACGGCTCATCGCTATGGGCAGCCAGCCCACGATGTGCGCAGCCCGGCGGATAAGAACGCCATGGAATATGTCACGGTTCACCGGCCTTGCGAACATACCGGTGGCGGCACCGGAGGTTTCGTGGCAGGGGACTGGGCATCCGCAATTGCCGGTCAGAACAATAAAGTTTCTACCGGTGACTCCATGGTTGCTTGCATCTTCCCCGGCGGTCACTGGGCTGGTAAGACCGTAGATATCGTCAAAGCTGCCACAGGTTGGAGTGATTTCTCTGAACAAGACCTGTTCGATATTGGCGCTCGTACCTACGCTCTTACTCGCTTGTTCGATATCCACACCCAACAGCTCACCGATCCCAAAGAGCAGTGGGATAAGCTGGTGCCTCAGCGCTGGTTCAACGACCCCCTGCCTAATGGCCCACATAAGGGCGCGGTTGCCTACGAAGGCAATCCGGATAAGCTCTTCAACGAAGCTCTGCCCGCTTACTGGAAAGAACGCGGCTGGACTGAAGACAAGGGCATCCCGACCCTCGAGACCCTGAAAGCTTTAGGGATTGACGACATCGCGGGTGACATCGCACAGCAGTATCTCTAAGCCTTTGACGGGTACTGCATAAGTGGAAATTATGAGGCCCCAACTGGGTGTATTCCATCAGGTTGGGGCCTCACCCATAAACGGGTATTTTTGCGATATGATCGAGGTAAGGTTATTGTGAACGGAAAGCGAATTGAGATAAATCTCCTGGCTTTGATGGGTGTCGTTTTGCTGATCATCGCCATGTTTTTCCCTTGGTGGACCTTTGCGTTGGAATTCAACGTTCCAACGGATCTATATCCGTATCTCATTGATGGCCCAGGCAGTGAATTGGTCGGTTATAAACGCAGCCCAATGATGACCCTTCTGACCGGTGTCTTGATCTCTTGTATTCTCCTGGCCTTGATGGGTGTGTTTGCCCCAAAACGTCTCGGACGTTGGTTGCTGATTGTCAGCAGCCTGCTTAATTTCCTGGCTGCCTGGCGCCTGCTGGTGCGCATTGCCGGGGTAGCTGCTCTTTATCATATGCCTATCCAGGGGACAGCCGTAGCGAATTACGGTGGGTTTGCCCATGTGAAGGTATGGTCAAAAATCCAACCAGGCTTGTATCTTGATGTTGCTGGTGCATTCCTGGTGCTCCTGGGGGCAATAACATTATGGAAAATATATCTGGGGCGTGAAAACTCCCCAACTGTGGTTGAAGAAGCTTGATGATTTTTGTGTTATTAAGGCACTAATTTTAATCAGAGTATTAAAACCGATTGTATAGGGAGAAAAAGATATGAAAAAGATACAGATCGTGTTGTTTATTATCCTGATCGCCCTTTTGATGGGTGCTTGCTCTTCCACCCCGGCGACTCCCGCTCCGCCTGCCACACCCGAAGTGCACCCGGGTCAGGCATTGGTAACCAACCGCTGCAGCACCTGCCATTCACTCGGGGTAATCGAGAATGCCAAATATGATGAAGGTGGTTGGAAGGTGACTGTTGAGCGCATGGTTAAGAGTGGCGCTACGCTCAATGCTGAACAGCAAGTGCATGTGATCGATTACCTGGCAAAAACTTACCCCAAACAATGAGGTAGTTGTCGATGAAAAAAAGCAAGCCGATATCCACTTCCGAACTGGAACGCCTGGCTGATCAGAGCGCAATGAGCCGGCGCGATTTCCTGCGCAGCGCGGCGGTATTGGGCGTCTCTCTGGGGACAGGTGAAATTCTGGCTGGCTGTACACCGGCGCCGCCAGGAACCAGCACACCCTCACCCACAGTTGATGTGACCGGTAATAATGCCCCTCCTCGCATGGATGACAACAATAACCGCCCGACCATGCCATCGAACTATAAGCCGGCGCCTACGTTTACCCCTCAACCCGAAGTGGAGTGGGTGGGAAGAACGGTGTCTACGGCGACTCCGCGCAGTTCCTATATACCCGAATGGTTCTGCAGTGTTTGTGGGCAGCGTTTTATGAACCTGGATGCATATAAGCAGCATGCCCTGGATACCCATACCTGGCGGCTGCCAGAGATCAAGCGTGTCGATAAACCCACCTATGAGCAGTTCATCGTTGGAGAGATCGAGCGCTTTGATGAGAAAAACACGGCCTTTTCGCGGCGCATGTGGGATGAAGCCTATATGAAGTTGACGGCAGAGACCCAGACCAGACCACCCAGGGACGCCTGGGCAGCATTCGAAGGGCAGGCATTGGTCGCTGGCGCGATCTATGTCGATAACAAAGCCGGCACCTTGCACGAGCGCTATGGCGGCTATAACGGGCATGTGCGCGGGGCAGGTGGTCTTTATGACTGGGATGAGCCGGTAAATGCTACCAGGTATCCGGTCGATGATCCGCTGGCGATGACTGAGCGTATCAAGGAAGTGGCCCGCATCTATGGAGCCAGCCTGGTGGGCGTGACAAAGCTTGACAGGCGCTGGGTGTATTCGCATTATTATGAGCGGGCGACCGGGAAATATGGACGCCTGACTGTCCCGTTCCAATATGCCATTGTGATGGCGGTGGAGATGGACTGGAAGATGATCAATGAATCACCGGGCTACGCAGCCAGCGCCACCACGGCTCTGGGCTACTCCCACATGGCTGAGATCTCGTCTTCCCTGGCGGCCTATATTCGCGCCCTGGGGTATCCAGCAACGCCGCACGGCAATGATACTGCCCAGAGCGTACCCCTGGCGATTGACGCCGGGTTGGGTGAGGCTGGCCGGCATGGCTTGCTGATCACCCCCGAATATGGCACCCGCCAGCGACTGTGCAAGGTCTTCACCAACCTGCCCCTGGTACCCGATAAGCCTATCGACTTTGGCATCCAGAGCTTTTGTGAAACCTGCCATTCTTGCTCCAGTGCCTGCCCGGTCGGAGCGATCCTTACCGGTGACCGGACCACAGAAATCACCTCGATTTGCAATCGTAAAGGCCTCCTGCGCTGGCCGGTGGATACGGCGCGCTGTTTGTTGTTCTGGAAAGAGAACGGCGTGGAATGTTCGAACTGCGTGGCTGCCTGTCCGTGGTCCATACAGACGAAACGTGATTGGCTGGACCTTTAACCTTGCATTCTGGAAGATTCTCCGACCGTTTGCCTGGATCATCATCGCAGGGTCAGGGAAAAGAACGCCCGAACCCATACCGCATTGGATAAACGGATGAAAATAATTTCGCTAATCTTCTTAGCTTTTCTATTCATGGGATGCACGGCTGCTCCAACCAGCCTGCCAGAGATAACTCCTGCAGCTTCTACCCAGCAGCCCGCCGTCGATGCTCCTGGCTCTGAGGACAACTACGAGATCTATGCCTGGGTGGATAGACCCGAGCCAAAACTGGATGAAATTGTGACCGTCAGCGGCAGCCTGGTCAGGAATGGAGAACACGTGGGGGGGATTGGGATGTGGATGTTTTGGCCAGCCGAGGATGGCGGTCCGGTGGCGCATGAATGTGTAAGCTATATGATGTACCAGCGCGGCATTTGCCAGATCATCGTAAAGGATTATCCAGCAGGCCAGTATGTTCCGGTCAAGATCCGGGTGGAGTATCACGATCAGGTTTATACAACCGAGACTGGTTTTACCCCCCGGGAAAATTAACCGGATAAAATATCTTGTAAACCGAAACCGCTTCTCACTGGGGAGCGGTTTTTATTTCAGATTTTGTGCATGAAGCGCGTCTAATAGATAGATGAACAGTTCCGATCTTTCTCTGCTGCTCTCGAACTGCCAGTCGGGTGACACCCAGGCGATTGCTACGTTTTTTACAGCCTATCAGCGGGATGTTTTTCGCATGGCATTGTCCATTCTGGACGATCCGCTTGAGGCCGATGAGGCCGCTCAGGAGGCGCTCTTGCGAGCCATCGATCGCCTGCCAACTTATCGGGGTGAAGCCTCCTTCACCAGCTGGCTGTATGCCATCACATTGAATGTATGCCGCGGGCGCTTGCGTAAACAGGGCGTGCGCCAGCGCTTACAGCAAACTTTATATAAGCTGTTCGGACAAAATGAAGCACGCGCTGTTCACCCGGAAGACCAGGTGATCCAAAATGAGGCCGGTTCAATTTTATGGCAGTCCATCCGTACCCTCCCTGAAAACCTGCGCCTGACGATCACCTTGCGCTATTACCATGCTTTACCGATCAGCGAGATCGCCCAGATCATGCAGGTCAGCCAGCGCACTGTACACAATCGTCTGCGGGATGCGCATAGCCGGCTACGAACGGCGATGGAAGAATAATGGTGACCATATGAAATCACTTACCCATATCCAGGCACGGGCATATCTTCATCTTGGGCAGGCCGCGCTCGATCCCCGCCATGCTGAGCTGCTTGCCAGACATCTGGCGGCCTGCCAGGCTTGCCGGGAATATGCCGGGTTTCAGGAACAGGTTGCGCCGGCTATCGAGCGAGTGCTGCATATGCGTTGGGATCCAGTGATCGAAAACTATCGGCCTGCTCGCATGCCAGAAAAACTACGGAGTAAAACCATGCAAATCAAACATGCCCTGAGCTTTGCCACAGCCGGGCTGCTCCTGATTGCCGCGGTGCTGGGTTTGACGGCGCTGCTGCGCCAGGCCCTGCCTCCAGTAGCCGCGCCTCCTGCTGCGCTTCCGATGGTCTCAGCTACCCCGCAGGATTTGGATCCAACACATACACCCAGCCCGGATCCTACCGCAGAGAGCCAGGCGCTGCCGCTCCAGCTCGATCCTTCGGTCTGCATAGCCCCGGTCACTACACCTGCGCCTCAAGGAGTTGCCTTGCCTTATCCTGCCCGGGGGGTGATCGGTGGGGGTGAAATCGAAAACAGGGATTTCACTTTTAACATCTGGCTGTACTGTGATGAATCCTTGCGCCCTGATGATATGGAGCATTTTAGCGACCTGGGTGGGCTGGGGGTATATGCCCGCTGGATCTATACCGGTCCCAGGATCGAAGGTGAATTCTGGGATATGGTGGGCGTTGACCCGCAAGTGCGCATGGTATCGGGCTCGCCCATGCAGAACGGCTCGGGCGCCAGCATGGGTATGGGCTTGCAGTTGCCCAAGGAGCCTGCCGAAATGGCCCTCAGTGGAGAAGCCATTCGCTTTATGGTCGCGGTCCAGTCTACCGAAGGCGTGTATGGCGCGGAGCTGGCGTTCAAGCTCAAGGCCGGTGAGAACGGCTACATCCCTTATGCTATCGAACTGCGTGATCGACCGGTGGATAGCATTGCCAGCCAGCCGGAGATTGATATCCCTGAGGGACAAAAATTACCTCTGATAGAATCTCCAATTGCTCGTTATCCGGCGGCCAACGGTGTAATCGCCTTCTCAACAGGTGGGAGCGAGCAGGCTGAGATCGAGATTTTTACCATGCAGGTCGATGGGTCAGGACTGGTGAACCTCACCAACCATCCTGCTATCGACTCTTACCCGGTCTGGTCGCCGGATGGCGCGCAGATTGCCTTCCTTTCCGACCGGCGCGGGGAGGGGGTGATGGATGTCTACGTGATGAATGCCGATGGCTCACAGCCCCGCCTGGTGTATGCCCTGCCAGCACAATCTCCCAATCCTGAAGGCGGGGAAGCTGGCGAAACACCGGGCATCTTCTGGCTGAGCTGGTCGCCGGATGGCCAGTATATCCTGGCAGAAGCGCGCCTGGCGCATGTCAACCAGGGTGCGCTGGCGGAGAAATGCCTGGTGATCGCCAGGGTGGATGGCGAAGGTGGCATGTGCGTTAGCAACCTGGATTTCACCGCCCCGCAGTGGTCGCCGGACGGAAAATATATCTCGTATTCGAAACATCTGAATAAGATCGAGCGCACCATCGTCACTCTGGATGTGGCTGCGCTCTTCACCGAAGATATTCGCCAGGAGCGGGCGATCTACAGCCAGGATGGCTGGCAGATCAGCAGCCAGGCGCAGTGGTCGCCGGATGGGCAGTACATGGCTGTCAATGTGGTGAACGATATCACTCGCAAAGGCAGCCTGTGGGTCGGCGCAGCCTCCGGAAGCGGGGGTGAGATGATCGCTGACCTGGGCTCGCCCTACGATATCTGGTTTTCGGGTGGTTTGGGTTCTGCGGATTCAACGCGCGTGATGGCTATCGATGGCGCGGATGTGATCCCGGCCTGGTCACCGGACGGGGCATGGATCGCGTTCGCCAGCCAGAGTGTGCTGAGGGTGATCCGCCCGGATGGCAGCGGGCAGACTGATCTGCTGGAAGTTGACGTGCTGCAGACGGTGAGCTGGTCGCCGGATGGGCGCTATATCCTGTTTACCGCCGGGGAGCAGAGCCAGGCTTACCTGTTGGATTTCGAGGCTGCCCTGGCGAATCCCGGACAGATCCCGGCGGAGCCTCTGGCGGTTGATCCAGATTTGTTCCCCTGGTTCTTCGCCTGGCAGCCGGTGCTGCCTTGACATAATCCCCTGGGGTCAAAAATCGGCAGGATTCACCCCAGGGGTTTTTGATGGATCACACAAAGCAGCGGATTTAGAAATTCAGGCGGGGCAGAAACTTCCCTGTGCGCTGCATGTAGCTGCGATACTCATCACCGAAGCGTTCGATCAGGTGAGCCTCTTCTTTGGGTAAGCGTAAGTTTAGCAGATAAAATGCCAGTACGCTCAAAATCGCCAGGAACCAGTTCTCCGCCAGCAGGGCAAAGCCAAAATAAGCTAATAAGCCCATCAGATACAGCGGGTGGCGGATCCAGCGGTACGGCCCATGGGTGACCAGGGTGGCATTTTTGCGCGTCACCACGGTGGGGGTGACATTGTTCCCCAGGCTGGTGAAGACCCAATAAGCCATGAAATCACCAGCCACCCCCATCGCCACGCCCAACCAGCGCAGCCAATCCGGCAGGTCGATCCGCGACCAGTCCAGCCACGCGGGGTGGATCATATAGGCAAACATAGAAACCCAAAATATGAGACCTCCCAGGCGTAAGGCAAGCAGGATGGGCAGGCCTTCGTCTTTGAGCGAGATCTTCTCGCCACCAACCTGGTCTGCTCTCCGGCGGTGGTAGATGGAAATGGAGGCGGCGACGAAAAAGATGAGTATCGCCAGGATTCGAAAGATATTATCGTTCATGGAATGCTCCTCAGAAACCAACCGGTAAATTTGGACGGTAAACCTGGATCAATAAGTCTGTTACCGTAGATATGTGGATTACCTAAATATAATATTAGGAACTCCTAAATTATACAGGACCACTCTGATTTGTCAATAACCAGTTTTAATCATAGTAGGAGCTGCGCAGTTCCGATCCTCCAACCAGGTGTGTAAGTTCTAAATCGAAGGAAGGTGGATGCTTAACTAAAAAAACCGCTCGAAAGCGGTTTCTTAAGCGGAGAAATCTGTCGGGGCGCTGGGATTTGAACCCAGGGCCTCTTGCACCCCATGCAAGCGCGCTAGCCGGACTGCGCCACGCCCCGATTGTGCCCGTTTGATCGGGCGGCGAACATTATAGCCCAGTTTAAAGGTTCTGGCAATCCCCCAAACCCGGCCGGTTTGTTTGACATGCTGGCGAGTCTGGCACGCAGCGAATCTGTGCGTCCATTATAATCTGGGGGTTATTGAGGAGCGCAGATGGGCAGGATGTTAGGCAGGCTTAATTTAATGGCAGCGGGATGGATGATCTCTGCTGTGCTGCTTGGATGCGCTGGGGATGTGTCCAGACTGGCAGGACCAGCCTTGCCCACAGCCGCACCTTCGCCTGGAATGACCGCTTCTCCGACTGTGCCGGTTTTAGCGGCTCCTTCCAAAACTCCCACAGTCAATCTGCCTACCGCGATTCTGAGGGCTTCTGTCACCCAGTCACCCTTGCCAGAATTTACGGTTTGCTCGCCGCTGCAGGATCACCCGTTGGACGAGCTGCGTCTGATCGTCTCCGATCCCTATCGCCCGCCGCCGGGTAAAAGCGATGACCGCCATCACGGCGTGGATTTCTCGTACTACAGGTATGCAGAGCGTACCACCATCCAGGGGCTGGGCGTGCAGTCTGTGTTATCCGGAAGCGTGGCAGCCGCATTGGCAGATACCTACCCATTCGGTAATCTGGTGATCGTCGAGACGGTGTATGAGATGCTGCCAGAAGATCTACGCATCGAGCTGGGCATTCAGCCGGGCGAATCTCTTTATCTGCTCTATGCCCATATGGAAGCTGCGCCGCATGTGCGTTCAGGGGATGCTGTACAGCCCTGCCAGGGGCTGGGTGCGGTGGGACGCAGCGGTAATGCTGTCGAGCCTCACTTGCATCTGGAGGCGCGCCTGGGGCCGCCTGGAGCGCTTTTCACGGAAATGGGTGAATACTTCCCCGAGGCCAGCACCGAACAGCGCGCAGCCTACCAGCTATGGCGCACCAGTGGGGTTTTCCGCCACCTGGACCCCATGATCTTGATCAACTATCAACTATCAGCACAGTAGAAGGAAATTTCTCAGGCAGACGAGTGGGTCTTGGCCGGGTGGCCCTGTTCGATGCTGAAGTAGCGGCAGGTCATATTGTAAAAGTGACCTTCTTTCTCATACTGCAAGCCCAATTTGGCCAGCACGCGCTGCGAGGCGCGATTACCCAGGGCGGTGATACCCACAATGCGCTTCATGCCCAGCTTCTGGAAGCCATACCACAGGCAGGCGCGCCCGGCTTCGGTGGCCAGCCCTTGCCCCCAGAAGGGCTTGCGGAAGCCATACGCCAGCTCCACTTCCGGCCCGTCTTCCAGATGTACCAGCCCGCAGTAACCGATCATGTGGCGCTCAGGTTTGTGCAGCACAGCCCAGAAGCCATAACCATGCCGCTTCCAATGCTCCAGCCAGCGCGCCAGGGCCACGTTGGCGCGCTCGCGTGAAATCGGCTCGCCGGCGGGCAGGTAGTGCATCACATCCGGGTCAGAGAAGATCTCCGCCAGGTTATCCAGGTCGCCCGCCTCAATCGGGCGCAGGATTAAGCGCTCCGTTTCCATGTGCGACATGGGATTTAACCCCTCGATTTCCCACGCCGGGCTTTCGGGCGTGCTGGCGCCTCGCCCCGATAGCTGGGCACCGTGATCGGGAACACCTTTACCAGGCGCGTATCCTCCAGGCGGCTGCGCAGGCGTTCGTCCATCTCGTTGGGGAAGCTGGCTGTGGTGATCACCGTCGGCAGTTCAGCGTTGTAGCGGTAATTAAAGAGCTGGTACAGTTTTTCGCGCGCCCAGGGGCTGCTGGTTTGCGTTCCCAGATCATCCAGCACCAGCAGGGGTGTGGTGCGCACTTCTTCAAAGCGCCGGTCCATGCTGATCGTGCTGTGTGGGCTGAAGGTGGCGCGCAGGTGATCCAGCAGGTCGGGGACAACAACAAACAGGGGCGGGTAGCCCACCTCCGCCCGAAAATTGGCAATCGCGGCTGCCAGATGCGTCTTACCGCAGCCGTATGGTCCCAGGAAGACCAGCCAGCCCTGTGGTTTTTCAGCGAAGGCGCGCGCCGCATCCAAGGCTTTGCGCAGGCTGGTCAGGTCATTGAGTTCCAGATCTTCGTGCTCGCGCAGATCAAAAGTGGCAAAGGTCAGGCGGTTCATCATCCCCAGGGAAGAAAGCTCGTGATGACCAGTTGAGCTCGCCGGACGGCGGTAATCTTGCGCCAGGATGCGCACCTGGGTGACCAGGTCGGGGTCCTCCAGGCGCGAGCGGATGCGCCCTTCGATCTCTACCATCGACAGGTTGGTAGTGACCACCAGGGGCAGCTTGTTGATGTAGCGATAGTTCAGAAGTTGGAAGAGCTTTTCCTGCGCCCAGGGGGTGGCGTTTTGGGTGCCGAAATCATCCAGGATCAGCAGCGGCGAGGTGCGGATTTCCTCGAAGCGTTCTTCGAAGCTGGTTTCGCGATCGTTGTAGGCGAATCTCAGCGTATCCAGTAGATCAGGCACGGTGATGAACAGGGTGGGCACACCCATGCTGACCGCAAAATTCGCCACTGCGGCTGCCAGATGGGTTTTCCCACAGCCAAAATCGCCTTGCAGCAGCAGCCAGCCGTTGAGCGTGCGCGCGAAGTGGCGGCTCTGGTTGAAGGCGCGTTCCAGCGAGCTGGCTTCCAATGGCCATAAACCCATGCGCCCGCGCGGCTCGAAATTGTCAAAAGTAAGGTGGCTGAGCTGCTGCAGGTTGCTCATGGCGAACAGGCGCTGGCGCACCGCCTGGCCTACCTGTGCGGCCCGGCACTGGCAGATTTCCAACCGCCCAAAATTGGGGTCGCTTACCGGTAGGTCTGCGCGCAGATACCCAAGTCCCTGGCAGATCGGGCAGTCGGGGTCACCCAGCAGACTGGCGGCGCGGTCTGGTTGTTTCTCAGCGCCGGGGTTTGCTGGGAGTGTCCCATTCTGCATACCGGCGGCGAGCCGCCTCAGAGTCTCGTCGATCTTTTCGCTCATCTCGTCCTTCCTGCTTCCAGCGCTCCAGGATGGCAGCTACATAACGCCAGGAGCGTTTGTTGTGCTCCACAGCCAGACGCAGCGCTTCCTCGATCCAGGTCATCGGATATGTTTGTTCGGCATCGCGTAAGGTCTCGGCAATCATGGGAGCCAGCGGGCCGATATTTTCTTCGTACAGACGATAAATATTGGGATGGTCCAGGCTCAGGTCCGGGCCGGCAGGCAAATTGGCAGGGGCGCGCCATTCGCCGCGCTGGATCGTCTCCACGGCAGCCCGGCCGCGCGGCGAATTGACAAAGTAATAGGTTTCGACTGCTTCACCCTGCCGGGCAGGCGGCGCTCCGCTGATCAGCGCGCCATGAGTAACCGCTGCATCCAGGGCAGCCTGCAGGGTTGCTTGAGAATTTTCTCCCAGCAGGGCCATGAATTTTGGGTCCTCCTGGATATCTGCCACCCGCAGAAAGCGAAATTCGCCTTCCATACGGTCCAGCCGCCAGAAGAAGTACAGGCACAGGCGCAGTTCATCCAGTGTGTCGATTTGCGGGAGCAGCTCACTGAAAAATTGCGCCGGAACCGGCACAATGCGCTGTTTGCCTGCTCGATAGCCATCAAAGCGCGCCATCAGCCTACCCTGCTGAGGTTCACCGTGCGCGTGGCCGCGTTTTCAAATTTAGCCAGATGATTCATGAAGACCAGTTCCACGGTCCCGGTGGGTCCGTTGCGGTGCTTGGCAATCTTGATCTGGGCGATATTCTGGCGCAAGGTATCTTTCTCGTAGGCTTCCGGGCGGTGGATGAACATCACCACGTCGGCGTCTTGCTCCAGCGAGCCAGATTCGCGCAGGTCAGAGAGCTGTGGCTCTTTATCCGTGCGCTGCTCGATCGCCCGCGAAAGCTGCGCTGCAGCCAATACCGGGACGTTCAACTCGCGCGCCAGCACTTTCAGGTTGCGCGAGATATGCGAAACCTCCTGCACACGGTTCTCGGAACGCGATCCGCTGGTCATTAACTGCAGGTAGTCCACCACGACCAGGTCCAGCTTGTATTCGGCGTGCATCCTGCGGCATTTTGTGCGCAGCTGCAGGGGTGTCAGGGCAGGAGTGTCATCCAGGAAGATGCGCGTGCCGTTCAATACCTCGATGGCGTGCGTGAATACCGGCCATTCGTCCTCTTCCAGTTTTCCGGTGCGCAGGCGTTGTGAATCGATGCCCGTCTCCTGTGAGAGCAGGCGCTGCACCAACTGTTCGTTGGACATTTCCAGAGAGAAGATTGCCACATGCTTTTTATAGGTCAGGGCGGTATTGCGCACCGCCGAGAGCATGAAGGAGGTTTTACCCATACCAGGGCGCCCGGCGATGATCAAGAAGTCGGACGGCTGCATGCCGATCAGCAGGCGATCCAGGTCGATGAAGCCGGTCAGTACGCCGTACATATCCTCGCCGCGGTTGACGATTTGCTCGATGCGGTCGTAGTAGCTGCTGAGCACTTGCTGGATGGACTGCAGATCGCGGGTCATGCGCCGCTCGCTGACGGAGAAGATTGACTTCTCGGCCTCGTCCATCATCGTATCGATACTGCTGCCTTCCTGGAGCGCCAGCTTGGCAATTTCGTTGGCGGCGGTCAGCATACGCCGGCGGATGGAGGTCTCTTCCACCAGGTGCCCATAATATTCGGCGTGCAGCGAGGTGGGCACATTGGAGACCAGTGCGTTCAGGTAAGCCGGCCCGCCGATATCAGCCAGGCGGCCCATCTGGTCCAGCTCCTCGGTCACGCTCAGGAAATCGATCGGGGCGTTTTTCTCGTGCAGGCGTACATAACACTGCCAGATCCAGCTGTGGCGCTGGATATAAAAATCATCTGCCTTCAGGAAGGAGGCAACGTCAAAATAGGCTTCCGGATTGATCATTACGGAGCCCAGTACAGCTTCTTCCGCTTCCCGGCTATTGGGAATCAGCGGGGAGGGGGTAGAGGATGAATCGGCCAGAGATGTGTCACTCATCGAGGCGGGATTGCCTTTTCTTGGGGATGATAGCACCGGGCGTTTTGGGGCGCTCGGTTGGATGAAAAAACCGGGGCATCCGGCAGCATGCCAGACCTACCCCGGTGCGTTCCGGGTGTCAGTCTGGTTAATTCTCGTCCGGAGTTCCACTACCGGCAGCGCTGGCGCTGCCTTCATCGTCGTCCTCGTCATCTTCTTCCTCTGTCAGGTCCAGGCGGGTGAGGAAATCATCGAAAACAGACAGGCGCTCGTCTGCTTCTTCCGGTTCCTTGGGGGCGGATTCGCGCCGCGCCAGGGGAGCAGGCTGTTCGCTGTCTTGCAGGTCCTCCTCCGGGATGATCCCGGCAGTTTCCATTACGCTGGCTGCCACCAGAATCGGCACATGGGCGCGCACGGCCAGCGCCACGGCATCCGAGGGGCGCGAGTCGATATTCAGCGTTTGCCCGTTTACCTCGATAACGATATTGCCATAGAATGTATCATCGCGCAGGGCGATTACTTCAACGCGTAAGATGCGCGCATTCAATTCCTTAAAGATGTTTTTCACCAGGTCGTGTGTCAGCGGGCGAGCGACTTCCACCTCTTGCAGGGCGATGGTGATTGATTCGGCTTCATAGATGCCGATCCAGATCGGCAGGTAGCGCTCAGCGTTTTTCTCGCGCAGGATCACAATGCGCTGCTGCGACATCAGGCTGACCCGGATGCTGTCGATCACCACTTCAATCATAGCATTGGACATGCAGACCTCCTGGAGGGTGAACACGGGGGTTAACCCGCCTCGTCACCCCGCATAATCCGGCGTAAGTGCTTGGCCGTGGTGAGTATTCTAACATGGGCTGAAGCGAGATGCAATAATCCGCCCCGCGTCTGTGCACAGCTCTCATAAATGGGCATGCCTGTTGCATCCAATCTCACGAATCTTAAAAAATCACCCGCAAGATAGTTGCATTTCGTTAAGATTCCCGATATAATCATTTTACTTAACCCGCCTGGGGGACTTTGATGGGTCTCTCGTGAAGGCGACAGGGATAACATGCATGAAGGCTAAAATACTTTGGATCGAAGGGAAACGGGCTGCCAGCCCGTCTTTAATCCCTGGTTTGCGACGCAAGGGCTATACGGTCGATATTGTTTCAACGGGCACACAAGCGTTGCATTACCTGATTGATAATCGCCCCAATCTGATTGTTATCCATGCCGCTTCAATGCGCTCGAATGGGCGACGTAATTGTCGCACGCTGCGCAACACACGCCCCGACCTGCCCATCATTGTGATCACCAGTAGTGAGTTCCCGCTGGAAGGCGATAGTGGCGCGAATGCGGTGCTGGAATTGCCTTTTACCTCCCGCAAGCTGATCAATCGCATGCTGCCCCTGCTGCCAGCTCAAGATGAGAATATGCTGTATGCCGGAGAGATCAGCCTGGACATGCGCAACCGGCGCGTGAGCTGCAATGGGCGCGAGGAGCGCATCACACCCCGCCTGGTGAAGCTGCTCAAAATGCTGATCGAGCACCGCGGCGACGTGGTGCAGCGCGAGACTCTTTTTAAATCCGTCTGGGAAACAGCTTATACAGGGGATACCCGCACCCTGGACGTACATATTTCCTGGCTGCGCCAGGCAATTGAAGAAGACCCGCGCCACCCACAGATGCTTAAAACGGTGCGCGGTTTGGGTTACCGGCTGGACACCTGACGAAACCATTCAACAAAAAATACCCTTACACCTGAATAGTCTTTGAGGAGGTCAATATGCGCCGCTTAGGATGGATTTTCCTGGCTTTGGTGTTTCTCCTGGGTGCTGTCTATCTTTGGCCTGCGCCTGGACAGTCCTTCGAGCAGGTTTATGCCAGCGCCCCGGCGGAGAAAGTAGCCGCCTTGCAGGCTTTCCGCGCGGATTTTCCGCCCAGCAGTCTGGAGGTGGACGGCGAGCTCTGGGAATATCTGGCGACCGGGTCCGGCGCGCAGACCATCCTGTTTTTACATGGCATGACCGGTTCGTACGATATCTGGTGGCAGCAGATTGAAGCCCTCCGAGATGCAAACCGGGTCATCAGTGTGACCTATCCGGCAGTTGATTCATTGGCTGAGCTTGAGCGCGGCGTGCTGGCTGTTCTCGACCATGCAGGTGTGACCACTTTCAACGTGGTTGGCACTTCGCTGGGCGGTTATCTGGCTCAGTACCTGGTCGCCCGCCACCCCGAGCGTATTCAAAAAGCTGTTTTCTCCAACACTTTCCCGCCCACCGATCTCTACCAGGAAAAATATGGTACTGTCGGCAGCCTGATCCCCTACGTGCCGGAGTGGCTGGTGATGAATATCTTGAAGGGCAGCTTTGAAAGCAGCATCTATCCGACCTCCGGAAGCGATGAATTCACGCTGGCCTTTTTGAACGAGATGGTCTCTGGACGGATGCGCAAGGCGCAGGTGTCGGGGCGCTACCAGTGTGTGGTGGAGCAGTATGATTTACCGGCGGAAACCCGCGTGCCTGTGCTGATCATCGAAGCCAGCAATGATCCCCTGGTCGACCTGGAGCTGCGCCAGCAGCTAAAAGCTGCCTATCCCGATGCTCAGGTCGTCACCGTGGATAACGGTCATTTTCCGTATTTGGCCACCCCGGAATCTTACACTCAAGAGCTGGTCACTTTTTTCAACCAATAGGAGTTACCGCCCTGGCGTCCCTGTCCGCTGCCGCCCTGTGCATCCGTGAATGGCATTTATCCTTCGCCAGATTCACGAGTATAATATAGATAAAGTTCATCGTATTACAAATATTGAGCAGGAGTCTATCCATGCCAGACCGTTCTCGCCAGATCAGCCAGATCATCGAGCCGCAGTTAGTGATCGAAGGTGCGGGCGTGCTGCTGCGGCGTTCTTTTGGACCGCAGCGCTCCAATCTATTCGATCCCTTCTTGCTGTTTGATCATTTTGCCTTCAATGATCCGTTGGAAGGGCCTATCCAGGGCTTTCCCACCCATCCCCACCGCGGGATCGAAACCGTGACTTATATGCTCAAGGGCAATGTGCGCCACCGCGACAGTCTGGGCAATATGGGCGTCATTGGGCCGGGGGATGTGCAGTGGATGACCAGCGGGCGCGGCATTATGCATGAAGAAATGCCCCGGCGTGGTGAAGATGGCATCATTCAGGGTTTCCAGTTGTGGGTGAATTTACCGGCTGCACAGAAGATGAGCCAGCCGCGTTATCAGGAAGTGACCGCCGGCAGCATTCCCTGTGTGGAGAGTCATGGGGTAACGGTACGTGTGGTGGCAGGGGAGTATGGCGGGGTCAAGGGACCGGTGAAGGATATCGCTGCCCAGCCGGTGTATATGGATGTGACCCTGCAGCCGGGGGCGGAATTCAGCCTGCCGGTGCCCGCCTCAGATTTTGCAATTGCGTATGTGTTTGAAGGTGAAGGCGTGTTCAGCGGCGGCGAAGGCGCAGCGGGTGAGTTCGTCCAGGCAGTCAAGATGCTTGTTTTTGGCGACGGTGAACAAATCAACGTTCAGGCCGGACCTGGCGCGCATACGCGTTTCATGCTGATGGTGGGGGCGCGCTTTGGAGAACCAATCTTCCCCTACGGACCGTTTGTGATGAACACCCAGGCTGAGATCCAGCAGGCTTTAGCCGACCTGCGCAACGGCACCTTCGTGCAGTAAACTATACGACAACCCAGACTTCCTCACCGCTGGTTTTGACCAGGCGTACGCAAACGAGATTCCCCATTCTTGCCAGCTCCAGGTGGCTGGCAGGCGGTTGGCGGCGCGTGCGCGCGGATTGGGCCGCACTGCGAAAGATGCGCCCATCCCAATCGGGATCAACTTCCCAAAATTCCAGGCTATCCAGGATGTCGGCTTCCAGGTGTACATTCCCTGCCTGGCGGTAAACGCCTGCGCCGGATTGGGGTTGGGGGAAAGTGCTTTCACTTGCCAGGCATTGCAGGCTGAATGGAGGCGCCACGCCTTCGATCAAGCGCGCCTGGGTGGTACGGATCGCCCGCGGGGTCACATCGCTGGCCAGGTAGCGCCGTCCCACACGGCTGGCAACCAGCGGGGTAGTGCCTGAGCCGCAAAAGAAATCCGCTACCGTATCGCCAGGGTTGGAGGAAGCCAGGATGATGCGCTCCAGAAGCGCTTCTGGTTTCTGGGTAGGGTAACCGGTGCGCTCGCCGTGCAGGCGCGCCACCACAGGGAAGTACCACCAGTCTTCAGGCACTTTGCCGCGCGCCAGGTTGGGCACTTTGCCAAAGCCCGCCTTAGGAGAGGAGTTAAAGGTCTTGACGGTGTTGGGATTATAGGGTTCGCGCACCGCGTCGGCGTTAAAGGTGTAGGCGCTGCTTTTCGTGTAAGCCAGGATGATATCGTGCTTGCGGTTGAAGGCGCTGCGGATCGGCGAGGGTCCGTGGTACACCCAGACAATCTCATTCAGCAGGCGCTCGGCGCCGAAGATCTCGTCCAGCAGCAGGCGGGCATAGGCATCTGCATGCCAGTCCAGGTGCAGGTAGAGTGTGCCGGTGGGGGACAGCAGGCGCTGCATTAACCACAGGCGCGGGTAGAGCATGTCCAGATAGGCGTCCAGATCATCCCAGCGATCGGGGTAGCCCGTTCCAAGTTTCCAATCTTGCGGGCGGCGCGAATCTTCACCCCTTCCGATGCGCGCCGGGAAAGCGCGGTTGGTGAAGAAGGGCGGGTCAGCGTAGATCAGGTCGATTTTGCCCTCATAATCAGCCAGTAAGCCCGACATGACCGCCAGGTTGTCGCCCTGGATCAGGGTGTCAGCCGTGGCTGCATCCGGGTAGCCAGCGCCATGCGGGAAGATCAGGGCGCGGGTTTCGAGCTGGGCAGGCAGCGGGGCAGGCGGGGTTTTGGATTCCCAGTTCAGGATGGGCATAGAAAGACCAAAAAGGGGCGAAGCGGTGTATTCACTGCTGTCTGATATGGATAAGATCCGCTTCGCCCGAAGAAACAACCTTTAGGCTGGTTTGCCTATTTGCCGAATTTAGCTTTAAGGATATCTTCCAGTGTCGGCCGGCCGATCTCCTGCAGCTCGTAGCGCACGCGCTGGCTGGGTTTGTCAATCTTGATGATGCGCGTCAGGTCGATGGGCGTGCCGATGACCACCAAATCCACGTCGGCATTGCGGATGGTGGCTTCCAGGTCGCGCATTTGCGCATCGCCATAGCCCATTGCTGGCAGGATCGGGCCAGTGCGGGGATACTTTTCGTAAGTGGTGCGCAGCGAGCCAACCGCGAAGGGGCGTGGGTCCACGATCTCAGCCGCGCCAAAACGCCGTGCAGCCACGAAGCCGGCGCCATAGGCCATCTCGCCGTGGGTGAGGGTGGGGCCGTCTTCGATCACCAGCACACGCTTGCCGCGGATGGCAGCCGGATCAGCAACGAACAGGGGCGAGGCAGCTTCGATCACCTGGGCGCCGGGATTGATGGCATTCAGATTCTCACGCACCTGGATCACGGCATCCGGGTCAGCGGTATCCACTTTATTGATCACAAATACATCCGCGCTGCGCGCCACCGTCTCGCCGGGATAGTAACCGATCTCGTGCCCGGGGCGGTGCGGGTCAGCCACAACGATCTGTAAATCGGGGACGTAGAAGGAGAAGTCGTTGTTGCCGCCGTCCCATAAGACGATGTCCACTTCCTGCTCAGCCTGGCGCAGGATGGCTTCATAGTCCACGCCGGCGTATACGATCACGCCGTTGTCGATATGCGGTTCGTATTCCTCGCGCTCCTCGATGGTGCACTCATGCTTATCCAGGTCGGCGTAATCGGCGTAGCGCTGCACCTTCTGTTTTACCAGGTCGCCATACGGCATGGGGTGACGGATGGCTGCCACACGGAAACCCATCTCGCGCAGGATCAGCGAGACGCGCCGGGTGGTCTGGCTCTTGCCCGAGCCGGTGCGCACGGCGCACACCGAGACAACCGGTTTGGAGGACATGATCTGGGTCAGGCGTGTGCCCATCAGGCGGAAGTCTGCCCCGGCGGCGTTCACCATGGAGGCCTTGTGCATCACATATGCATGCGGTACATCCGAATAAGCGAAGATGACCTGGTCCACCTGGTGCTCGCGGATCAAATCCAACAGCTCTGTTTCAGCATGGATCGGGATGCCTTTGGGGTACAGCTTGCCAGCCAGCTCGGCCGGATAGGTGCGCCCTTCGATATCGGGGATCTGCGTGGCGGTGAAGGCGACCACCTGGTAATCAGGGTTGTCGCGGAAAAAGACGTTGAAGTTGTGAAAATCGCGCCCGGCGGCGCCCATGATCAAAGTGCGGATCGGTGACATGGGTTCGTTTATCTCCTTGTTTGAAATTAGTTGGTGCCGAATAAAAAGGGACCGAAAGCGCTTTGCTAAGCTTTCAAGTCCCTGGTTTCACATCACATCTGGCGCCTGGATAACGAGCAAGCGCAAGGCATTGGCAAGTGTCTGGCGGGCGGCCGCCACCAGACGCAAGCGTGCATTGCGGATGGTTTCTTGTTCCGTCTGCACCACCGGGACCACATGGTAAAAGCTGTGGAAAGCCTTCGCCAGGTCGTAGGCATAGCTGGCAATGCTGAGTGGTTTGTACTCCTGCGCAGCCAGCTGCACCGTGGCAGGGAAGCGAGAGATCAGGTCGATCAACTCCACTTCATGCGCGCTGAGCGTATAGTCGTATGTGGCTTGCTGGGGCACGCCGCCGGCTTTTTTGAGAATGCTGTTGGCGCGTACATGGGCGTTCTGAATATAGGGCGCTGTATGCCCATCGAAACTGAGCGCAGCATCCATCTCGAAGACGATATCTTTGCTGTTGTCCACAGCCAGCATGGCATAAGCCAGCGCGCCCAACCCCACCTGCTCGGCGACTAACTGGCGTTCAGTCTCGGGCAGCTCGGGATTTTTCTCGGCAATCACCGCCTGCACGCGCCGGAAAGCTTCCGTGGCGACATCCATGAAGCTCACCACCCGGCCACGGCGGGCGCTCATCGCCCCTTCGGGCAGGCTGACAAAACCATAGCCGAGGTGGAAACACTTTTGCGCTTGAGGGAAGCCCCATAATTCCAGGATCTTGTAAGTCTGCTGCATATGCAGACTCTGGCGCACGTCGATCACGTACACGGAGCGATCTACATGGTAGTTTTCAAATTTAATTTTGGCCAGCGCCAGGTCTTTAGTCAGGTAAAGGGTCGTGCCATCGTTGCGCAGGATGACGTTGGTGCGGTATTTTTCTTTGTTCAAGCCCAGCTTTTCGTCAATCCTGACGATCACCGCCCCTCCAGAGGGGCGCTCGTCATCGGCGATGCCAAGCTGGATCAGCTCGTCCACAATAGATTTCGCCAGTTCATCTACCTGGCTTTCGTAGAACCACACATCAATCTGCACGCCGATCATATCCAGAATGGCGCGCAGCTCGTGCAGGCTCCACTCGCGGGTTTCCAGCCACAGCTGGCGAACCTGGTCATCGCCCTCATCCCATTTGCGGTACATCTCGCGCCGCTCAGCATCGTATGCTTCGCGTTGAGCCTTTTCGGCTTCGGTTTCGCCTTCGTGCGGCTCCAAAAGTTTCGTGGCTTCGATGTAGATCTTCAAAAGCCATTGGCCGCGCTCGTGTACGCCTTCGGGTTCCTGCCCGCGATAAAATTTGTTGTATGCCCACAGGACGGTGATCACCCCCAGGCCGATATCGCCCGGGTAAGAGGCGCGGATCGTCTCAAAACCGGCGAACTGCACCAGCCGTGAGAGGGCTTCACCCAGGATGGCGTTGCGATAATGCCCAATGTGAAAAGAATGATGGGTGTTGGGCTGGGCGTATTCCACCATGATGCGCTCGTTTTTCGCTTCGCCCTGACCAAAATGGACGCCTTGCTCCAGGATAATATCTACCACGCGCTGGCTGTACTCGGCGGAAGAATAATACAGGTTCAGGTAGCCGCGCACTGCCTCCACATGGCTGAAACCTGTGGGTGTATCCAGATATTCTGCTGCCCCTGCGGCAATCTCCTGGGCACGTTGGGCGACATTCACCCGCTCGCCTGTTGCGGCAAGCTGGCGCGCCTGGTTGGCGGCGAGCTGGAAGAACGAGGTGCTGATCCCCCATTCGCCCGTAAAGGGCACTGGCGACCAGACTAGCTCACTCGGTTCGGGAAGCCCCTGCGCAGTGCAGTAAGCGCGGATCTGTTTTTCGACGGCCTGTCTTTCAAGTGTAAACATACGGGTGGGATATTCCTGTTCGAATTAGCTGGCAGCAGCGCTTACCTGCCTGGTAAATGGATTATAACATGCACCTAATTTTCGTCTAGAAGCCTGCCCGGTCACCCGATTCCAGCTCCTTGTTTATTTGAATAGCGAAAAGCACGCAAAACCAGCGGGAGCCTTTGTGTGCTCCCGCTGGTTTGGGGATTCAAGTATGGGAAGCAGCGTCAGCAAGTTCTGGTTGGCGCTGCCCCGGCAAAATGAAGAGATCTACTACCCGGCAGTCTGTTTTTCGAGCTGGGCCAGTTGGCGCATCAGGCGACTCTTGCGCCGGGAAGCATTATTCTTATGCAGAATGCCCTTCTCAGCGGCTTTATCCAGGGCGCTGATCGCGGTCAGGGTAGCTGCGCGAGCGGCTTCCAGATCGTTATCTTCGATCGCCAGGCGAGCTTTCTTGACTGTTGTGCGCGCCGCGCCGACGTAAATACGATTGCGCAGACGGCGCTTTTCATTCTGCTTGTTGCGCTTGATGGCAGATTTAATATTAGCCAAAGTCTTTCCTCCGAAAAAATAGCTCAGATGCAGCACATATGTGACCCAAGGTTTGTTATTTTACATGATAGTAGTGAATTTGTCCAGAAACCCAAAAAACCTGTCATACGAACCGTCAGTTTCGCCTGACAGGTTCGCCTGACAGATATCCAAAAAACCCATCGATCTATAGTATGATTAATATCCCCAGGTTGGTCGGGTGATCGCGGCGTGCTACGGTGCGTCGAGGAAAGTCCGCACTCCATAGAGCAGGGTGCCGGGTAACCCCCGGGGAGGAGTAATCTTCCGGATCGGGCCACAGAGACACAGTGCTTCAGCTTCCTGCGGGAGGCTGAAGCGAGGGTGAAAAGGTGAGGTAAGAGCTCACCGGCGCAGGTGGTAACACTTGCGGCCAGGCAACCCCCACCCGGAGCAAGGCCAAGCAGGAGTCTGCCCGCGCTGCGGGAGGAGGCGGCTCGTCTCCCGGTGCGCTTTCGGGCGTATCCAGGCTTCGGGTAGGCTGCTAGAGCCAGCCGGTAACGTCTGGCCCAGAGAGATGATCGCCGGGCGGAAGCATTGCTTTCGCTTACAGAATGCGGCTTATAGGCCGGCCTGGGGATTTCACGGTAGAATTAACCTGCTATGATCAGTGCAGCATCTTTTTCCCCATCGGATAAACAATTGCCAGGTTTTGCAGAGCTCTATCATAACTGGATGAGCTATGTTGAAAACAACCAGCTTAATCCAGGCGTTGAAGCGTTCGTGGCGCGCTCCTGGATGCGCTGTTATCCCCACCTCAACCCTCAGCAGCCCCTGCGTCCCAGCCGCCTGAGCCCGAGCCTGTTGGAGGCTGCTGATAGCAACGTCAGTATCCGCACGGTGGGCCGCCGGGTGATGGAGGATATTTACGAGCACCTGGAAGGCAGTAATACAGCCTTGATTTTGGTAAACAGCCTGGGATATATCATCGACATTCTGGGCGATTCCAGGATGGTCGCCATGATAGAGGTGCAGGGCTTGCGACACGGAGCTTTGTTTGCCGAGTCCCATGTGGGTACCAATGCCTTTGCATTGGCCCTGGCTGAAGGCGTACCCGTGCGCGTGCGGGGTCCCGAGCATTTTATCCAGCAATTCCATGTCTTTTCTGAAGCCGCTGCTCCAATCTTTGATCTTGCGGGTCGCTTATTGGGCGCGGTAGGTTTGGTGAATCGCTTTGAAGAGCATTACCCCCATACGCTGAGCCTGGCGATGGGGACGGCGCAGCTCATCGTTAGCCAGCGCTCCTCTGAGCAGCTCATGGCAGAACAGAATAACCAGATCGCTCAGATGAACGCCATATTGAGCGCTATCTCTGAAGGGGTGATGGTTTGGGATGCCGAGGGCAGGCTGATCCATATCAACGACGCTGCCGAGCAGGTGATCAGTCTGCCTCGCCAGGCAATTATGGGTAAGCATTACCGCGACTTTATCTCCCTGCCCTCCTGGCTGGAAGAAGCGATCCAGGATCGCCAGACTTTAAACAACGTCACTGCGCGTGTCCGCACGGGCAATCGCCCGCTCGACCTGGTGGTTAGCTTGAATTTCCTGCAAAGCAAAGCTGGCCTGTATAACGCTATCGTAACCCTACACAAAGAGGTCGATCTGCTGCAAATCTCTCAGAACCGGGCGGGCTACCATTCCACAAGTCTAAACGATATCATCCTGGGTAATTCAGTGGCTATTCGCCGGGTGCGCGGACTGGCGCGCACCGCCACGGCTGCGCGTGCCAGTGTGCTGATCCGAGGTGAACGCGGCACCGGGAAAAATGTGCTCGCTACTGCCATCCATAATGATGGCCCACGCCGGGATGAACCATTCATCTTTTTTGCCTGTGCAACCACCAACCCCGACCATATGGTTGAGGAACTAATTGGTTTTGGCGAAGGAGTCTCGGAGCTTGAACCATGGGGTAAGCCGGGTAAGTTTGAGCTTGCACAGGATGGGACGATCTACTTCCAGGATATCGAGGGGCTTTCACTGGAAGGACAGGCGATCTTGCTGGATGCCTTAGAGCTGGGGATTATCCAGCATAAGCAAAATCACCGCCCTATCGCGGTGGATGCACGTGTGATTGCATCCTCGTCAGCGGACCTCGAACAACTGATCTCCGAAGGTCGTTTTCGGCCAGATTTGTATTATCGCTTGAGCACATTCGAGATCACTTTACCACCTCTGCGCAACCGCATTGAAGATTTGCCTGCCCTGGCGGAGGAAAGCCTTAAGCGCCTATCGGGGCAGGTGAATGAACCATACCATCTGACCGATGCAGCGCTGGTAGTGCTAAAGAATTATGACTGGCCCGGGAATTTACGAGAATTGGAAGCAGTCTTGCGGCTGGCAGCCAGCCAGGTGGAAGGTCGGGAGAATATCCAACCCGAGCACCTGCCGGAATTTGTGTTCCACCCCTCCGGCCAGGAGAAATCAGGCCTGTATCTGGGAGGCATTTCTCCGCTCTCAGAAATTGAACGCGAGGCAGTAATTCAATCTGCCCGGCATATGCATGGCAATGTGACCCAGATGGCGCGTGCACTGGGGATCAGTCGCACAACCCTGTGGCGCAAATTGCGCCAGCTCGATATCTCCGTGGATGACTTCCGAAGCATTAAAATTTAATATCCAATCACATTGTCAATATCACAATCCGGAGTTTCATAATGAAACAGTTCGTATTTGTTTTGTTCCAGTATGAAACATATTTTCGTTTTCTATTGACAGAATTGTAAGGCGTGTCATAATAAAAGGTATGCGTTTATTGTCATGTTTAAATCTATGGTCCACGTCTCTCCATTAAACCAGCCAGGTAACTTTCTTATTAAGACCTGTGCAGGTTTTTTTATGGCGTGTGAACCAGAAAGGAGCGGTGCAAACACAGAAATTACTTTTGTTTTATGAGTTCCCTCCCTCACCATTTCGAACATGTCTGATGAATCAAGCTATATTTCAAGGAGAATGAACCATGAAAATGAAAGAGTTGATCGGCGAGGTCTTTGGCACGTTTATCCTGATCCTGTTGGGTGACGGTGTCGTCGCCAACGTAGGTCTTGCGCCCCGTCTGGCTGCCCCGGCGTATAACTGGAACACCATCACAATCGGATGGGCCTTCGCAGTTATTATCGCTGTTTATGTTTCCGGTGGCGTTTCTGGCGCTCACCTGAACCCAGCTGTTACTCTCGGTCTGGCTGTCAAGCGCGGCTTCCCCTGGGGTAAGGTTGGACCCTACATCGTAGCGCAGTTCATCGGCGCTTTCCTGGGCGCCCTGGGCGTCTACCTGGTCTACCGCGATGGCCTGGTTGCTGCGGGCATGCCCAATGTCTGGTCTACCGGCCCTGGCTCAACCTTTGGCAGCGCGTTCTGGGGTGGAGCGGCTGGTTCTGGTGGCGCTCCGTACTCTCTGGTCACCGCCTGCATCGCTGAATTTTTTGGCACCATGGTCCTGATGTGGGGCATCGCCGCCAGCGGCGACTCCAAGAATATGGGCCTGATGCACAATCTGGGACCATTCGTGGTTGGCTTCACCGTCCTGGCAATTGGTCTGTCTCTGGGTGGCCCCAGCGGTTACTCGATCAACCCCGCCCGCGACCTTGGTCCCCGCATCTTTGGCGCGCTTGCAGGCACGCAGGGTCTGTTTGACGGCATCTACTGGCTGATCGCGCCAGTCTTAATCCCGGCTATCGCAGGCCCCATTGGCTTCATGGTTTACGACTGGTTTGTTACCGCTCAACTTCCTGACAAGGCATAACCACCGACTACAGTTGAGATGTAGCGTGTAATCATTGTTAGATGAAGGAAGTGAAGCGATGAAAAAACTGATTAACCAGCCCGAAGATATCGTTGTCGAAGAGCTGCAGGGCATTGCTTACGCCCATTCAGATCTTGTCAGAGTGCAGTACAACCCGAACATCATCGTGCGCGCCGATGCGCCGATTAAGGGTAAAGTAGGCGTGATTTCTGGCGGCGGCTCTGGCCACGAACCGATGCATGGTGGTTTTGTGGGTATGGGCATGCTCGATGCAGCCTGCCCTGGAGCAGTCTTCACCTCACCAACACCTGATCAGATGCTGGAAGCTACCAAGGCTGTAAATGGCGGCGCCGGTGTGCTGCACATCGTCAAGAACTATACCGGCGACATCATGAACTTCGAGATGGCCGCTGAGCTGGCTCAAGCCGAAGGTATCGAAGTCGAAGCGGTGATCACCAACGACGATGTTGCTGTGCAGGATTCACTTTACACAGCCGGGCGTCGCGGCGTGGGCATAACCGTCATCGCTGAGAAGATCAGTGGTGCAGCCGCCGAACAAGGACGCTCTCTCCAGGAGGTGGCCAAGCTCTGCCGCAAGGTTAATGGGCAAGGCCGCTCGATGGGTATGGCGCTCACCTCCTGCACCGTACCGCATGCAGGTAAACCAACCTTCGATCTACCGGAAGATGAGATGGAGATTGGTATCGGTATCCACGGGGAACCTGGTCGCGTGCGCATGAAACTTAAGAGCGCCGATGAGGTCACCGAGATGCTGATGGAGCCGATCATCAGTGATCTGCCCTACAAGCAGGGTGATGATGTCCTGCTGTTCGTCAATGGCATGGGCGGCACCCCCTTGATCGAGCTCTATGTGATCTACCGCAAGGCTTACGAGATCGCTGAGAAGCATGGTCTCAAGGTCGTCCGCAACTTGATCGGTCCGTACATTACCAGCCTGGAAATGGCTGGCGCATCCATCACGATGCTGAAGATGGACGACGAGCTGGTCAAGCTCTGGGATGCACCAGTAAAGACCCCTGGTCTCCGCTGGGGTGTTTAAGACAACCGAATAACTCAACTCAGAGGGTTGGCGGTAATGAACCGGCCAACCCTCTGAAATCTAGACAGTTACGGGGTTCCCTATGTCCATATCGCGTGATGATATTCTTGCCTGGCTACAGGACGTTGCCCAAACTCTCGCCGAAAACCGGGATTATCTGGTCCAGCTAGATTCCCCAATCGGTGACGCTGACCATGGCGCGAACATGGATCGCGGCTTTAAAGCCATCATGGGCAAAATGGGAGAGATCAGCGATAAAGACATTGGCACCATCTTTAAGACCGCCGCGATGACATTAATTGCCACGGTAGGTGGCGCCAGTGGCCCGCTCTATGGGACATTCTTCCTGAAGGCAGGCGAAAAAACAACCGGGAAGCTGGAAATTTCCATTGAAGAGTGGGCTGTAAGTTTGGAAGCCGCCCTGGCAGGTATTGTCATGCGTGGCAAAGCCGAAGTAAACCAGAAGACTATGGTGGATGCGCTCACACCGGCTATTCAGGCGCTTAAGCAAGCCATTGCTGATGGCAAATCACAGAGTGAAGCACTGACGCTTTGCGCTGAGGCTGCTCGTGAGGGCATGCTTGCCACGATCCCCATGCTGGCCCTTAAAGGGCGTGCCAGTTATCTGGGTGAACGTTCTATCGGTCATCAGGATCCAGGAGCAACTTCCTCCTATCTGATCCTGAATTCGGCCGCGAAAGTGTGGAATGGCGTTTAAGTCCGATCATATTCAATATTAAGGAGAATAAACATGGCTAAATATGCAGCAGCAGTCGATCAGGGTACTACCAGTACCCGCTTTATGATCTTCGATCACGCTGGCATGGTCGTCGGGGTTCATCAGAAAGAACATGAGCAGATCTACCCGAAGCCAGGCTGGGTTGAGCACGACCCGATGGAAATCTGGCAGGCCACTCAGGAAGTGATCGATGGCGCTCTGAAGAAGTACAAAATTGACCCGAAAGATATCGCTGCGGTGGGTGTCACCAACCAGCGTGAAACCACAGTCGTGTGGGACCGCGCCACCGGCAAGCCAGTCTACAATGCCATCGTCTGGCAGGATACCCGCACCGATACCATCTGCAATGAGCTGGCCAAGAGCGGCGGCCAGGATCGCTTCCGCCCGAAAGTGGGTCTGCCGCTGGCGACCTATTTCTCCGGCCCCAAGATCAAATGGATCCTCGACAACGTCCCCGGCGTACGTGCCAAAGCTGAGAAGGGTGAAGTACTCTTCGGCAATATCGACACCTGGGTGATCTGGAATCTCACCGGCGGCTCCAATGGCGGCGTGCATGTCACCGATGTAACCAATGCCTCCCGCACCATGCTGATGAACCTGGAGACGCTGGATTGGGACGATGAGATCCTCAAGATCATGGGCGTCCCCAAAGCGATGCTGCCGACCATCAAGGCCTCCTCGGCTGTATACGGCAAGGCAGTCGGCTCGCTGAACGGCATCCCCGTCGCCGGCGACCTGGGCGACCAGCAAGCGGCTCTCTTTGGTCAGACCTGCTTCAGCCCCGGCGAAGCCAAGAACACCTACGGCACTGGCTGCTTCATGCTGCTGAATACCGGCACCAAACCTGTTCAGAGCAAGAATGGCCTGCTGACCACCCTCGGCTACAAGATCGGCGACGAGAAGGCAGTATATGCCCTGGAAGGCTCCATCGCCATCACCGGCGCTCTGGTACAGTGGCTGCGCGACAACCTGGGCTTCTTCGAGTTCTCCAAGCACGTCGAAGATTTCGCCAACAAGGTTGAAGACAGCGGCGGCATCTACTTCGTGCCGGCGTTCTCTGGCCTGTTCGCCCCCTACTGGAAGAGCGATGCTCGCGGCGCCATCGTTGGTATGACCCGCTACGTCACCAAGTATCACATCGCCCGCGCCGCCCTGGAAGCCACCGCTTACCAGACCCGCGAAGTGCTTGATGCGATGAATGCAGACTCCGGCGTGCCGCTGACTGCCCTGAAAGTCGATGGCGGTATGGTCTTCAATGACACCCTGATGCAGTTCCAGGCGGATATCCTGGGCGTGCCCGTCATCCGCCCGACCGTAGCTGAAACCACTGCTTTGGGCGCGGCTTACGCAGCTGGCCTGGCGGTTGGCTTCTGGGCTAAAGTCGAAGATCTGCGCGCCAACTGGGGCAAGGATAAGGAATGGAAACCCGAGATGGCTAAGGCAGAGCGCGAGAAGCTCTTCAAAGGCTGGAAGAAAGCCGTCACCCGCACCTTCGATTGGGTTGAGTAATTTCTCCAATGTGGTGAGCCGAGCGCTTTAGTCTATCCTTAATATCTCACCACGTGCCTGTAATCAGGGGGCGGCTAACCCATCTGCGGATGAGTGGTCGCCCCCTCTTACATCATATTTGGCGATTTATGTCACCGGCTTAATAAATCTTAGTATTAATGATCTGACAGGTAAATTTCATGACAAAAAAATCGGGTAATAAAAGTACAAAGAAAGCTGCCAAACAAGCTGGATCTTCTTCAGAACCGCAAAGCAGCGCCTGGATTCCATATCGCACAGGTATTATTATCATTGCCGTCTTGAGTATCGGTATGATTGCGATGACAGCCTACCAGGCAGTGACCGAATTTGGAATGACCTGGGGTGAAGGCCTCTTGAGGGGTGTGCTGTTTGGTGGGTCGCTGTGGATCATTTTCTTCGGGTTCATTTTACTGAACCGCTTGCTAGGGAGACATTAGAGCAATATGTCTGTGGCGTCAGCTCCAATGCTCTGGGAAAGTCTTTGGGCTCCTTATGATCAACCAACCTATGATTGGGTGCTCGCACGCCTGGAGCCTGCCGATGTGATCCTGGATATTGGCGCCGGTGATTTACGTCTGGCTCGCCAGATGGCGCACCTCGTCCGGCATGTATACGCCATCGAAATTAACCCTGCCTTGAACATTCACAATCGTGTCGATTTGCCTGCCAATCTGACCTTGATCGAAGGGGATGCTCTCAGGCTGGAGTTCCCGCCCGATATCACCGGTGGGGTCCTGCTGATGCGGCACTGCACCCACTTTCGGGAGTACGCCGAGAAACTGAGCCAGGCAGGTGCCAACCGGCTTTTCACCAATGCCCGCTGGGGCATGGGCGTTGAATGTGTCGATTTGATCACTCCACGCCAGGCTTACGCTCAGCTCTCATTGGGCTGGTACGCCTGCTGGTGTGGCAATATCGGTTTCAAACCGGGCCCGGCAGAAGCGTTGACCTGCGCCGCCCTGGAGCACGATCACCAGGTAAGTGACTGCCCGGCTTGTTGTCAGAAGTATCAGTCACGAAAAATCCTTCACGAAAGGATCAAAATTATGCCAAAACCACACATCATTGTCATTGGGGCCGGGTTCACGGGCGTAGCACTCGCACATGATCTGGCTCTGCGCGGCTGCGAGGTGACCGTTGTTGAGCGCGGCCCGATTGCCAACGGGACCTCCGGTCGCACGCATGGTCTGCTGCACAGCGGTGGGCGCTATGCCGTCACAGACCAGGAATCGGCTATCGAATGTATCGATGAAAATATGATCTTGCGCAGGATCGTTCCCTCGGTGATTGAGCCGAATGGGGGTTTGTTTGTCGCTTTGAATGAAAGCGACCTGGCTTACAGCGAAGATTTTATCGCTGGGTGTGAAGCCTGCCATATCCCGTTTGACCAGCTTACCCCCAAACAGGCACTCGATCTTGAACCCAACCTAAATCCAGGCTTACTGGCAGCCTTCTCCATTCCGGATGGCACTTTCGATCCGCTGCGCCTGGCCCTGGCTTTTGCAGCCACTGCCAGGAAGAATGGCGCCAAATTCAAGCTCTATCACGAAGCTCGCGATCTGCTCCTGGATGGATTGGGTAATGTGATCGGCGTCAAGGTGCTGGATCTGACGTCCAACAAGGAAATTGAACTGCACGGCGATACCGTTATCAATGCCACCGGAGCCTGGGTTGGTGAGATTACCGCCATGGCTGGCGCGGATGTTCCCATTCGTCCCACCCCGGGCATAATGGTGGCTTTTGAGCGGCGCGCTACTCAACGCGCCCTTAACCGGCTTTGCCTGCCGGCAGATGGCGATATTATCGTACCCCAGCGCCGGATGAGCGTTATCGGAACGACCTCTTTCGCGGCGGAAAATCTGGATTACATACCGATCACTGATGATCAGATAGATCTCATGCTGGAGCGCGCTGCTGAGTTACTGCCGGTTTTGAGCTCGGTGAAAATGCGCGGTATCTACATGGCTACTCGTCCTCTGATTGGTGGTGGCACCACCGGGCGCAGTATTGCGCGCACGTTCAAGTGCTTTAATCATAAAGAAACCCACAATGTGGATGGCTTCGTCACGATCACTGGCGGCAAAGCAACCACGATGCGACAAATGGCCGAAAAGACTGCTGATATTGTGATGGACAAACTTGGCCTCCAAATTCCTTGCCAGACGATGGACTACCCGCTGATCTCCTACCGGGAGTTCTACGCCTTGAACAATTAAGGAGCACACCATGGCTGAAAAATGGAACATTACCCTGGTGATCCGCCGCCAAAAACAGGGTCAACAACCTTACAATCAAGAATTTAAAATGGAAGCCAATCCGGATGAAAATGTAATCGACCTTGTGGAGCGTGTCTGGGCTTTCCAGGATAAAACGCTGGTTTACGCCCATGCCTGCCACCACTCAACCTGCGGAGCGTGCGGGATGCGCGTGAATAATGTCGAAAAACTCACCTGCATCACACCGGTGCGCTCGGTAGTTTCCGATGGGGGAACGCTGCGGATAGAGCCGATGCGTAATTTCCCGGTGATCAGCGACCTGTCAGTAGATATGGGCGAGCTTTACCGGCGTATGGAGCTGGTCGGGCATCTTCCCGTAAATTCAGATCGCCAGGAAGCCATCCAGAAGGAATTCCGCCCTGCCGGGCCGGCCGATCCCGGAGAAGATTTCATTCGTCTCTCGGACTGTATCGAATGCGGTCTGTGTATGAGCGCATGCCCAATCGTTGGCTCTACGCCGGATTACCTGGGCCCGGCGCCACTGGCTGGCGCTCATCAAGCTGGGTTGTCGAGCAATCCCAAATTGCTTGACATTGTGGGTGGCACCGATGGTGTATGGCGCTGCCACAGCGCCTATGAATGTACCGCTGTTTGCCCGTCGAATGTAGACCCCGGCTGGCGCATCATGGAGTTACGCCGTATGTTGATTGGTGAAAAACTAAAAAGCTGGTTCAGCCCACGTAAAAGTGTCGAGGTGAGCAAATGAACACGAACCCGAATATTTTCACCCGGATTTTGAGCTGGTTCGACCCACGCGGCAAGACACTGGGCACCTATGCTTTCATGCTCAACCGCATCACCGCCCTTGGCCTGACTCTATATCTGTTCCTGCACCTGATTGTTCTGGGAACATTGGCCCAGGGTCCGGATGCCTACGATAACTTCCTCAAGCTGATCGAGAATCCCATCCTGAAATTCGGCGAACTGCTGGTTGTGGCGGCTGTTTTCTTGCACGGACTGAACGGCATTCGTATTGCCTTGAATAGTTTTGGCATCGCTGTTCCACGCCAGCGTGAATTCTTCATCGGGGTGCTGGTGCTCAGCTTGATCGCCATTGCCTTTTTTGGCTGGCGCATGTACTTTGCTTAGGAGGCTGCCATGATCAATACACCTTCCGTTCCCAAACCAGGCGAGTCGACTACTCTGTGGCTGATCAAACTGCTCACCGGACCCATCCTGCTGGTGGTAGCCCTGATCCATATGGCGGTAAACCACTATATTGGCAGCATTGGCGGCTTGTTGTCGCATGCCGAAGTGGTGGCTTACTACCAGAGCTGGTATATCCCGGTGATGGAGGCGATTTTCCTGACCACCGTCATTGCACACGCGTTAATTGGCGTGCGCGGCATCATCCTGGACGTGAAACCCGCACCTGCTTTGTTGCGCATCCTGGACTGGATTTTTATCGTGGTAGGCGTGGGCTTCGTCATCTACGGCATGTGGCTGCTTGCAGCCGTAGCTGCACTCGGGTAAATCATCTCGGGCGGGGTGGATCTTGCAGCGACCCTGCATCCAGTTTAATCCCGCCCGATAGCTAGTTATGCTGGAGGAACCATGCAGCTGAAGAACAAACATATCGCTGTTCTCGTAGAGGAAGGTTATGAAGACCTGGAATTCTGGGTAACGGTCATGCGCTTGCGGGAAGAAGGCGCTCGCGTAACCATCCTGGGGCTGAAAGCGGGCAAAACGGTGCATGGCAAGGTGGCGTTGCCTGCCACCAGTGATGCAGCCCTGGCAAACGCCAAACCAGACGATTATGATGGCCTGGTCGTGCCGGGCGGCTGGGCGCCCGATAAGATGCGCCGTTATGACGAGGTCAAGGATTTTGTGCGTGGTGTTTACGCGCAGGGTAAGATCGTTGGCCTGATCTGCCATGCGGGATTGGTGGCGATCTCAGCCGGTATTATTCCTGAAGGTGCGCGCGCCACCGGCTCGCTGGGGATTAAAGATGATCTGGTCAATGCCGGGGCTGTCTGGGTGGATGAGCCCGCTTTTCGTGAAGGTCAACTGGTGTGGGGCCGTGTGGTAGCCGATATTCCAGATTTCTGCCGGGAACTGGTTAAAGCTTTGGCCGAGGGATAACGCCGAATCAATATATTTTTGCCGATCAAACAACATTTAAATCTTACATCGAGGAATTGCTCCCATGGTCGGAATTGTGCTCGTCTCGCATAGTCGTCGCCTGGCAGAAGGTTTACTGGCCTTGATCCAACAAATGGCCAACCCGGATCTACCCATCGCCATTGCGGCAGGTGCGGGTGTGAACCACAACGAGATTGGCACAGACGCCATAGAGATCATGGAGGTGATCCAGTCGGTGTATTCTGAGGATGGGGTGCTGGTGCTCATGGACCTGGGTTCTGCGATCCTGAGCGCCGAAACCGCCCGCGACCTGCTCCCCCCTGAGATCGCCGGAAATGTTCATTTTTGCCCCGCGCCGCTGGTCGAAGGCGCGATGGCTGCTGCTGTGCAAGCCGGATTAGGCGCTGACCTGGAAACGGTATGTGGGGAAGCGCGTACGGCCTTGCTGCCCAAATTAGAACAATTGGGGGTACCTTCCTCAGTTGTTACGCCGTCTGCACCGGTTGCACAGCCAGAACAGGAAATTATCCTGACGCTGCACAATGTGCATGGACTGCATGCCCGGCCTGCGGCGCGCTTTGTGCAAACTGCTGCCGCATATGAAGCCGAAGTGTTTGTCCGTAATTTGACCAACCACAAGGGACCCGTTTCGGCGCGCAGCCTGAATGGGGTGGCAACCCTGGCTGCCGTAGGCGGGCACCAGGTCGCCATCAGCGCCAGCGGGCCCGAGGCTGGTCTCGTAATTCAGGCCTTACGCGATCTGGTTGAGACAGGTTTTGGGGAGCTGGAGATGGAGACTGAGGCGATCCCCGCCGCAGCGACCGGCCCACAAACCACCCTCCAGGCTGCTGGCGTTGAGGCTGCTATCCCGATCGCCGAAGGGTTCGCTCTGGGGCCGCTCTATGTATATAAACCAGCGCCCCCGCCAGTATCAACAGAGCCAGCCGCAGATATCGAAGCCGAGTTAGCCAGACTGGATACCGCCCTGGCAGTTACAGCGGAGAATATCCGCCAGCAGAAGAGCCAGGTGCGCGCCAGCGCCGGCGAGGAGCAGGCTGCCATCTTTGATGCCCACCGCCTGATCTTGCAGGATCCAGAAACCCTGGCAGCCGTGCGCGCGCATATTCGCGCCGGGGAGAACGCCGCTCATGCCTGGAGTCTGGTGGCTGAGGAGACTGCTGCCAGTTACCGCGCTTTGCCGGATGTCTATCTGCAGCAGCGCGGCGCAGACGTGCTGGATGTTGCCCGCCAGATGCTGTTTGCTCTGGCAGGCAAACAGGCCGCCAGGATCGAGCTGCCTGCCCCCGTGATTCTTCTGGCGCAGGATATTACCCCTACTGAAACCTCCCAGTTAGAGATGGAGAAAGTGCTTGGCCTGGCGACGGTAGGCGGTGGACCCACCTCGCACAGCGCCATCCTGGCGCGCGCCCTGGGAATCCCGGCGGTGTCTGGCATCAAACCTGCCCTGCTGAGGCTGCCCGATGGCACCTTGCTGGGTCTGGATGGCAGTGCAGGGCACCTATGGGTTGAGCCGCCGGCCGAGCTGCAGGATGAACTGAAGGCCAACCGCCAGGACTGGCTGGACCGGCGCCAGGAGCTGTTACGCACCAGCCAGGCGCTGGCTTATACCGCCGATGGCACGCGCATCGAGGTGGTGGCGAATGTGGGCAGCCTGCAGGACACCCAGGCGGCGCTGAAAAATGGTGCGGAGGGTGTGGGGCTGTTGCGCACTGAATTTCTATTCCTCACCCGCCAGACGCCGCCCTCCGAGGCCGAACAAACCCAGGTCTTGAGCGATATCGGCGCGCGCATGGCTCCCCGCCCTGTGATCGTGCGCACGCTGGATGCCGGCGGGGATAAAGAGCTGCCTTACGCCGGGCTGGCTCCTGAGGCCAACCCATTCCTGGGTGTGCGCGCCCTGCGCCTTTCGCTGCTCAAGCCGGAGTTATTCCAGCCCCAGCTGCGCGCCATCCTGCGCGCCGGCCTGGAGGCGAATTTCCGGGTGATGTTCCCCATGGTCGCCAATTTGAGCGAGGTAGTGCAGGCCAAAGCCGCCATGCTGCAGGCCCACGAAGACCTGACTGCAGAAGGTGTTCCCCATGCCTGGCCGCTAGAGACCGGCATCATGGTTGAAATCCCCTCGGCAGCGCTCATGGCTGATTCCCTGGCCGAGCAGGTAGATTTCTTTTCCATCGGTACCAACGACCTGACCCAATACACCCTGGCAGCCGAGCGCGGCAATCCTGCCCTGGCAGATCTGGCAGATGCCCTGCACCCGGCGGTCCTGAAACTGATCTACAAGGTGTGCCAGGCTGCTGAAAGGCACGGGAAATGGGTGGGAGTGTGCGGAGAGCTGGCTGGCGACCCGGTAGCGGCGCCCATTCTGGTTGGTCTGGGGGTGCGCGAGCTGAGCATGACCGCATCCGGTATCCCGCGCATCAAACGCCTGTTGAGCAAGCTGGATCTGGGGGATGCCCAGGCACTTGCCAGGCAGGTGTTGGAATTCCCCGATGCGCCGGCGTTACGCCGGCATGCCAGCGGCTTTTTGAGCCGCTTAGAAATTGATTCAAACCCTTGATAATTTGGTCTACACACCACAACAGGATGTGGTATACTTCAGCGCCCGGGCCGTTTGTGCCCTGGTTAATCTAAATCGCTTGTTTTGATATTCCGAAGATGCCTGGCAGTATTGCCGGGGTACCCGGCGGAAACTGCCGGGTTTTTTGTTGCTGTGAAGGTCCTTCCGCAAGGAAAGCCTCCATTTTAGAAGCGCAATGGGCAGAAGTACGGAGTCGTCAAAACAGCCAGTTACTAGGAGTTTTGATGACGACCAATTTTGCTTCCTTTGACCTGCACCCAAACCTGGTGCAGGCGGTAGACCAGTGCGGCTACCAGACGCCCACCCCCATCCAGACGGCGGTAATCCCCTTATTATTGAACGGACAGGATGTTATTGGCCAGGCCCAGACCGGGACTGGTAAAACAGCCGCGTTTGCGCTGCCCATGCTGCACAACCTCCTGCCTGGTAAAGGTACCGTGCAGGCTTTAGTGCTCACGCCCACGCGCGAGCTGGCGCTGCAAGTAGCCAGCACCATAGCTTCGTATGGGCAGTTCAGTGGGGCGCGCGTCCTAGCAGTCTATGGCGGGGCAGCTTACGGCCCGCAAATTTCCGGCCTGCGGCGCGGCGCAGAAATCGTGGTAGGCACCCCGGGACGCCTGATGGACTTGATGGAGAAGGGCGTGCTGAATATTGACCAGCTGCGCATGGTGGTGCTGGATGAGGCGGACGAAATGCTCAGCATGGGCTTTTCTGAAGCCATTGAATCCATCCTGAGCAAAACCCCCACCGAACGCCAGACAGCCCTGTTTTCGGCAACCCTGCCTCCTGCGATCCGCAGTTTGGCCAGCCGCTACCTGAAACAACCCCAATCGGTCTTGATCCAGAAGGAGCAGGTCACCGGGGTTGGCATCGAACAGCGCGTGTATTTTGTGTCGCAGCATGAAAAAACGGCTGCCCTGACACGCCTGTTTGAAATGGAAAATGTGAGCAGTGCGCTGATCTTTGTGCGCACCCGCCAGGCCAGCAGTGAGCTGGCAGGGGAGCTCACCGGGCGTGGTTTCCCGGCGGCGCCCCTGAATGGCGACCTGAACCAGGAAGCCCGCGAACGCACCCTGAACAGCTTCCGCGCCGGACAAGTCAGCGTCCTGGTGGCTACGGATGTGGCCGCCCGTGGGCTTGATATTGACGATATCTCGCATGTCTTCAACTATGATTTGCCCGACGACCCGGAGCTTTACGTGCATCGCATCGGGCGCACAGGGCGCGCCGGTAAAACTGGTATTGCCATCACCCTGGTCGCTCGCTTTGAAAAGCGTATGCTCTATAATCTTGAAAGCTTTGCACGCCAAAAACTGGTGCGCTCGACCATCCCCTCCGAAGAAGACATTCGCATCCAGCGTGAGCAAAAGCTGCTGGCGAGCGTCAATGTCTGGCTGCAGCGCGGCCGCTATAGACGCGAGCGCGAGCTGGTGGAAAGTCTGGTAGAGCAGGGCTTTGAACCCCTGGAAATTGCAGCGGCTGCCCTCAAGCTGGCACGCTCCGAAGAAAAGCAGCGCCCCATTGAGCATGTAACCATATTCAACGAAGAAGCCCCCGAACGGCCGCGTGCTTCCCGCACCCGCCAGGGCATCACCCGTAACAATGACTCGCCGCGCAGACAGGAGTCCCGCAGCAATAACTCGCGCCGCCCGGCAGAGCGTACCCGCACGACCGCCGATGAGCCGGGCATGACGCGTCTGGCCCTGGCCCTGGGCAAGCAGCATGGCTTACGCCCGGCAGAGGTGGTGGGCTTGATTGCCGCACAGGGAAATATCCCTGGCAGTAGTATCGGTAAGATCTTGATTCAGGAGAATAATACTCTGGTGGATATCCCTGAAATGTATGTAGCCCAGGTGCTTAAAGCGACGCGCCAGGCGCATATTCGCCGCCAGCCGCTGGATTTACAGGTCGCTTAAAGCGGTGCTTTAATTCGAGAGCCTGCTGGGTGGTTTTGGACCTTCCAGCAGGCTCTTGTTATTTAATAGTCATGGGTAGGGGTGAAGCAGTGCGGTTGTGGCGGTCGAAACGCGCTTCGCTTTTTATTAATTAGATCAGGCGATCAAGCCATGGATGGCATTTAGCGCAATCTGCATATCCAGCGCATCGACCACCACGCTGATCGAGACCTCAGAAGAGCCCTGGGCAATGGCAATCACATTGACTTCCTGCTGCCCCAGGGCGGTGAAGATGCGCCCGGCGATGCCGGGGGTGCTGCGCATCCCGGCTCCCACGATGGTGATGATCACAACCTCCTCGGTGGACCAGATGCGGTCGATATCACGCCGCGCCAGCTCCACTTCAAAGCTGGCAGCCAGCTCGCCAAGCACGCGTTGGATGGCGTTGGATGGCACGGCAAAGCAGATAGATTGCTCTGAGGAAGCCTGAGTGATCAGCGGTACGCTGGTACCGGTCGCCGCGACTGCACTGAAGGTACGCGCCGCCACGCCGGGCACGCCCAGCATGCCGCGCCCCTCCACTGTCACCAATCGTTGGCTGCGGATCACCGTGACCGCTTTGATCTGCTCGCTGGTTCTGTCGCCGGTTTGCCCATTCGGGTCTGCCAGGATCAGCGTGCCGGAGTTCGTGGGGTTAAATGTATTCAGGACGCGCAAATTGATGCCGGCTTCGATCACCGGACGGATGCTCTTGGGATGCAGCACGCGCGCCCCAAAATAAGCCAACTCAGCAACTTCGCGGTAAGAGAGGTGGTCAATGGTGTGCGCTTCGGGGGTCAGGCGCGGGTCGGCGCTCATCACCCCATCTACATCGGTGTAGATCCAGACTTCATCCGCCTCCAAAACCACACCCAGGATGGCTGCCGAAAAATCGCTGCCGCCGCGGCCCAGGGTGGTCGTCACCCCGGTAGGCGTCGAAGCGATAAAGCCGGTCACCACGGGGACTTTTCCAGTGCTCAGCAGCGGGATCAGCTCGCGTTGGGCGCGCAGACGTGTAGCGCTCATCTCTGGGTGTGCATCCTGAAAGCAGTCATCAGTGCTGATCAGACGGGTGGCCTCCACCGGACGTGAGCCTACCCCGGCAGCATCCAAACCGGCTGCCAGAACGCGCACTGCCAGGCGTTCGCCCAGCGCGGCGACCGCATCCAGGGCGCGCGGCGACGCCTCTCCCAGGATCTCGATGGCATGGCACAGGTTCGTGAACTCCTGGATCAATTGTTCAAGCTCGTGTTTGAGGGCAAAGCGGACCTTGGCGTTGGTTACCAGATGATTGGCGATCGCCATATGCTCATCCAGGAACTGCTGGGCGTTTTGCTGGTAGGTCTGGATATCACCCGTGGCAGCCTGAGCGGCGCTCTTCAGCAGGCGGTTCGTCACACCCGCCAGGGCAGAGGTCACGACGATCAGGTTTTTCCATTGAGGCTGTTGCTGTTTGACGATAGCAACCACCTGCGCCATTGCTTCTGGGCTGCCTACGGAGCTGCCCCCAAACTTCATCACCAAGGTTTTTTTCGCCATCCTGCGCCCTTTCTAAGCTTAGATGCCTGTAATTCTAGCACACGCTCCCCTGCAGGTGGGTATTAGCTTGATTGCGATTGAATATATGTGCGGTGTGCTTCTCACCAAACCTTAATTAACCCTGCCTCGGGGAACTATTGACCCACTTCTGGTTTCAGAGTATCCTTTAACCCTGTTAGAAGATAGGCGGTCCACTGAAAATGGGGGTGGTTGGGCGTGCATAGCACGCCCAACCACCCCCATCCTACGACCAGGTTCATAAATCCGACCTGTATTTGCCCGCCGTGTGGTCCATCACAAGCAAACAGACTGCCCGGGCAAATTGCGGCAAATCGCCGCCCAAATACTTAAAAATTTTTGCGACCGGATATGCATTAATTGCATCTAATACTTGATGGATAAAAAACAAATTTCGCGCCGTACTTTTCTCAAGCTGGCAGCCCTGGGTGTGGGCGGGATGGCTTTTCGTTCTCTGCCGAGCGGCCTCTATCTGCCTGAATTCCCTGTAAATGATCGCCTGGGGCGCGTGGTAGCCGGGAAGGTGGAAGTGAAAGCGCGCCCCCATATTGATAGTGAAACCGTAGGGGTGCTTTTTGACGATGCTGTGGTGCCCTGGTTGAGTGAAACCGTAGGACCGCGCCCCATGTGGTACAGCCAGCGCTGGGTGGAGACGCCGGAAGGTTATATCTACTCTCCGAATTTGCAGCCCGTGCGAAATCTGCCCAATACCCCTGTCTCCCAGCTGCCGTACACCGGGGCCAAACCAGGCATGTGGGTGGAAGTGACTGTCCCTTATGCTGATCTGGTGCTGGCGAATCCGCCGGCTCGCTCGCCGTGGTTGAAAGAAGCGCTGTTACCGCGCGTTTATTACAGCCAGATCCTGTGGGTGGACGAAATTAAGACCGATGCCCAGGGTCAGGTCTGGTATCGGGTAAACGAGCGCTACGGGACCTATGGGGATATCTTTTGGGTGGCAGGCGAAGCACTGCGTCCGCTCTCCGAAGAGGAGATGAGCCCCATCAGCCCTGGTGTGGAAGACAAGCGTGTGGTGGTGGATGTTACTTACCAGTCTATGGCCTGCTACGAGGGCAATACCGAGGTGCATTACTGCCGCATTTCCAGTGGGGCCAAGTTTGATGCCCAGGGGAATGCGGTGGACAAATGGTCCACACCTGTCGGGCCGCACCATATCTGGCGCAAGCTGATTTCTGTGCACATGAGCGGTGGGACCACTGGCGGCGGCTATGATCTGCCCGGGATCGGTTGGACGGTCCTGTTCTCGGGGGATGGGGTCGCCATCCATTCTACATTCTGGCATAATAATTTTGGCGTGCCCATGTCGCATGGCTGCGTCAATGCCCGCCCGGATGATGCCAGATGGGTCTTTCGCTGGACGAACCCGGTAACGCCTGCCGAAAGCGGTGACATGACTGTCTCGGGCACGGTGGGCACCAAGATTGTGGTTGTTGAAAGCTAGGTCTGTTTTTTCGTAGGAGTTGGTGAGTTATGGAAATCGGTAGCCTCAGTCTTAGCCTGGCATTCATCGCTGGTCTGGCATCTTTTCTTTCTCCGTGCGTATTTTCGCTGGTCCCGGCTTATATTGGTTACCTGGGCGGGCGTTCAGCGGCCTCCGCCACGCGTGGGGTCAGCAATCGCTTTTTGACTCTCAGTCATGGGGTAGCCTTTGTGCTCGGCTTCAGCGTGATCTTTATCTCCCTGGGCGCTGCCTCTTCGGCTCTGGGTGGGCTGTTGTTTGACCTGCGTACCTGGCTGGGGCGTATTGGTGGGGTGATTGTGATCATCTTTGGTCTGCATATGACCGGCATCCTGCGCATCCCCTTCCTGGAATACGACCTGCGCATGCAGAATACGCCCGATCGCGGGCGGGGTTACCTGGCTTCGTTCCTGATGGGTATCTTTTTCTCGGCCGGCTGGTCGCCCTGCGTGGGCCCGGTGCTTGGCGCCATCCTTACCCTGGCACTGAATGGCGGCTCCATCAGCCAGGGGGTCAGCCTGCTGGCAGCCTACTCAGCCGGCCTGGCAATTCCCTTCCTGATCGCTTCCACCCAGATTGGCCTGGTGACCGAAGTCATCCGCAAGCACGGCAAAATCATGCGTTATGTCGAGATTGCGATGGGCGTGATCCTGATCATTGTGGGCGTTTTGCTCCTGTTTGGTCGCTTTGAGCAGTTGGCGCGCTATGGCAGCTTTTTCACCACGATCGATGAAATCGCTGTGGGGCGCCTCCTGTTGATCGGCGTGCTGGCCCTGACCCTGCTCGGTCTGATCCCTGCCGCCATTGCCACTCGCAAGGGACGCAATTTCTTCGATTGGTGGTTCTTTGGGGCTGGCCTGTTTCCGATAGCCCTGTACATGGCGCTGCGCCTGTCCAATCAGCCGCCTGCTCCAGAGCCTGTGCAGGGGGCCGGTTGAGCCAGGTGACACCGTCCCAGCCATCTGGCGTGGGATCGGATCGTTATGTCTCGCACAAAGCCCCCCACGGCGCAGTGCTGTTGGGGGCTGGTTTGCTGGTAGGGCTTGGGGTGGGCTTTTTGATCCTGGCCGGATTGGGTTTTATGGGGCGCCTGCCGAATCTGTTTGGCTCAGGACGTGCCGCGGCGGTGCTGCCCTCCGTGGATGAGCCGGCTCCGGATTTTACGCTCACCAACCTGGAAGGAACCAGTCTGAGACTGGATGACCTGCGCGGAAAAAATGTGTTGATCAATTTTTGGGCCACCTGGTGCGGCCCCTGCCGTCAGGAAATGCCCATGATCGAAGCTGCCTACCAGGCGTACGCTCCTGACCTGGTGGTTCTGGCGGTGAATATTGGCGAAGAGCCCTGGCGTGTAAAGAAATTTGTCCACGACCTGGGGCTGAGTTTTGAGGTCCTGATGGACGAGGATAATCAGGTGCAGAACCTGTACCGGGTGCGCGCCTATCCCACCACCTACCTGGTGGATACACAGGGTGTGGTGCGCGCCCAGCATATCGGTCTTCTGAGCGAGGCGCAGCTCGAAAAATACCTGGAACGCGTGGATTGGCCCTGATGATCAAAGTCACACTATACAGCCGCCAGGATTGCCACCTTTGCGAGCAGGCCAAAGCCGACCTGCAAGCGCTCAACGCCCGCCTTCCACACCAGTTGGTGGAGGTCGATGTGGACAGCAGCCCGGAACTGCGCCGGGCGTTTGGCTTTGAAGTGCCGGTGGTGGAGATCGGCCCGTATAAACTCAAAGCGCCGATCAGCCAGTCAGATCTGGCAATGACGTTGGCAGCGGCGAGTGATCGCCAGCGCCACATGCAACAAATCGACCAGGATGCCGAACTGTATGGCAGCACGACCTGGAGCAAGTCCGATGCATTCACACATTGGATCTCCAATCATTATCTGGCCTTATTTAATTTGATCATCCTGCTCTATTTGGGCTTGCCGGTTCTGGCGCCTGTGCTGATGCGCGCCGGCTTTACCACTCCGGCAAATATGATCTACCGTGTCTATTCAGGAGTTTGCCACCAGCTGGCGTTCCGCTCCTTCTTCCTCTTTGGCGAGCAGGCGGTTTATCCACGTGCGGAAGCTGGCCTGGAGGGGGTGCTCTCTTTACAGCAAGCCACCGGGCTGGACGAGGGGGATGGCGGGGCGGCTTTGCTGGCGGCTCGCCGTTATGTTGGCGATGACCAGGTAGGCTACAAAATCGCTCTATGCCAGCGCGATGTGCTGATCTATGGGGCTATCCTGTTGTTTGGACTTGTCTTCGGCGCTACCGGGCGCAAGCTGCCACCTCTGCCGTGGTATCTATGGATTGGTCTGGGGATGCTGCCGATCGGTCTGGATGGGCTCAGCCAGCTTGCCAGCCAGCCGCCCTTCAATTTCATCCCCTATCGAGAAAGTACGCCCTTCTTCCGCTCCCTGACTGGCTTTCTGTTCGGTTTTACCACCGCCTGGTTTGGCTATCCGATGGTAGAAATTTCCATGGCGGATGCCCGCCAGGTGATGGCGACCAAGCTGCGCCGTATCGCCCGCCGCCAGGCTGAGGCGCGCTGAAGCCTGGGCAGTAGTATCTGATGTCGTTTCACGAATCTGACTTAATTCGCTACCTGACCTTCGCGTCATTTAGCGAGCTGGGATTCCCACATGCGGTCTTCACCCGCCAGGGAGGCGTCAGCACGGCGCCCTGGGATTCGTTGAATGTGGGCGGAACAGTAGGTGATCAGCCGGAGTGCGTGGCTGAAAATCGCCGCCGCTCGTTTGCCGCCCTGGGACGCAGCCTGGAGAGTATGTATGATGTCTGGTTGGTGCACGGCGCCAGAGTGGTGATTGCCGACGCGCCGCGTAACAAAGCACCCCACATTCAGGCTGATGCCATCCTCACGGACCGCCCCGACGTGACGCTGTATATGCGTTTCGCGGATTGTGTCCCGGTCTTGCTGGTAGATCCGGAAAAGAATGTTGTGGGGTTGGTGCATGCTGGCTGGCAGGGGACCGTGAAAAAGGTCGCCGCTGCTACAGTGAAGGCGATGCAGGCGCACTACGGCAGCCGCCCTGGTGTATTACGCGCCGCCATTGGCCCATCAATTGGCCCGCACCATTATCCGGTTGGTCCCGAGGTTGTCGCTCAGGTGCAGCAGGTGTTTGCTGATCAGGCGCACACGCTCCTGGGGGGCTCAAACGGACAATCTGGAGTACAATTTGACCTGTGGTCGGCAAACCGCCTGGTTTTGGAGCAGGCTGGCGTAAAGCAGATTGAGATCAGTGAGATCTGCACTGCCTGCCATCTGGATGACTGGTATTCACATCGTGCTGAGCACGGCCGCACCGGGCGTTTTGGAGCCCTGATCGGAGTCCGCTAAGCTGTGATTGCTGAGAATTACCTGCGCATAATGGACGACATACAGCAGGCAGCAGTAGCCGCCGGACGAGAACCCGCTTCTGTAAGGTTGGTGGTGGTGACGAAGGGTCACCCAAACCAGGCTGTGCAGGAAGTTATCCAGGCAGGCGCTCGCTGGCTGGGTGAAAACTATGTGGAAGAAGCCTTACCCAAGATCGCTGCGCAAGCCCACGCAGTGGGTGTAGAATGGCACATGATCGGACATGTGCAGAGCCGCAAAGCGCAGGCGGTGTGCCAGAACTTTGCCATGCTGCACGCGCTGGATAGCCTGAAGCTTGCCCGGCGCCTGGATCGCTTTGCCAGTGAACAAGGGCGGGTGTTTCCAGTTTTGCTGGAGTGTAATGTCAGCGGTGAAGCGAGCAAGTATGGCTGGGCTGCCTGGGAAGAGGCGCGCTGGGAAGCCCTGTTGCCTGAATTGGCTGAGATCAGCGACTTAGCGCACCTCCAGGTACGCGGCCTGATGACCATGGCGCCATATAGTGAAGATCCGGAGCACAGCCGTCCGTACTTTCAACGCCTGAAGCGCCTGTCCAGCTATCTGTCGGGTTGCCTGCCTGCCGCGAACTGGTCGGAGCTTTCCATGGGGATGTCTGGTGATTACCAGGTAGCCATCCAGGAAGGTGCTACCATCTTGCGCATTGGCACTGCCATCATGGGTTTGCGCCCGTGTGCAGTTAATTTATAGAGGTAGGAGTTACGCACTTCCGGGGAAAATGGGGTTTGCATGATTGTGGCTTTAATTCGTATCGTAAATACCCTGGCGACCATTCTGGTGTTCGCGGTTATTATCCAGACGCTCTTGAGCTATTTTATGTCGCCCTATCACCCGATCCGCTGCACCCTGGATCGCATCATTGAGCCATTCTTGCGTCCCATACGGCGCATGCTGCCACCATTGGGAGGCCTGGATTTTAGCCCTCTGGTGCTGGTGATTTTGATCCAGGTGGCGGAATGGCTTATAACACGTATACTTGTGATGCTCGCTTGAAGCAAAGTGGAGTTGTGAATTGATGAAATCGCGCCCATATCACCTGCATAATGGACAAAAAGGGGCTGCCCTGGCCATTCGTGTCACACCGCGTGCCAGCCATAATGAGATTGTTGAAATTTTAAGCGATGGCACGGTTAAGATCCGCCTGACCGCGCCTCCCGTGGAAGGCAAGGCGAATCTGGCTCTGGTCGAGTTTTTAGCTGAAGTGTTGGAGCTGCCCGCCAACCGCATTGAGATTGTTGCAGGTGCGACCGGGCGCGATAAGCTGGTGTCTGTCCTGGATCTGGACGCCGAAACCGTACACCACCGCATCCTTAAACGATTGGCCTGAACTAATTTTTTCCCAAAGCGCTATTGATAACGGATTTCACAGCCAGCCGCCAATCATTGATTGGCGGTTTTTCGTTTTCGAATTGGAGGTCAGAGATGGAAATCCAAATATTCAAATCGATACAGACAATATCGAGAAACTAAGCCATACCAAATTTCTGGACTGGAGGTAAGGATAAGCCGGCTGTATTCAGATGCCAGAGGACCTGGTAGGCCTCATCGCGCACCTCTCCCTCTCCGGCGAAATACAGGTCATAGAGCGGCAGGATGGCATTCTCTGTGCCATGGCGTTTAAGCACATTTAAAGCAGCCAGGCGCTGTTCGGTATTGCCATTTTGCAGGGCTTTAAATAACAGATCCCAGGCGGGTTTTCCTGGGGCCACACCTATGCCCAGCTCGCTTGCATAGGCGATGAGCCAGGGAGTCTGGGTCAGGGGCGGCATGGGACGTGGAATGCGAGTATTGGATTGGAGCATTTCCTCCAGTGCTGCTTCCGCAGCATTTTTGACCACCCACTGGTTGTCTTCCAGTTGTAGTTTCTGTAATAAGACGATGGCCCATTTGCTGGCATCCAGCGGCTTGCGCACTCGCCCTAAGCCGGCAACGGCTGCCCTGCGCACCATCAGATCTGGCATTGTGCTGGCTTCTTCCAGCACCGGGTAGCCTTCTTCGGGGTGGTTCGCCAGGGCCTCAGCGGCCGCGTTGCGCAGCTCTTCATCGCCTTGCAAAAGGGCTTTGGCTACAGCTTCCAGCGCCGGCTGGCTGCCAATGGCAACCAGAGCCAGGCAAGCCGCCCGGCGTACCTGCAGGGATGTATCTTTCAATAGGTTTTCCAGAACAGGTGCTGCTTTTGTATCCTGCAACGCTCCACAGCCCAGGGCGGCCAGGCGACGCGAGCTTTCATCTGGATCTTCCAGTAATTGTCGGAACAAGACACCGGTCTGTGGGTTGCCCGTCGCAACGAGAGCTGCCAGGCTGCGGGCGCGCAGTTCATAAGCCAGCCTGTCATTTTGTAGAATTCCTGCCAGCTGCCGCAGCACTGCTGAGCGCATAGGCAGGCGCTCAGGCATATCTCTCAGCCAGCGCGCTGCTCCAAGCAGGCCATGTTGCAAGGTGTCAATAGCGGGGGGTGGGGCGATCTCATCCAGCCAGTCGCTCAGGTCCAACCGCCGGGCTAAATATTTCAAGGTCAGGTGTTTTCCAAGCCATTCTGGCTGGTTCAACAGACTGATGATCTGGTCTGAAGGTTGGAAATGGCCGGCAGCCAGATAACCGAGCAGCACAGGATGCGCCAGGCGTAACCTGCCACCGGGTTGAGCGCGCAGTACGCCCCTTTCCAGCAAACCAGACAATACACGCGGCACCGCAATGCGCCCCGGAGTGGCAGACAGGGTTTGTGTCTCAGTTTCGGGCGTGGACACGGCTTCGGCGGATTCACTCTCGAACGGTGTGTCTGACTCCGGCGTGTTACTCGCGCCAGGCTCAAAAGCTGCAATGGCGCTACCGGCTGCACGGCTGGTGAGCACAGGTTGGATCGAGCTCACCATTTGGGCGCATAGTGCCTCCAGGGCCGGTCGGGCGTGGGGAATGCCTGCCCCCAGACGGTTCAGGTAAGCTTCTATGGCTTCTTGCGGGCCGGCTCCTTGCGCATCTCCGGCGTAAGCCGCCCATACTTTCAGGGTGAGCTCCAGTGGGTTAAGTGGAGTGGTATCGCTGAGCAGCCAGCCATTGAGAACTTCAAATTGTAGATGCTCGCCGGCTGTAGATTCGGGTGTTTTGGCGAAGATATAGCGCTGCCAGAGATCGCTCCATTTTTGAATGAATGCAGTGCGCTGCTGCCTATCCCAGGGGACCATCCCAAAGGGGATCAGATGTAGCGCAGCCAGCCCAGCCGTGCGCCAATCGCATACCGCAACCAGGCGTGTTTTTGGGTATGTTTTTAACAGTTCTGCCAGGTAGGTGCAAACGCTTTCGGTTCCTGTTTGAGGCAGCTCATCCATCCCATCCACCAGCAAGAGGGCTTTCCCTTCCTGCAGGCAGGCGGCGATGAATTTCGCCAGGCGTGGAGCAGTCAGGGGGGAGGCCTGTGCGCTGAGCATCTCGATGAGGGGCTCCAGCGGGTTTTGGGGGTTGCGTGGGGGCAGGTTCAAATCGCCGGCATGAAAGTGGAAAGGCGACAGGCCAGCCAGGGAGCCTAGCTCAGGTGCCTGGCGTGCCGTCTGTACTGCCAGGTATGCCAGGGCTGTGCTCTTACCGCTGCCGGGTTCGCCCAACAAAGCCAGATTGGCCCCGTTCTGCATGGCTTCTACTAAAGACAAGGTGGGCGCGCCATACAGTGCTGGCAGCTCAGGCCAGTCTGGCAGGTAAGGCAGCACCTTTTCGGTGATATCCTGGTGAGGCGGGATAGTATCGGGTTCAAATGGCGCAGGAGGAGCCAGTAGATGCGGCTCGAGTAAAATTTCATCCAGGGAGAAGAGCGCTTCCGCCAGATGCAAACTTTGGGCGCGTTGCAGGGTATCGTTACGGTGGCGAGTCTCCACTCCGGTCTGCATTTCAGCACGCGCTGCTCGCCAGCGCTCTTTCAGATAGCCGGTAAATGCTCTGAATGCAGGACGCAGGCGGCTGAGAAAAACGAGCAGCAGAAAACCAGCCAGAAAACCCAGCCAGAATGACAACTGGTCCAGTTGCAAATTACGCAAAAAGCTCATATTGCTAGCCGGCGTACAAAATTCGCCCGCACACTTCACAGCGATTGAGTTCTGTGGATGAGCGGGCTGCATGTAACAATGCTGTGCTCAGAACTGTGCCACAAGCCGAACAGTAACGATCGCTGACTTTGGCAACTGCCAGACCTTTGCGCTGGCGGCGGAGCTGCTCATACAGTTTCAAGTCAGCTTCTGGTATGGTGGCTGCCGCTGCCTGGCGCTCACTGCTGGCATGCTCGACCTCATTTTCCAGCCCGCTGCGTTCGGCTTCCAGGGTCTGGCGTAGACCTGCAAAGACGCTTTCCGCAGCTTGCAAGCGCATTGCGGCAGCTTGCTCGGCTTCTTCGCAGGTTTCTGCATCCATCATGGCTTCCAACTGGCGGTCTTCCAGCACGCTCAGGTAGCGTTTGAGCGCCGCGATCTCATTTTGCATATCTTGAAGTTCTTTGGGATTGCGAACTTTGCCGCCATACAGGGTCGATTCGTTTTGCTCGATCTTAAGGCGCTGGTTGCGCACTTCTTCTTCGGCGTGTTTAAGCGCCTTATACTTAATTTTTAGCTCTGCCTGTACATCAGCGTGTTCAGCGGCTGCGAGCTTTCGAGCAGTGTCATCACTCAGCAGGCTCTCGATCTCAGCCAGACGAGCTTGCAGCCGGTCGAGCTGGCTGTCTATTTGTTGCAAGCGAAATAGCTTAAAAGGCTGACTCATGAGCAAGATTATAGATTTGGTTGCGCATAAAGACAAGGGGCAAAGCCCTTTGCAAGCCGTAGGGTTAGTTTGCACTTTTGTCATGGTTCGCCTAATGGCCTGTCGTAAAATATAAATATGCCAAACCGCTCTGGACGTGCGTTTTATTGGATAGTAGCTGGCTTGCTGCTGGGAGCCAGCCTGTTACCTTACATCTATGCCGCGTCCGCGTCTGGGGAGGGCATGCTGTTTGGTGGATTCTTATTTAATCCCATCGATGGTAATTCTTATCTGGCAAAAATGCAGCAAGGCTTGCATGGCTCCTGGACATTTACCCTGCCCTATACAGCAGAAAAAGGTGCTGGTTCGCTTTTAAATCTTTATTATTTATTCCTGGGTCATCTGGCCAGTTGGAGCGGTTTATCCTTATTGTGGGTGTACCACCTGGCGCGCCTGGTGGGCAGCCTGGTGCTCCTCGCAGGCTTGTTCCACTTTATCCAGCGTACTCTGGGCGAGGGTGTCCCTGCGCGCCTGGCCTATCTGGTAGCAGCGTCAGGCTCTGGCTTGGGGTGGCTGGCGCTGCCCTGGGGCGCTTTCACCGCCGATTTCTGGGTTGCTGAGGCTTACCCCTTCCTTTCTGCCTATGCTGCACCGCATTTTTCACTGGGCCTGGGGTTATTATTGGTTTTGCTTTCCCCGTCTGCTGCACCTGCCCAGGAAGAAGCCTGGCCTTCGAGGGCGCTGCGCACGCTGCTGCTGTCATGCTGCCTGGCTATCATTTCTCCCTTTGGTGTGGTAATCGTGGTGGTCGGCCTGGCCTGGCCTTTTCTGAAGGCTGTCTTACCCCTACGCCGGGAGAGCTTTACCGCAGCCCTGGGTGAGCGCTTGCCCTGGGTAATCTTGGGGGGTGGTCCCTGGTTGTTGTACTATCAATGGGCTGCATGGCGCGATCCATTATTGGCGGGTTGGAATGCCCAAAACCTGACCCCTACACCCCCGCTCTGGGATCTGATTCTGGCTTTTTCGCCATTTTTGCTGCTGGCCGTTCCGGCTGCTGTCCAGACTTTACGCAAAGATTCGGCTAATATGCATTGGGTTGCGGCCTGGCTGCTGCTGGGAATGGTCTTGTTGTATTTGCCAATCGGTCTGCAGCGCCGCTTTATGATGGGCTTCTATTTACCGGTAGTGGTTCTGGGTGTGTGGCAGCTGAATCGCATGCTATACAGCCACCGGCGCTTGTGGTTTGTGGGGCTGCTTCTGTTTGTCCTCAGCTTGCCTACCAATTTGGTGGTGCTCCTGACCGCGCGCCACGCTGTTGTTACACAGGATGCGCAAATCTATTACAGCCAGGCAGAAGCAGACGCATTCCGTTGGATTGCTTCTCAAACTCCACCAGACAGCCTGATCCTGGCGTCGCCAGATACGGGCCTGCTCTTGCCCGCCCATACTGGCCGGCGTGTGATTTACGGACATCCTTTCGAGACGGTACAGGCTGAAACGCAGCAGGCCGCCGTGGAAGCCTATTTTGCTGCCCCCACTACAGAATTTCTGGCCGAGCGCCAGGTCGATTATGTGTTCTACGGGCCGCGCGAACGGCGGTTAGGTGGTCCCGTGCCACAGGCGTTGGCGCTTGTCTATGAAAGCCAGGGAGTGAGCATCTATGCGGCCCACTGAAAACAGATTATTGCGCTATCTGTTAGCCTGTTGGCCCTTGCTTTTCCCACTGGCAATGTTACTGCCCAGCCTGTTGGATTTCCCATTCCCCACCTCGGATGGATCCTTCTCTGATTTGGCAGTCTCCCATTACCCGGCTGTAATCACCCTGAAGCAGCTGCTGGTTGAGTACCGGCAAATCCCATTATGGTCACCGCACCTGCTCGGCGGCGCGCCGCTGGCTGCCAACCCGCTCTACAGTCTGTATTATCCACCAGCCTGGTTGGCGCTGGTTTTACCTCTACCAGCCGGATTCAACCTGCTGGTCATCCTGCATATCGTTTGGGGAGCCTGGGGGGTATATCATCTGCTGCGAACAGAAGGTTTACGCCAGGAGGCGGCGGCGCTGGGCGCCTTAGGCTTCGCTGCCCTGCCCAAACTTTACGCTCACTATGGCGCCGGACACCTGACCCTGCTCTATGCAGTCGCGTGGACACCCTGGCTGCTGCTGGCCTGGAGGCAGGGTGGCTTTGAAATCGGGCGTGATCGGCTGCGATTACGTACAGGTTCGGGGTTCATCCTGGGCGTGATCTTTCTGGCTGATCCGCGCTGGGCGGCTTATGCCGGGCTGCTGTGGCTGGGCTATGCGTTTTACAGCTTTAAGGTGCTGGACACAACCCGCCAGCGGATGCATAACCTGCTAAAAATTGCGACTCAACTGCTGGTGGCCCTGTTGATGGCTGCCCCACTGGCCTGGCCGCTGCTGGAGTTTACGCGACTTTCCACGCGTGCGCAGCTTACCCCGGCAGAAAACCTGGTTTTCAGTCTTCCAGCGGCGCGTTTATTGGGATTGTTATTTCCTTCTCTGGGTGCTGCTCACGAGTTCGAGTTATACCCTGGCGCGGTGATCATCTTGCTGGCGGTATTAGTTGTGTTTTGGGGGAAGGTGCGTAAGCCGGCAGGCTTCTGGCTGCTGGCAGCGCTGCTCTCTCTGGTCTGGTCGTTAGGCGAGAATCTGCCACCGATTGTCTGGCTGGCGCGGCTTCCGGGCTTCGATCTGCTGCGAGTGCCGCCACGGGCATTGTTTATCACCGGCTTGTCTCTGGCATCCCTGGCAGCCTATACGGTTCATCACATCTGGGATGAGCACCTGTCACAAAAACCGGCGCGCCAGCGCCTGGGATTGCCCCTGGCAGCGCTGGCATTGTTCGGGGTGCTCCTGGCGGGTGCAACCTGGGTGCTGACCAACCAATTCGTCCCCGGCCTGGTCTGGGGTGCGGCTGCGCTGGCGATTGGAGCGCTGTGGATTAGTTTACGCCTGGCTGGTCGAATGCAGCCCAGGCTCTGGTTCCTGGGCCTGGCGGTGGTGTGCGTGCTTGATTTGGGTGTGGTAGATCAGGCTCTCTTTGCTGCGCGAGCGGCTGAAGAAGTTCTTAGTGAAAAATCTGAGCTGGTGGGATATCTCCAACAGCAATCCGGCCCATTCAGGGTGTACTCACCTTCTTATAGTTTGCCTCAGCAAGTCTCTGCTCCTGCCGGGTTGCAGCATGTGGATGGGATTGACCCATTGCAGGTACAGGCCTATGCCAGCTACTTCTCCCGTGCAGCTGGTACATCGCTTCCTGCATACAGCATCACGTTGCCTCCTTTTGCCAGCGGCAATCCGGCAACCGATAACCAGCAAGCTGTTCCGGATGCTGCTGCGCTTGGCTTGCTGAACGTGCTCTATGTGGCAGCCGAATATCCAATCTCCTCGCCCGGCCTGGACTGGGTAGGTGAGTTCGCGGGCGCGCAGCTTTATCGTAATTCCCTGGTGCTGCCACGAGTCTGGCTGCAGCCGCTCACCAGCCCACTGGGAGAAGATATTCAGCCGGTCGCAAATCTGGAATGGACGCCCAATCACATTCGAGTTGAGTTGGGTGCTCCTTTGAATGCGCCAGCCTGGATCGTGTTCTCCGAGATCGCCTACCCTGGCTGGCGAGCGTATGTAAATGGACAGCCAGCCAGCCTGGCTGCTGCGCAAGAATTGCTGCGCGCGGTAGACCTCCAAGCTGGCGCTCAGGTTATCGAGCTGCGCTTTCACCCCATCAGTGTTTACGGCGGACTTGGCCTGGGCTTGCTTGGATTGGCATTGGTGATGCTGCTGACCAGGTGGCCTGAATGAATCAACCCAATCCGGTCACTCAATCGGAACGCCGCTGGGTTCTGAAATTAGCATTGGCGCTTGCCTTGCTTATCTTGCTTCCTTATCTGTTGGCATACGCTTATGAGGGAGAAAGCTGGCGTTTTACGGGCTTCTTGATTGCTGTTGAAGATGGGAACTCCTATATGGCCAAGATGCTCGGTGGAACTTATGGAGCGTGGTTATTTCGCACGCCATACACGACGATTGCTCAACGCGGTATATTTCTCTACCCCATCTATCTGTTATTGGGAAAGCTGGCATCTCCTCCCGGAGTGCACGAACAACTGGTAGCGCTCTTTCATCTATTTCGCATCCTGGCCGCGCTGCTGATGACCCTGGCTACCTATGATTTCATAGCTTGTTTTGTGCGCTCGGTGAAGATACGTCGTTTCGCTACACTGCTGGCGCTTTTGGGCGGCGGGTTAGGGTGGGTGCTTACCGTGCTGGGGTATTCCGAGTGGCTGGGTTCGCTGCCTCTGGAGTACTATTCCCCGGAGACTTTTGGCTTTCTCAGTTTGTTTGGTTTGCCCCACCTGGCCCTGGCGCGTGCCTTGCTCTTGTGGGGTCTGGTGATCTTGCTGCGCGCCGTTCTTGATCCACGGGCGGGTTGGGTGCAGCCAGGGCTGCGCATAGGTTTACTGGGGCTGCTGTGCGGGTTATCCCAACCCATGACCGGCATGTTGGCGCTCGCCCTGGCGGGACTGTACATACTTGCGTTGGGGCTCTGGTATAGGCTGGCTCCTGCCCGGGCGAGCTGGGCGAATTGGCGGCGCATGTTGAAGTTGGTGATCCTGGCAGGCGTGTTCTCGATCCCTCTGGCTGGCTACAACCTGTACACCATGCTTGCGGATCCGTTTCTGCAGGCATGGACGGTTCAAAACTGGCTGCCATCCCCCAATCCGTTGCATTACTTGCTGGCTTATGGTCCGGTAATTCCTTATGCCTGGTTTGGTTGGAAAGCACTTCGCCAGGCGATTCCTGAGTGGGCCGTTTTCGCCACCTCCTGGATACTGATCCTTCCTGTTCTGGCATATATCCCCTTTAATCTACAACGGCGTTTGGTGGAGGGCGGGTGGGTATTGCTGGTTGCACTGGCAGCGCTTGGGCTGGAAAAATTATTGGCAAAACCGGTTCTGCATGCGTCTCCTGGCAGGAGATTGTGGGTACAACTGCCTCTGTTCTTGGCCTTCCCTTCAACAGTAATCTTATTTGCCGGCGCAGTACTGACAGCCACCCAGCTCAGGCAGCCCATCTTCCGGCCAGTCGATGAAGTGACCCTCTTTAATCGCCTGGCAGCCGAGGCGCAGCCCGGACAAGTGATGCTGGCTGACTATCCCACGGGCAATGCACTGCCTGCCTGGGCGCCCTTAAGAGTAGTGATCGGTCACGGCCCCGAGACGATTGGTCTGGCCGAACTACGACCTCAGGTGACGCGCTTCTACGAAGCCGGCACCACTGATATGGGGAGACAGGCCTTATTACAAAATCAATCTGTGGATTATGTTTTCTTCGGACCTCACGAGCGTGCTTTGGGTGGCAGTCATGCCTGGGATCCATCCCTGGCTGGTTATCTGGCTCTCTGGATGACTGAAGGAGAATATGCTGTATACAGGGTATTGCATCCAGTAACTGCCAGCGAGGTTTCTCCATGAGCCCGCAAAAATACATAAAACTTATTCTGTCTGGCTTCACAGCCTTAGCAGTAATAGCCATATTGGTCTATTTGACCCTCAAAAGCCCTCCAGGTGTTGAATTGGTTCCCCAGGCTGTCTTATTCTTGCTGCTGGTTGTAACCACTACCTTAATGGGTGTGCCGCTGGGTGGGGGTATGGCTTCACTCTTGCCAATGGCGGTTGTTGCGACCTATCTGTCACTCGGCCTGGTTCCAGCGGGTTGGATAGCCTTGTTAGGTGAATTAATTTCCGAGGCGTTAGAGCCGCTTTTCCAGGACGGAGAGTCTATGGCGCGCCCTAAAGGGCGCCTGGAGCAAGTCACCCGCCTGGCGACGAACATTACCTTACAACCTGCCTCGATTTTAATTGCCGGTGCGTTGTATCAGCAGATCGGTGGTTCGCGACCACTGGTGACCATCACATCGCAATTGCTGATCCCCTTTATCGCCTTAGGTTTAACCTATCTACTGGTCAGTTATTTGGGGGCAGGAGTTTTCTTTGCCGGGCGCGGTCGTGAATGGTTGGAATCTTACCTGAGTGATGTCCCCCGCATGCTGACTTATGAAGGATTACCCTTGTTTTTTGCTCCTTGGGTGGCTTTGGTGGCAGGGCGCATGGGTACTGTCTCATTGGGGGTATTGGTGTTGGGCCTGGTTGGCTTTGCCTGGGTGGCCCGCAACCTGGCCTTTGCTCGCCAGCGTCTTGAGCGGCGTGTGCGGGAGCTGGATGTGCTGCAGGAAGTAGGTCGCGCCCTCAGCACGAACCTGAATCTGGAAGATTTGCTGCAAGCGATTTATAACCAGGTTGCCGGCCTGATGCCAGCCAATTATTTCTATATCTCTCTATACGATCCAGACCTGGACGAAGTCTCTTTTCCCTTTGTTATCGAAGACGGGCAGCGCACATCCATATCCAGGCGCCGTACGGGCGCCGGCTTGACCGAGCATGTCCTGCACACCGGACAGCCGTTACTCAGTCGCACCGACACAGCCGCGATCCGCCAGCAGCTCGGTTTGCCGCCGTCCAGGCGCCCTGCAGCTTCCTGGCTGGGCGTGCCCGTTATCGTGGGTAACCAGACGATTGGCGTGATAGCTTTGCAATCCTACGAAGCCCGCAACCTTTATGATGAAGGCCATCAAAATGTGCTGGCTGCCGTGGCCTCGCAAGCTGGGATTGCTATTCAAAATGCACGCCTTTTCTCACGCACTGATCGAGATCTGAACTTGCGTTTTCGCCAGCTCGATTCAGTTCTGAAAGCAGCTCAGGATGGTATGCTGCTGCTCGATCGTCAAGTTAAGGTTGTGCTATCGAACCGTGCGGCTGTCGAGTGTCTGGGCCTGGCTCAGCTATCGATGATGGGCCTGGGCCTGGAACAGGACAGCGCCGTACAAACACAGTTGTTGGCAGAGCGCCTGGGCTATCCGCCGGGTAAGTTGGATGAAGACTTCGCCTCCCTTCTGACGGGTGCTGCGGAGTACCAGCGCCAGATGGTCAGTCTGCCCCTGGCACCAGGAGTGGCGGTGGAGCGCACCTTGCTGCCGGTGCGCGAGCGCGATGGCACAGTGACTGGCTGGCTGTTTGTCTTGCATGATCGCACCCAGGAAGTCCGCCTGGCAGCTATGCAAGAAGATATGGTCGAAATGATGGTTCATGATCTGCGCTCGCCCCTGGCGATCATTCAAGGTGGTCTGGAGATCATCGAACAGGATATTTATCGTAATCCTGCCAACCAACCCATGCCGGTGCTTGCCCCATTGAAACGCAGCACTCAGCGCATGCTGCGCCTGGTGAACGATATGCTGGAGATTCACCGTCTGGAGGAAGGCGGATTAGTATTAAAAACCAGCCGAGTGCCTGTTCGGCCTTTCCTGGAGGAGATCGCCAGCCAGTATACCTCCCTGGTCGAGGAAGCCAAAATCAGCCTACTGATCGTAGCGCCATCTGATCTGCCTGCGTTGTTGGTGGACCTTGAGCATACCGGGCGTGTGCTGCATAATTTACTGGATAACGCCATTAAATTCACGCCGGATGCAGGCAGCATTACCCTGGCTGCCCGACTGGAACCAACCCTGAACGGCGATTTTGTGCGCCTGACTGTGCAGGATACTGGAGCAGGCATCCCCTCCAGCGCGCAGACAGATTTATTCCACAAATATCGTCAATTGGAAGGCGCTCCTGGGCGCCGGCGGGGCAGCGGTCTGGGCTTGTATTATTGCCGCTTAGTCCTGGAAGCACATGGGGGTAAAATTTGGGTAGAAAGCCTTCCTGGTCATGGAGCAAGCTTTCATCTCCTTTTACCAGCACTTGTTGAAGCACATGTGGCATAAAAAAACCCAGTTTCTAACCAGCCTCGCACTCCTGATTGCTCCGTTCTTATTATTGGCTCCGGTCATCTTTACCGGCAAAGCTCTGTTTTGGGGTACCCCGGGATTGCAGTTTATCCCCTGGCAGGCTTACGCCTGGGAGACCCTGCTGGGCGGTGAGATGCCCTTATGGAATCCCTGGCTGGGTATGGGAGCACCCTTAGCTGCTAATTATCAATCCGCTTTATTCTACCCCCCTAACTGGCTGGGCCTGGCAGCCTATGCCCTGGGGGGAGTGGCTGCACTGGCCTGGCTGCAGGCGCCCCTGGCTGCCTTGCACCTGGGCTGGGCCGGGCTGGGCATGGCGCGCCTGGCACGACGCCTGGGCATGGATGTACTGCCTCAGGTGATCAGTGGGCTGGCTTTTGCCCTGGGCGGCTATCTGGTCGCCCGCCTGCACTTCTTGAGTATCACTTACTCGGTCGCCTGGCTGCCCTGGGTGCTGCTGGGGGTTTACTCTCTGGTGCGGGAACGCGGCAGCCAGCGAGCCTGGTTGGGTCTGGCTGCCAGCCTGGGGCTGATGCTGCTGGCAGGGCATGCCCAGCTATCCTGGTATACCTTGCTGCTGGCAGGGCTGTGGGCGGGATGGTGGGGCTGGCACACGCTCCCAGCGCTGGCAGGTCGGCGTACGCGTCTTGCGGCTGTGGGAGCAGCCTGGTTGAAGCTGGGCGTGGCAGGTTTGTTGGCGCTGCTGCTTGGCGCTATTCAGCTTATACCGACTGCTGAGTATCTCTTGCAGTCGCAGCGCTCCCGAGCTGTGGATTTTGAGACGGGTCTGGATTATTCTTTCTGGCCCTGGCATTTTCTGACCATGCTGGCGCCGGGCATATTTGGCAGTCCGGCGCAGGGTGATTACTGGGGGTTTGCCAACTACTGGGAGGATGCGATCTATATCGGCCTGCTGCCGGTCTTGTTGGCAGTGGGTGTTCTCTTCCGCCGTATCCCACGCCCCGCTTCCCCGGATCAACGATTGATCATTGTTTTCTTCCGCTGGCTGCTGCCGGTGACCATCTTGTTGGCTCTGGGCGAAAACACACCTGTTTTCCCCTGGTTGTACCAGCACATACCTTCCTTTGATATGTTTAATGCACCCACGCGCTGGATGATCTGGCTGGTTGTAGGCCTGGTTTTACTGACGGGTTTGGGTGTGCAGCGCTGGCGCAGGCCTACCGGGCGCGGTCTGTACTGGACGCGCCTGGGAACCATGGGTGCTGTGGCAGTCAGCCTGGGCGCCGGGCTGGGCTGGCTGCTGCTCAAGGATATCAATTCCACGTTCCTGCGGGCGACGGCTTTAACAGGCCTGTGGGGCGTGCTGGCAGGCGGGCTGAGCTTGTTGGCGCCGCCAGAGCCAGATAATAGCGTGAATGCTAAGCCGCAGCCCCGTTGGTGGATCTGGGCAGTGATCCTGGTCGTAAGTATCGACCTTCTCGTTGCCGGGTGGGGATTGAATCCTGGGATCGGTGTAAATTTCTATAGCAAGCCTTCGTTTATGGCTGCCGAAGCGCGCGGCTTGCTCGGAGATGGGAGGTTATATATTCCCCTGGAAGATGAACGCCAGATCAAATACGAGCGATTTTTACGCTTTGATAGCTTCCATTTGGCAGAAGACTGGTGGAACCTGCGGGAAATGCTGTTACCGAATCTCAGTATGTTGGATGAGATTCGCTCGGCAAATAATTTCGACCCGCTGGTTCCAGGGAATTACGCCGCCTATATGGCTTTGCTGGAAACCTCTACGGGCGATGTCCGGCAAAATTTACTGAACCGTATGGCGGTGCGCGTAGTAGAAGAAGTGGATTCTAGTACGTCATTGGGGATCAGGTTTACGGAGAATGAGACAGCCCCGGGACGTGTACGCTGGGCGCCCTGCGCCGAGCCAGTTGTCTCTGCTGAGCAGGTTTGGGAACGCCTGAGCGAGCCGGATTTGGATCCAGCCCAAACGGTGATCCTGGAATCGCTAGTAAATATCTCTGCTGGCTGCCAGCTGGCAGCGCAGGGTTCTGCCGAACTGTTGTCTGAGACAGGTGCTGATTTGAATATCCGGGTTAAATCCTCTGCGGCTGGCTGGTTGGTAGTGGCGGATACCTGGTACCCTGGCTGGCAGGCGACCCTGAATGGTCAGCCAGTCCCGCTCTACCGTGCAGATGGACTGTTTAAGGCTGTGCAGGTTCCAGCAGGAGAGCACCACATTATTATGAGTTACCAGCCGGCCAGCTTCAAGATTGGGGCGCTGCTCAGTTTGATTGCCTGGCTGGGGTTGGGCCTGGCAGCAATCCGTCTGGCACCTTACCAAGCATGAAACGAAAATACTTTTGGGAACGCCTGGCGCATCCAGCAGTTGTGGTACTGCTCACTCAGCTCATCTTGCTGGCCTGGGTGATCACTGCCGCGGGCGGCGACCCTTTGAGTCTGGCGCGCCTGGGTACGCATTACACTGCCGGTGTACCGCTGGATGCCGGAGGCGACCCTCTGGAGATCGAAGGCTATGATGGGCAGTTTAACTACTATATCGGGCGTGACCCTCGCCCGCAGGTAGCTGCTCCCTACCTGGATGTACCGGCCTACCGCTACCAGCGCATCCTGCTGCCGTTGTTGGGTTTCTTGCTCTCGGGTGGGAATGAAGCGCTCCTGGCCTGGATCTTGCCAGTTTTGCTGCTTCTGGTGCACACCCTCGGTACCTGGGCGGTAGCTGAATTGATGCATGCGTATGGGGTCAATAGCTGGTATGCCCTGAGCTATGGATTGTATGCCGGTTTTTCCCTGGCTCTGCGACTGGACCTGGCTGAACCGCTGGCGTATGCCCTGGTCGCTCTGGCGCTGCTGGCAGGAGTGCGCCATCGCCTGCCACTCAGCTGGGGATTGTATGCTCTGGCGTTATTTGCGCGCGATGTGACACTGCCCTTTGTGGTTGCCCAATTGCTGGCGGAACTTTTCCAGCGCCGCTGGCGTCAAGTTGCTGGTTTAGCAATTTTTGCCTTGCTACCTTTTGGTCTGTTTCAGCTCTGGTTGTGGCAGGTTTTTGGGCAGCCGGGTCTGGGCTCGGGCGGAGCGATGGCAACTGCTTTTGAGTGGATCCCCTATATGGGGTTGTGGCGCATCGGTCTTTACAGTCCGCTGTACCTCCTGGCGATGGGGGTGGTTTTTGTTCCGGCGTTCGTAATCCCTTCCGTCTGGGGTATCTGGCAGGCATTCGTAAAATGGACAAATCGTGACCGAAATGTGTTAGTATTGGGGCTATTCCTGAACGCCTTGTCCATTGCGGTGTTACCGTTTTCGACATTTCGGGAAACCGGAGGTCTGATTCGTTTTGCCTGCGGCTTGGTTTTATCTGTATTGCTCTTTGCTGCCCGTTACCGGCAGTTGCGCATTCTGCGCTATAGCTTTTTTTGGTTGGTTCTGAACATTTTCTTGTTTAAAAGCTGAATCCTTCACCACGCACTACACTGCCGCCATCTGAATAGATACACAACAGGGAGTTAATCATGACGGATATCCAGAATTTCAGCCAGCGCATGGTTGAGAACATCGAAAAAGTGATTGTCGGCAAACACGCCACAGTCGAGCTGGCGGTGATTGGCTTGCTGTGCCAGGGGCATCTACTGATCGAAGATGTGCCTGGCGTGGGCAAGACCATGCTGGCGCGCAGTCTGGCGCGCTCTTTGGGCTGCCAGTTCAGCCGCATTCAATTCACCCCCGATATGCTGCCCAGCGATGTCACCGGTGTGTCGATCTTTAACCAGGTAACGCGTGAATTTGAATTCCGCCCTGGCCCGGTGATGGCACAGATCGTGCTCTCGGATGAAATCAACCGCGCCACCCCCAAGACCCAGGCAGCCTTACTGGAAGCCATGGAAGAACGCCAGATGACCGTGGATGGGGTGACACACATCTTGCCGCGCCCGTTTATGGTGCTGGCAACCCAAAATCCGATCGAATACGAAGGTACTTTCCCCCTTCCGGAGGCGCAGGTGGATCGCTTTTTGCTGCGCATCCGCCTGGGTTATCCCAATCCGGAAGATGAAATGCAGGTACTGGATCGCCAGCAGTTCCGCCACCCGTTTGAGACCCTGGGGCAGGTGGTAGAGGTGGACGAGCTGCTTGCCATGCAGGAGCAGGTCAAACAGATCTATGTTTCACAGGCTTTGAAGCGCTACATTGTTGACCTGGTGAACCAGACTCGCCAGCACAGCGAGGTGTACCTCGGAGCCAGCCCGCGCGGTAGTCTGGCGCTGTACCGTACAGCGCAAGCACGCGCGGCTATATTGGGGCGTGAATATGTGTTACCGGATGATCTCAAAGCACTGGCAGTTCCCACCCTGGCGCACCGTGTGATTTTAGGCCCTGGCGCCCGCCTGCGCGACCTGACCGCCGAGCAGGTGGTGGATGAAATCCTGCACAGCGTGCCCGTCCCCGGTGGTGATCCTTTAGGAAAAGCCGCCGTCCAACCCGTAGCCAGCGAGGCATAGCATGAATTTTGCCCAGCGTGTGGTGCTGCTGCTGTTCGCGGTCAGTCTGCTGGCAGGCGTGCTGACCGGGCAGCAGCTTTACTACCGCCTGACGTATCTCTGGGGCCTGCTGCTGTTATTCAGCTGGCTGATGTCCAGGCAGGCATTGCGAGGCATCCAGCTCACACGCCGGGCGCGCAGCTTGCGCTCGCAGGTGGGGCAGGTGTATGAAGAACGCTTCGAGATACGTAATCCGGGGCGCTTGCCGCGCCTGTGGATCGAAATCCGCGATGAATCCCAGATTCCCAGCTCTGCTGGATCGCACGTCCTGACCCTGGTGGGCGGGCGTGAAAGTCGCTCGTACATGGCCCGCACCCGCCTGAGTGAGCGCGGGGTTTTCCCGCTTGGCCCGACCGAACTGGCATCAGGCGATTTATTTGGCTTGTTTCCCACCACCCGCAGCTTCGAGAGCCAGGAAACGCTGCTGGTCTACCCGATGCTGTTCGATGTCCGCCATTTCCCCAGCCCGGCAGGTTTGCTGCCTGGAGGGGAAGCTCTGCGCCGCCGCACCATGCAGATCACTTCCAACGCCTCCGGGGTGCGCGAGTATGCCCCGGGCGATCCGCTTAACCGCATTCACTGGCTGAGTACTGCCCGGCGCAACCGTTTTATGGTCAAGGAATTTGAGCTGGACCCGCTGGCGGAAGTGTGGATTTTCGTGGATGGTTTTCGTTCAGCGCATGCTTCGCTGCCGCGCACAGAAGAGGAGATCGACCCGCGCGACATGTGGCGCCGGCGGGGTCCTTTTAAACTACCTCCTTCGACCATCGAATATGCCGTCAGTATTGCCGGCTCGCTGGCGCGCTATTATTTACAGCGCAGGCGGTCGGTTGGGCTGGTGAGCGCGGGGCATAATCTGCTGGTGCTGCCTTCGGATCGCGGCGGACGGCAGCTGGGCAAAATCCTGGAAACCCTGGCGATGCTCCAGCCGGATGGTCCGCTGCCCTTGCCCGGACAGGTGGAAGCCCAGGCGCGCTACCTGCCGCGCGGCAGCACAGTGGTTTTGATTACCCCCAGCACATCCGAAAGTGTGGTCAAAGCCGCCGATTTGCTTCTGCGGCGCGGCTTACGTCCGGTAGGCGTGCTGCTCGACCCTTCTACCTTCGGTGGCTATTTCAGCAGCGACCCAATTTTAAACTCTCTACAATTTTTGGGCATCCCGGTGGTCAAGATCACCAACGGGGATGATCTGGGTGAAACCCTGTCGGAAGCCAGCCGCTCACAGAAACTGCACTGAGTAATTATTCCCAATAAACTTCAATATGCATATCGCGCCGGGCGACTTCAGCCATAAAACGACTGGCTGGGATAGCTGTTTCCACCGCTTGCGCTCCGGGTGGGACTTCGCGCCGCGCCTGGAAACCCATCATAATGGCGCAGTGAAAGCCTGTCAGGCGCTCCATGGCGGTGAATCCGGTGGCTTCGTCGTAATAGTCCCACAGGTCTACCCGAACCTGAGCCGGGTGCCCGTCTTTAAGGCCCTTGCCGATGGCGCGCATCACGCCGATATCGCGCGGTCTGGGGGAGAACAACCTGGGCTCCAGCAGGGCATGGTACACCTGGCGGGGAATCACGCTCTGACCATTGACTGTAACCGGCTGCTCGCTGAATAAGCCCAGGGTTTTGAAGGCCCGCAGCCACTCGAAATGCCCCGGGTAGCGCAGGACCTTATTTTCGTAGGTTTGCAGGCGGCCCTCATAGGTCCAGGGTGCGGTGGAAGTGCCGCCGGAGGTGACATCTGCTTCCAGAATGCCCAGGCCGGGGAATTCAAGCGTCTCAGGCTCGGAGAGGGTGGGCACGCGCGTGATCTTGCCCTCCCGAATGAAGACCGCCTCGCCATCCATCTCATTGGTCAGCCCGTTGATATGGAAAGTCAGCTCGTAATTCCAGGGTGGGATGGGTTTCTGGGGCAGTCCGGCGTCGTAGATGATAACATCGCGGGTTTCATCCAGCAGCTCGATCACATACGCCCCCAGGGTGTTGACCATCCCCGGACCCATGCCGCAGTCCGGCACCAGGCTGATGCCGGACTGGCGCGCTTCCTCGTCCAGGGCCAGCTGGGTGAGCACCACGTCTGTGTTGCCGCCCAGGTCGCACAGGCTGGTCTGGGTTTCGATGGCGGCGCGCGTGATTTCGAGGTTGAAGTAGTACGGCACTGCGCTCAGGGCTACATCGGCTGGTCCCAGTGCCTGGCGCAGTCCGGCAGGGTCATTCACGTCCAGTTCCAATGCCTCGACCAGGGGTTTTCCGATCAATTCATTCAAACGCTGGGCGGCTTTTTGCGCCTGCACCGGGTTCGCATCGGCCAGGATGATGCGCCCGGCGTCGCCAAAGCGCGCCAGGTCATAGGCTGCCGCCGCGCCCTGGCGCCCGGCGCCCAGGATTGTATAGGTAAAGGGTGGGTGGATGGTCATGGCCTGCCTCCTGCTGGATGGAATTCCACGCTCAATTATACGCGTTCGGCAGGAGTTTCGAGCCGGATTTTATCTTCGCACCAAAGTCCGCAGGGCAGAAAGAAGCGCAGCGATATCCTCGGGGGAGTTGTAGGCCTGGATCGAGATGCGCAGGAACTTGCGCCCGTTCCACTCTGTGAGCGGGATCTCGATGCGATATTCGTCATAAAGGTGGGTTTTGAGCATTGCCAGGTCTGTCTGAGGCGGCAGAGGCGCAATCGCCATCTGGGCATAAAGATCTGAGTTCAGTGGGTAGAGAGGCGGCATACCGACCTGCTCGCTCAGCTCGGCCATCGCCTGGCGCAGCAGGCTGTGGCAGTCACGGCGCACCCGCTCCCAGTCGTGCTCCGCCATAAACTGGATGGCTGCCGGGACGCTGAGATACGCGGCCGGGTCGCGCGTCCCGCTCCAGCCCAGGTAGTCCAGGAAGGTTGAACCTGAGGTCGTCTCGGGCGTGGCGTGGGAGCCCCAGCTCACCACCAGCGGCTCCACCAGAGGCTGCACCTGCGGGCGGGCGTGCAGGAAGCCGGCCCCTTTAGGCGCCAGCATCCATTTGTGGCAGTTGCCGGTATACCAGTCGGCGCCAACAGCCTCCAGGTCGAGCGGGATCTGCCCGGGGGCGTGGGCGCCGTCGATCAGGGTGAGGATGCCTGCCTGGCGCGCCCGGGTGCAGATCGCTTCCACCGGCAGGCGCAGGGCGGTGGGCGAGGTGATGTGGCTCAGGTAGATCAGCCGGGTGCGCGGGGTCACCCCCTGCCAGAACTGTTCGGTCATTTCCCCAGCCGAGCCAGCCGGCAGGGGAATGTGCTGGCGGATATAGCTGGCGCCGGTCTTCTGGCAGATGAATTCCCAGGTGTAATCGCAGGCGCCGTACTCGTGGTCACTGGTCAGGATCTCGTCGCCAGGCTCCAGCCTCAGCGAGCGGGCGATGACATTCACCCCGTGCGTGGCGTTTGGAACGAAAGCCAGGTTATCGGCGGCGGTATGCAGAAAGCCTGCCAGCGCCTGGCGCGCCTCGCAGTCCAGCCCGCGCATCTCGCGCCCCAGGAATTTCACCGGCTGGCGCTCCAGCCGGAGCTGCCAGTCTTGATAGACTTCGAATACTGCTCTGGGGCAGGCGCCAAACGAGCCGTGGTTGAGGAAGATAATTTCGGGGTCGAGCAGGAAGAGGTCTTTGAAGGAGTTTTGCATGCCGCCTATTATATGCCCGGCGGAGCACTTGATGGGGATTTAAATCACAGCCCCCAGGGGTTTAAGAAATCCGCCGGATTTCAAATCCCTGGGGGCTGGTGCATAAAATGATCAAATAACTAATGCCCGGCGATGACCCGCTCGGTCTCGGAGACCATATCGCCGCGCAGGTACGTTTCCAGCGCCTGGTGGATGTCGGTCTCGCCGGTCAGGATCACTTCCAGGCCCATCTCGTTCAGATGTTTGAAGGCATTACGGCACATGCCCCCGGCGATCACCACCTGGCAGTCGCTGAGCATGCGAAAGATCGGCTGGTGGTGCCCGCATTCTTCTGCGACCTGGGTTTTCACACGCTGCTCGAACTTTGGAGCGGGGTTTTGATCTTCCAGATGGGCAACCATGAGCAGGTTGGCCTCCCCTAAATGATGGTGGATGGTATGGCTATCGTTGGACGGAAATGCAACTTTTTTCATCTGTGTTCTCACCTTTCTTGGCAAAGTATATCAGGATTGCCTGGATTAAAAATCCTCCGCATGTCACATAAAACTGCGCCGATGCTCACATGTAGGTCGACCTGTCATGGTCGTCCACCCGGATCCATGGCCGAATTCTATGCGAGCTGAATTTAACAGATAAAAAAGTTTGGCGAGGGAAGCGCCAAACTTTTTTTGTAAGCAGAAAAACAATCCTACGGGCTCAGATGCTGATGAAGAAGCTCCACCAGGCAGGGTGATCGGCGGGCAGTGGCGGGCAGCCGTTGTAATCCAGAAAGCACATCTCAATCCCCAGGCTGTCGGTATAAGCCCAGAAGTTCGCCATGGCGTACCCGGCAGCGAGAACAGTCAGGACGGCAGCCGCCAGTAAGACCGGTAGGGCCGCCTTCAGAGAGCGGGTCTCGGCCAGATACTGGTAGGCGATGATCCCCAGGCTCAGGATCAGGGTGCAGAAGAAGATGAACGGGGTTTTGTAGCTGGTCGTTATTTCGTCGAATAGGAATACGTGCGATAAGGGTATCAACGTGATGAAGGGCAGCTCGATCAGGGTGCGGAAGATGATCGTCGCCAGGATCGCCACCGCGAGCGCAGCATAAAACAAGACCAGACCTTGATTGCCCGAGATGGGCGGATCGGGAAAGCCCTCTGCCGTGGTTGCCAGTGCTATCATCCATAACGGCGCCAATACCGCCATCGTTTTCACCCAGGGCACTTGGGCTGAAATGCGCAGCACTTTAGGATTTTGGGTGATTTCCATGAATACGACCTTTCTTGAACACTGGAACAAATGGGATGTACATCATCATCTTACGCCAAAATTGTTTACGAGTCAACTATCCGGTTGACCAGTCCACTTTTGGAGATGCATGGATAAAATCCGGTTACAATATTTAAGCAAGCATCTAAAAAGGATAGCAAACTATGAAACGCAACCAATCCAGTGTCTCAGCCCAGGGGATCGCCGTGGTGCGCGCCATCGAATCGGCTAAACCGGAGGGCGAGCGCATCGTTTACGACCCATATGCCCGCCAGATGGTACCCGGCTGGATGTATAACCTGGTCAAATTCTTCTACGACCTGGGCTACGGCGATAAGCGCGGCCCGGGGGTGATGGAGTTCCTGATCGCCCGCGATCGTTACATCGACGACTTCCTCCAGCAGCGCCTCGACGATGACCTGCAGCAGCTGGTGATCCTGGGCGCCGGGCTGGACTCGCGCCCCTACCGCTTCCCGCAGCTCATATCCGGGGTCAAAGTCTTCGAAGTCGATCACCCTGCCAGCCAGGCGACCAAGCTGGGCAAGCTCAAACAAATCTTCGGCGAGCTTCCCGCTTACGTCACTTTCGTCGCCATCGATTTCACCGAGCAGGACCTCGCCGAGCGCCTCTCAGCCCACGGGTACGATCCACAGCTCAAAACCCTGTTCATCTGGCAGGGTGTGACCCAATATCTCAACCCGGCGGCGGTGGACAGCACCCTGGCGTTTGTGGCCCGCAATTCCGGACCCGGCAGCCAGATCATCTTCGACTACATGTACACCTCCCTGCTGGGCGGGGCGGCCGGGCACGGCGAAATCCGCAATATGCGCCGCTATCGCAGGTTCAGCGGCGAGGACCTGATCTTTGGTATCCCTGAAGGGCAGGTCACGGCCTATCTCGAAGAGCGTGGCTTTACCCATGTGGTCGATGCCGACCATCAGCTCTTAACCCACAAATATTTCCAACCCCCCAGGAAAGTTGCTTCTGGCTATGCCATCGCTGCGGCTAAAGTGAAGTAAGGTTGCGTTGGCTGCAGCAGACTGTTATCTGGTCCAAAGACCAGTCAGAAAACTGCCCAAATGTGGGTTGCCCGGACATATTTCTGGCGATAGGATCATTGTTGAAACTGTAAATGAAGTATCAATTAACGGAGAAGCAGAATGAGTCTTACCTTGCGTCCCATGACCGAGCCAGAGTACACCGCCTACCTGGATTTCACCATCCCCGAATACGCCCGCGAGCACACCGCCGCCGGCAACTGGCAGCCGGACGAAGCGCTGGAAAAAGCCCGCCAGTCTTACCAGCAGCTTCTCCCGCAGGGGATTAACACCCCCGACCAGTATCTGTACACCCTGATCGAGCAGGAGAGCGGCGCAAAGGTGGGCCTCGCCTGGCTGGCCTTGCAGAAAAATATTCAGCAAACCAGAGCCTGGGTCTATGATCTGCTTATTTACCCCGAGCAGCGCCGCAAAGGCTACGGGGAGCAGACCATGCGCCTGCTGGAAGCCAGAGCGCGCCAGCTCGGCGCCGGGCGAATCGAGCTGCATGTCTTTGGCAGCAACGCAGTCGCCAGGCGGCTGTATGAGCGGGTGGGCTACCATGATGTGGATGTGGTCATGGCTAAAGACCTTGGCTAATCAACCAGGATCTTGAATCCTGAATATCCTGGCCATCCATGTCAATTTACAGGCTCGTTCAACCGATAGAAAGTGACCGTAAAAATGAAAAAACAAAAACGAAACCGCGGCTGTCTGAACATTCCACTGATCGTTGCTGCCCTGCTGCTGGCCCTGATTGGCTTTCTCTACTGGGATAATCACGCCCTGCCCACCGCCTCGCCGGTCCTCGAGCGCCTTAGCTCTACTGACCAGGCGCGCCTGGCGGAGGCTATCCATCTGCGCCAGAGCCTGGGCGATGTAGTTTGGCCGGGCTTTGGCGCCGCAGATATCCCGCTGCTGGCTTTCAATGAGCGCTACGCTTTCCTGGTAGGACTGCCCGAGCCGGCAGTCGGCTGGCGCAGCGTGCCTCAGGGCGAGCAGTTTGGCGTGGCCTGGCAGCCCGTACCCGATGAATCTTTCCAGGGCCAGGTCTATTACCGCCAGGAGCTTGATCTAACCCGTGATACCACCCAGAATTTCGCCGTCCAGATTGGCGAGCGCTATGCTGCCAGCCTGACCACCGGCGATTACGCCCCCATCGGCCTGGCAAATATCATCCGCTCCGAGCTGCCGCCCGTGCTCTCCGATCTGATGCCCTTACGCCTGTACACTGGCATCCTCCTGCGCGGCGCGGACGGCTATACCAGCCTGCTGGCGCACGAAAGCTTCCATGCCTATGCCGGCAGTCTAGCACCGGAAAAGCTGGCTCAGGCAGAACTGGCCAGCCGCTCCCAGGACCATTATCCCTGGGAAGAGCAGCCGCTGATCGATGCCTGGCAGGAAGAATTGGACCTGCTCTCCATGGGGGCTGAAGCCGCCTGGGGTGAAGCTGACGAGGCTGAGGTGCTGGAGCTGGCGCAGCGCTTCCTGGCCCAGCGTCAGAATCGCTATCGGACTCTGGGGTTATCTCCCGAGCTGATCGCCTACGAGCAGCAGCGCGAATGGGTGGAGGGCCTGGCGCGCTACGTCGAGCTGGATATCTGGCGCCAGGCTTACCTGGACAAAGACTACCAGCCCCAGCCTGAAGCGCTGGCGCTGGATGATTTTGACGCCTACCAGGGCTTTCCCCAGCGCCTGGCGCAGGAGATCGACCAGATCGTGCGCATGGCCTCGGACGAAGGCGACGGGCGTTTTTATTACACCGGCTTTGCCCAGGCAGCCCTGCTGGACCGCCTGCTGCCGGGCTGGAAGGAGCGCGTCATGCAGGAGGGCGTCTGGCTGGACGACCTGCTGCAGGAGGCTGCCGGCGGCTGAGAATGTAAGGATTCTGGCGCGGGGTTGTAACGACCCGCCCAGGCCGGATTTGCTAGAATTAAACCCAAAGGTGTATGTGTTTCAATCCGTTCCTGGTCTGATCGGAGGCTGCCATGGCGACTTATATTTTGCTCAGTACGCTGACCCTGGAAGGCACGGATTCGCTCAAAACCCACCCCGCCTTGATCGATGAAACCAATGCTCTGTTGGAGAGCTATGGGGTGCAGGTTGTCACCCAGTACGCGGTGCTGGGGCAGTATGATTTCGTCACCATTGTGGAAGCGCCCGACAACCGCACCGTGGTACGCGCCTCGGCCGCCCTCTCGCTGGGTGGCAAGGTGAGGCTGACGACTTTACCGGCTGTGGCAGTGGAGGATTTTCTGGCTTCGTTACCCTGACTCCCGGGCTGCTAATCATTTTGTTAGCGCAAGACCGCTGGAGATAAAGCCAAACGGCCTCGCTAAGTCTGTGAGTCTGCCAGCGACAACGAAGACAGCCGCTACGACTTGTTCTTCCGCTACAACCGCACGGCTAAAAGAAGGTTTAATACCAAACCCCAAGGGTTTAAAAATCCGAAGGATTTACCCCTGGGGTTTGTAGTTTAACGGATTGATTTATACCGATCTGTGATTGTGATGATTAAACAAAGAAAACCACTAACATGGATAAACAGGATGGTCAGGATAAACCAGATCATCCAATTCCGGATCTCTCGATTAAATCCTGCCTATCCTGTCCATTCATGTAAATTACTAACAAGCGTCTAGTCCAGCTCCACATAAATGCGTTTATTGATCTTGCCCTTGCTCTTATAATCCACCACCCGCATGCGCCCCACCTCGCTGGTGTTATGCACATGCGTCCCGCCATCCGCTTGCAGGTCCAGACCGACGATCTCCACCACGCGCACCTGCTGAATACCTTCCGGCAGCAGGTTGATCTTGGTGCGGATCAGGTCGGGGATCTGGAAGGCTTCCTCACGCGGCAGGATCGCCGTGCGCACTTCCCGCCCGGCAGCCACCTCAATGTTGATCGCCGCTTCGATGGCGCTGACCAGCTCCCCGCGCATGGTCTCGAACTCAAAATCCATACGCCCCTTGAGCGGCTCCATATCCCCGCCGGTTACCGAGGCCCCGTAATCGCGGAAGATCACCCCGCACAGGATGTGCATGGCGGTGTGCGTGCGCATGTGCTGGTAGCGCCGCTCCCAGTCGAGCTGCCCGCGTACCTGCGCGCCGACCTCCGGCAGCGGCGCTTCCCGGTCGAGGAAATGGTAAACCTCCCCGCCCTGCTTTTTGACCTTTTCCACGCGCACGCTCTGCCCTGCCAGGGGGCCATCCAGTACGCTCAGGCTGCCCTGGTCGGAGGGCTGCCCACCACCGGATGGATAGAACGCCGTGCGGTCCATGATCACGGCATGGGCTTCGGCGTCGGCGCCGGTCACCGTGGCGGTGAAGGTCTGCAGGTAGCTGTCGGTCTGGTAGAGGAGTTCGGTCATGGTGGATACCTCAGGATATTTGTCTACTTCTTGTTTCGTCAGATATTTTTTAGTTGAGATCATATATAATAACAGTTATCGAACCAACTTAGTTTTAACTTTTCACCAAGCTTAAAGCTGAAAGAAAGTGAAACCAAGCGCATAACTCTTATTTACTAGCGGCTCAAGCACAACACAGCATGAAATAATTATCAAATTTTTTGTAATGGTTTTTTGCGGAAACTGTTTCCATAACATAATCTCAAGATGAACAACAATCAAAACACTTCCATACAGTACCGTAACATTTCTCTTCTGGTAAGACCTATTAAGGTCGCCATCCTTATTCCCAGAGAAGATGAATATTGGAAATACATAATCTTGAATATATTTAAATTTTGCAGTCAGGTTTGGGGAGGGGCCAATTTTGTAATAGTACCCACTGATGGAAAGGAAATCAACCCGGTTTTTTGGAATATATTAGAGCAGTACAATCCTGATCAGGTTATATCGTTTATACCCACCTTGAGAGATCTAGAATACGCGAGACCACGCGATTTTGAATTAGATCAACTACGATATAAGGATTATCTTAGAGAAAATTTCCCGTTTCTTGACGAAACACAATTACACGATTTTATGGTTCGGGAAAGATTAAATCAAAACAGGTTTTCGTTTGGAATCGAAAATCAATTACAACAACAAATTAAACATAGACTTTCGCCCTTATACATCAATGATTTTATTGTTCAAGAAGCCATAACCTCACAACTTTCTGTACTATTCCCATTAACCCAAATAGAAAATATAGTTAGACAGGGGAACGTTGAGAAAGTGTATGTAGTAGACAATATAGATGATATTGATAGTGCATTGTATTTCTATTCAAATTGGGGGTCATATTCAAACCATTTTGAAGAAGAAATGAATAAAAGGGGAGTGACTATAACCCATGTTCCTCATCAAGCCAAACTGACTGATTTGATTAGTTTTGTTGCAACTAAGGGTGTAGAAAAAATTGATATATATTATAGAAACCAATTACAGCAAAAATTTTGCGGGAATGATGCCACATGGTCCCCAGACGAAGATATAGCCCAATTTAGCCCGTATGAAATATCTCTGTTGAAAGTTGGTAAATATAAACCAATTGGATCTTATGTGCTTGAAGACCCAATATTATTGATTATTGGTGATACAGTTGACGATTTCTGTTCATATTACTGCCTTTCAAAAATCCATGATGATGTGTTTTGGATACCAGAAATTAGTAAGCCTGAAAAAGATAGTGATGAATCCGAACTAGATGGCCGAACGATCCTCCGTAAGGCAATTATTCAATCAATCATTGAACGAATACTCGAAAGCCGATCAAGTAAATCACTCCACATCTCAAGTTTATCGCTTACTAAAAGTGAGCTGGAAGATGCTCGACAGCTTCTCTGTATCCTACAATTTATTAATGAAGCGTTTACCCAAAGAATAACTATTGATTCATATCCGAACTCTGTTGGGAAACTCATTTATCGCCTTATTGAACAAAACAACTATACAAAAGAATATACTGAGACATTTCAAAATAACCGTGGTGTTGGTCATGCTCAAACTCCAAAACCTAAAAATTTTTCAGAAGTTATACCTTATGAACATCGATGGGTAACCGAGCTAAATATCGAAGGATATACACCGCCGCAACTTCATTTCCTTGGTAATAAAATCCTAGGCTTAAGCACTTCTGAAGCACGGGTAACTAAAACAGGTATTAGTTATCTGTGTCCAGGTATGGCTTATTTTGGAGGTGATATTGATGTAACTCTTGGAAGACCAAGGATTACTATTGTAGAACCATTAGCTATATTTCAAGAATACTTTAGTGAAGCTGGGTACTTGGATGTACGTCTCTCTGACAAAGGTGGTTATACACAAGAAACCATTTCTAAATTTGGATCGCTAGAAGAACTCGGTAACTTCCTTAGAACGAAAACCAATTGTGAACTTCTGTCACTGTTCCGAGAGAAAAAATCTACAAAGAGCAGTCAAACAGGCGAGGTGGTTTTTGCAGATAATAGAGCATATATTAATTTTCTTGCAATAGAAAATATTCTTAGTTCCGAAGCACAAGCTGTTTCCCTCATCGACTCCTTTATTCGAAAAAATATTTTTTATCGTGGAACGATGCTGCAATGTTCTCGTTGTAGGGATACCGATTGGTTTGGGCTTGATGAATTGGATCAATCATTTGTTTGTCACCGATGTAAACATAGACAAACCCTACAGCAGAGCAATTGGAAGGAGGGGCGCGAACCAACATGGTTCTATAAATTAGATGAAGTTTTCTATCAGGGAATAGCCAACAATATGATTTTACCAATCCTGACAATTGCATTTCTAAAGAGCAAAGCAAGAAACAGTTTTTTATATATGCCAGAGTTAGAATTTCGACGGAATCCATTATCATCCAAACCAGACAAGGAATTAGATATTTGCTGCATTATAGATGGGCGTATAACTGTTGGTGAGTGTCGAATAGGCAAGATAACAAAGTCAATAATTGACAAATTGATAACATTCGTAACCGATTTGCCAAAACCTCCAGAACAATTAGTGTTTTCAACATTGTTGGAAGATGTGAGTGAAGAGATAGTATCCTATGCAAATTCCAAAACCAAAATTCCTATCAATTTTCTAAAAAATTCAGATTTAGCGGATAAAAATTAATAAAGCAGTTTCTACATGATAAACAAGACTATTAATTGCTTAACTTGAAAACTAAATAGAATCAATCAAAATACCTCGTAGGAGGCTCGTTATGCCCTCACCTTTTCCCAGGGTCGTGATCGTCGGGGCCGGCTTTGCCGGGCTTCACGGCGCGCCGCCCGATGGTGAGCAGGTCAGGCAAGTGGAGTGGTTTGTAAGTCCGGGGGAATCGCGGCCGGAGTGAGGCTTTCTGGCTCGCAGAATTGCAGGAATTTCTGGGTAGCGGCGCTCATATTCGTATAGCAGCCGCGGTATTCCGGCGGCAGCAGCCCCGCCAGCTGATACATGATCTCAGTAGTGATTGCCTGGCGCACCGCCCGGGTGGCTTTGGCTTCGCCAGTGTGGATATAGAAAGGCTGGCCGACTTTGAAGTGGAAGTCTGTGCGCCGCAGGCGGGTGAAGTTGCTGCGGAAGGCCTCATTGCCGTAATACACCACTGGCAGCAGTGGTGCGCGGCTGTGCAGCGCCAGGGTGACCAATCCGGGCTGCCCGGGCTGCAAGCGCCCGTGCCCGCTGCGCGTACCTTCCGGGGCAATCGCCACGATCTTGCCCTGCCGCAGGGCGGCCAGCGCCAGGTGCATGGCCTCCATATCGGCTTCGCCGCGCCGTACGGGAATACCTCCCCAAAGGTTAAATAGATAGGCCATCGCCGGGTTATCCCAGGTCTCGGATTTGACCAGCCCGGTCACAGGACGCGGCTGCAGGTGGGTGTACAGCACCGGGATGTCCAGGAAATTGATATGGTTGACCACCAGGATCAGCGGGCCGCGATAGGGAATCTGCGCCAGGGGGGAATCATAGATGCGACACAGCATGCGGGTGATATTCTTGATCGTAAAGTTGACCGTGCGAGACGCCAGGGTCATGCGCTCTCCTGAGGAGGCTGGCAGATCAGCTCGATTTGCCTGGGCAGCAGCTCAATACTAATTTTATCACCGTGCTCGCAAATCGTCTCGCCATCGGCGTGGACCGGCAAGAAGCCCTGCACTGCGCTCACCTCCAGGCGCTGCGCCTGGGTGATGATGATCTCTTTCTGGCTGGCCTGGGTGCCTTTCAGGAAGTGCGGGATCAGGGTGAACACACGTCCGCGGCTGACCTGTTTGGCGATGGTCAGGTCCATCAAGCCATCGGCGTTATCGCCGTTGGGCGCCAGCATAAAACCGCCCCCCAGCCTGCGCCCGTTCATGATCGAGACCATCAGCGCCGGTAGGGTGAGCGTCTCGCGCTCGCTTTCAATTTTGACCGTGGGTGCATCGAAATACAGGAATATCGTTTTCAACACGGCTGCAATGTACGAGGCAAAGCCGGTCAGGCGGGTCATCTTGACTGCCACGAAGCCTACCACGGCATCGAAACCAATCCCCACCCCATTGCCGAAATAACGCCCGTCCGGGTAATCCCCGCCGCGCACATAGCCGATATCGATCTGTTTGCGCTGCCCGTGTACCAGCGTCTGGCAGCCGGCTTCGACCCCCGCGGGGATATACATGCTGTAAGCGAAATCATTGCCGCGCCCCACCGCCAGCATCCCCATGGAGGCCGTACCCAGTCCCGATTTTTGCGCCAGCACCAGCCCGTTGATGACCTCGTTGGCGGTGCCGTCGCCGCCTACCCCGACCACCACATCGTAGCCGTCCTGGACAGCTTTTTGGGTCAGTTCAGCGGCGTGCCAGGGGCGCTCGGTCTGGACGATGGTGTAGTCCACCCCCAGGGCGTCCAGGTTTTGGCGGATAGCAGGGATGGAGGCCAGGCCGGCACCCCGGCCCGAGGTCGGATTGACAATGATTTGATAGCGGGGCATAAATAATTCTCCAGGTAGATAATGAAGTTTGAATCGCTATAGTTTACTACTATCTAAAAAAGGGATGAGCCCACTTTTGGGTAGCCACTTTTTTCGGTTGCTAGATGAATTTTGACGATCAAAACCGGTAATGGACCCTACAGGTTTCCGCAGTACATTACCGATCCTGTCTGCGTGGAAGGATAGAGTCTTGATGCGCTCAGAAAACATTAAAACCTGTAGGGTCTTTTCCTCGCCCCATGGCCAGACCGTACAGGTTTTAATGTAATCCGCTGCGATCCATGCCTGGCGCTGGATCATGATCCGGATAGACAGACAGCATGCGGAAACCTATACAGTCGTCATTAAACGAGGATTACCGGAGAAGATTGAGAAAATCCATAGAATCGTCTTCGGGTAAGGGTTACCGAAATCGATTGTCATTGTCGATCAGAAAAAACCGGCAAATCATGCGATCTTGTCACCTGAAGCGGCCTGATTCTGGCTGCCATCTGGTATAAATAGTTTAGACGGAGGCTCGCCATGCACGATCTGGTATATTTCGATCCCGAAGGACACGCAAGCCATTATGTCGCCGGGCATCCGGAGCGCCCCGAGCGGATTGAAGCCATCCGCCAGGGTTTGCAGGCACTGGGCTGGTGGGAGAGCTTTCCGCACCTGGAACCCATGGCGCTGCCGCAGGCTGTGCTGGAAGCGGTGCATACCCCTGGCTATCTGCGGGAGCTTGAAGCGGCCAGCCGGGCAGGCAGGTGGCTGGACATGGATACTTACACGACACCAGCTTCCTGGGAGTTGGCCCTGCGCGCTGCCGGGGGCTCCCTGGCAGTGGTGGACGAGGTCTGGCAGTCACGCGCCTGGCGCGGCTTTGCCCTGACGCGCCCGCCCGGTCATCATGCCACGCCCGATCGAGGCATGGGATTTTGCCTGTTGAATAACATCGCCCTGGCAGCACAATATTTAATTCAGGAACAAGGCGCCCAACGCCTGGCGATTGTGGACCTGGATTTACACCATGGCAATGGCACCCAGGAGATCTTCTACGAGCGCAGCGATGTGTTTTACCTCTCCACCCACCAGATGCCGCTCTATCCCGGCAGCGGGACGATCGAAGAGACCGGTTTTGGCGCCGGCGAAGGATTTACAGCCAATTTACCCATGCCGCCCGGTTCTGGCGACACAGCCTTTCGTGCCGCTATGGAAGGTTTTATACTGCCCCTCCTGGAGCGCTATCGCCCGGAAGGCATCCTGGTCAGTATCGGCTTCGATGTCCACTGGCGTGACCCGCTGGGCAGCCTGCGCCTCTCCGCCCAGGTGCACGGCGAGCTAATCCGCAGCCTGACGCATTTCGCCGATGGGCACTGCGCAGGGCACATTGCCCTGTTCCTGGAAGGTGGCTATGATCTGCCAGCCGGCGCAGCCTGCGCCCAGGCCAGCACGGCAGCCCTGCTGAACCTGCCTTTCAGCGATCCGCTTGGTCCGGCCTCGGGCGTCGAAGGAGATCATTGGCAGCACTGGCTTAAACGCGCCCAGGCGTTGTGGGGGCTTTAGGCTGGTTTTGCCTTCCGCAAAAGGTTGCTTTATTCTGAAAATTGCAGTAAAGTAATACAAATCATCGACCTGCTTTTCCCATCCTGCGCCAGCACGCGCTGGAAACCGGCAAATAAAAACGGAGCATTCCTCAAACGAGATCGTTGAAGACCTGAGAATTCTGGTACCAATAAAAGCTCATTAATCGAGCGGCCTTCGAAATCTCAAATAGCTGGAATGGATTGGGCAGCCTGACTTGCCGCCCTTCAATTCTATGAGGAGTTCCGCATATGAGTAGCTGGATATGGAATTCATCCAACTTGCCCCTGGTTTCTGGTATTCCGGTGACAAATGCCTGGGGAAAGCGGGGGATAGAAAATAAAAGATCGGAGTCCCCTATGACCAGCCAGCTGGCGGTTTTCATCGATTTTGAGAATATTGCTTTATGGGCCGAGCGCGAATTTTTTGATTTTGAGCTCACACCGCTTATGGAACACTTACAGGGGCGCGGCCCGGCAGTGGTGAAGCGCGCCTACGGAGACTGGTCGCGCTTTTCGCGTTACCGCGACGAGCTGATGAACCACTCCATCGACCTGATCCAGATCTTCAGCGTGCGCGCCGGCAAGAACCGCACCGATATCCGCATGGCAATCGATGCCATGGAAGTCGCCATGCACCGCCCGCAAATCGATACCTTTGTGATTGTCTCCGGCGACAGCGATTTTGGACCCCTGGTAGCCAAATTGCGCGAATATGGACGCTACACCCTGGGGATCGGCCCGCGCAGTGTCACACACCACCTGCTGGTGAAATCCTGTGACGAATTTGTATACCTGGAAACCGTGATGGGTGAGACCATCATCACCGGCGACCACCCCTCGGTAGAACAAGATACGGCGCGCGCCTTGCTCAAAAAAGGCTTGCAGGTGCATGGTCAGCGCGGAGATATCCCGGTGCTGGCGACGCGCTTGAAGCAAACCATGCTGCTCATGGACCCGGCCTTCAACGAAGCCAATTTCGGTTACTCGCAGTTCAAAGCCTGGCTCGAAGACAGCCGCGACCAGATCAAGCTATTTTTGAAAGACTTGCAGCTCTACGTGGCCCCGCTGGATTACCAGGCGCCCGGGTACAGCGAAATGGCGGAAGGCGATGCCCGTATGGGTCTGGTTGAGAAGGCCGAGTCTCAGCGTAACGGATTAGAAGAGCAGTATCGCCAGTTGTTCGGACGTTTGCGACTCTCTTCGGTCGACCTGGAAACCCGCCGGGATGTGCTGCGCGATGTGTATCGTGAGGTGAGCGAGCATCCCATGCAGTACAGCACAGATGACTTGCTGGAAAGCCTGAGCGAGCGCTACGAAGAGCAAGGGCTGCTGCGCAGTAAAGCCAACCTGCGCGAGATCATCCAGATGGCCTATCGCCAGCAGGCTTTTGACTTTGACGGTCAGACGCCATCGCAGTTTACGCCGGTCGCCCTGGCCAGGGGGATCGAGAGCGAAGCTGAGTTTATCAGCTGGTCGGAGGAAGATTTTATTTATGCCGCGGTGCGCGCCGGCCTGGAGATCGATATCGATGAGCTGACCAATCTGATGGTCAACGATCGCGCCCAGGCGGATTATGTGCAGTGCTTACTGGACGACCTGCACGCCCGCGGCATGATCACCCGGCGCGGCAAGCACTGGGCGATCGCTGCACCGAGCAGCATCCCATTTCGGGATGATCCCGCCCTGCGTATCTTGCTGCGCGATCTGGATCAGGTAGAAGTGCCGGATGGCATGCCTCACAGCAGTGAAATGGCGCGCAGTCTGGCCAAAAAAGCCATGCTGCAGCGCTCGCAAGACTTTGTTGCTGCCACGCATTCCAGCCTGCTGGCCTGTCATTTGCAGTGGATGGCGGTAGAAAAAGGCGAGCCGGGCGCCACCCTGGAAGATTTACGCTATTACCTGGCCTCCTATGCCTCGGTGGTGGCTGGCAAGCTTTCCCAGGTCAACCGGGATTATGGCGGCGCACGCCCGTATTATCTGGCATTTTTTGCGTTAGTGCAGGAGGAAGATCCTCTGTGGAGCCGCATGCGCGGCCTGATCAATCCCATGCTCTCGTATTTCTGGGTCAACACCGGACGCGAGCTGGAGCTGAATACCTCCACCTGGAATCTCGGCGGGGCCTCGCCCGCGCAGGTGGCGGTGTATATCTCCAACCATCATAATGTTGAGCTGCGCGAGCTGTGGGCTGAGATCACGACCGAGCTGGCACGCGTGAATCCGACTCTGCTGCGCCGCATTGCCAACCAGATCGATTTGAGCCGCGCCGAGGGCCCTGAAAACGCCCGCACTGCCCAGCAACTATACGGAATCCTCTCCAGTGTGAATGCTGGCTGATGCGCTGCGCTGACCTGGCAGGCTGGAGCGCTGTATGGATGCAGGCGGGCTGGCAGTACAAGAACTCCTGTTAATTTTTCTGGCTATCGGCACTGCCGGCGTTGGCCTGCTCTCCCTGCTGGGCTGGCTGGGGGGCGTCTGGTGGGTGTTGGATATCGCCAGCCATTTCCGTCTGCAGTATGGGGTTATTCTGATCGTCGCCGGGGTCCTGGCCTGGTGGCTGGGCAGCCCTGTACTGGGCTTGACTGCCGCCCTGCTGGCATTTTCCAATCTGGTTGTCGTCATACCCTTATACTGGCGTCCTGCTCATGCGCTGGCCGCTGCCGGGCAAACCCCTGTCCGGCGTGTCCTGTTCGCCAACCTGTGGCAGCCTAACCAATCCTACACAGATGTGCTGCGCCTGGTGGAACAGAACAATCCTGATCTGGTCCTGCTGGTGGAGAGCAACCAGTGCTGGCTGGATGAGCTGGAGTCCTTGCGCCAGACCTACCCGTTCTGGGTGGTCCAGCCGCGTGAAGATAATTATGGGGTGGCTCTGTTGAGCCGCCATCCAGTACTGGAGGGTGAAGTATGCGCTTTCAGTGCTGCCGGCGTGCCGAGTATCGTTGCGCAGGTAGACCTGGATGGGCACGCCATAACCGTGGTGTGCACGCACCCGCCGCCTCCCAAAAGCCATGCGGAAACGCGTGCCCGCGACGAGCAGATGGCGAATCTGGCCAACCTGGCTGCGCTGCGCACCTGGCCCATGCTGTTGTGCGGCGACCTGAACCTGACACCCTGGTCGCCAGTCTTCTACCGGTTTACGCGCCGGGGCGGCCTGGTTGATTCCGCGCGAGGCTTTGGCGTCCAGGCCACCTGGCCGGTGGGCAGGCCGTACATGGGTGTGCCGATCGATCACTGCCTGGTCTCGCCCGAAATCACTGTGCTGGATCGCCGCCTGGGGCCGGCGGTGGGCTCGGACCACTACCCGCTGATCGTCGATTTTAGTATCTCGTAAAAAATATAAGCATGAGGAGTCGTAAAAATGGGAACCGTCAATTTACAATGGGTAAAAAATCAGTTATTTGTCGCCAGCGATTCAAACGGGCATAGTTTTAGCATCGGCCGCTCTCCGGACGTGCCTGCGCAGTGGATCGGGATCAAGCCGTCCGATCTGTTGCTGCTCTCGGCCGCGGCGTGCTCGAGCTGGGATGTGGTGGAGATCATGGGCAAGCAGCGCCAGCCATTGCGCGACCTGCAGGTGCGCTGCACCGGCGAACAAATGAGCGAACCGCCCTATACCTTCACCAAAATTCACATTGTCTACACCGCCTATGGCGCGGTGGATCCCGATAAGCTGGAGAAGGCCATTCACCTCTCGGAAGATAAATACTGCTCGGTGATCAGCACCCTGCGCCCCGGTGTGCCAGTCACCAGCGAGTTTGAGATCTGCCCTTAAGGACAGCACCGTGAAACCTCAGCTCGGCCCACGCTTCGATCAGGCGCTGCAGTACGCCTCTGAGCTGCACCGCCAGCAGGTGCGCAAAGGCACGGACGTCCCCTATATCTCCCATTTGTTGAGCGTGACGGCTCTGGTATTGGAGGATGGTGGCAGCGAAGACGAGGCCATTGCTGCCCTGCTGCACGATGCCGTCGAAGACCAGGGCGGGCAGGCCACCCTGGCGGAGATCCGCCGCCGTTTTGGCGAGCAGGTCGCCGGCTGGGTGATGGAGCTGAGCGATACCGATATGCTCCCCAAGCCGCCCTGGCAGGAGCGCAAAGAGGACTATCTGGAGCACCTGGCAAACGCCAGCCCGGAAGTGCTGCGCATTTCCCTGGCGGATAAGCTGCATAACGCCCAGAGCCTGCTCAAAGACCTGCGCCAGGAAGGCGAGGCGACCTGGACGCGCTTCAACGGAGGGAAAGCCGGTACGCTGTGGTATTACCGCCAGTTGGCTGAGATATTTCAAGCACGCTTGGCCTCGCCGCGTGCCGCCGAGCTGGAAGCTGTGGTCTCCGAGCTGGAATCCCTGGCCGATTCATAATCCCTGAAGGAAAGCCCAGCATGACGAAATTCCTGGTCTCCGGCCTGATCAATCTGGAAACTACCCTGCGGGTGGAAGACTTCCCCATCCCGTACGATCCGGTGCGCTACCCCTTTCACGGCGTTGCCAGCACGATTTCCGGGGTAGGTTACAACATCTCTAAAGCCCTGAGCACGCTGGGGGATGCGGTGAGCCTGCTCTCCCTCATCGGCGATGATTCGCCGGGCTGGCTGGCGCGCCGGGCATTGGCGCAGGATGGCATCCCCGATGCAGGTGCTCTGGTCTGCCCATCCTCTACTGCCCAATCGGTGATCCTGTACGAGCCGGGCGGGCGCCGCCAGATCCACGTCGATCTCAAAGATATCCAGGAGCAGGTTTATCCTCCCGAGGACTATCAAGCTGCCCTGGCGCAATGCGACATGGCGATCCTGTGCAATATCAACTTCTCCCGTCCCATGCTGGCTGCCGCGCGCCAGGACGGTGTACAGGTGGCTACCGATGTGCACACGATCTCCGACCTGGAAGATGCCTATAACTGGGATTTTATGGCGGCAGCCGGTATCCTCTTCATGAGTGATGAAAAACTGCCCTGCTCGCCGGAAGATTGGGCACGCCGGGTGTTGGAACGCTATGCAGCAGAAATCGTGGTGATCGGCCTGGGTGCACAGGGCGCGCTGCTGGCGGTCCGCCGGGATGAGTTCATCGGGCGCTTTCCGGCCTTTAATGTCCGCCCTGTGGTCAACACGATTGGGGCAGGCGACGCTTTATTTGCTTGCTTCCTGCACGAGTTCGCCCGGCATGGGGATCCCTACCGGGCGTTGAGCTGCGCCCAGATATTTGCTGCGTATAAGATCGGTGTTGACGGAGCTGCCCAGGGATTCCTGGATGCTCCGGCATTACAGGCGCTGTGCGACCAGCGCCAGACAGGAAACCCCATACGTTGACCACCCCTCCAAAACCCTACTCGCCATTATCAATCTGGAATATGGTCTTCGCCCTGGCCGTCGTGGCAGGGTATCGCGTGCCCTGTACCTGATCCTGGTCCGCAAGGGCGCACGCAGCCAGTAAAGCCCAAAGCGTCACCATAATCCCGGCGGGGTATCCACCACAACGGATACCCCGCTGGGCTTTGATTTAACAACTGTACATAACCCGGTCTGTCTGTCTCTCCAGGATTGAAAACGGTTAAAATAGAAATGCAGGAACCCCTTGGAGGTCGAATATGGGATATAAACCGCGGATCGTGGTGCTGGTCTCGGCGCAGGGCGAGTGGCGGGCAGTGCGCGACTTGTTCCCTCAGGCTGAGCTACAAGCCAGCCCGTATGGCGAATGGTTTGAGACTCGCCTGGACGGCTGGGCAGGCGATGCGCTGATTTTCTTTCACGGCGGCTGGGGGAAGATCGCAGCGGCTGGCTCGACCCAATATGCGATCGATCGCTGGCAGCCGGCTTTGCTGGTGAACCTGGGCACCTGTGGGGGCTTTGCCGGGCAGGTCGAGAAAGGCGAGATCCTGCTGGTGGAGCGCACCGTGGTGTACGACATCATCGAGTTAATGGGTGATTTTGACGAGCATATCGCCCATTATTCCACGGACATTGATCTCTCCTGGCTGAAAGAGCCCTATCCGCAGCCGGTCCGGCGCACCTTGCTGGTCTCCGGAGACCGCGATTTACTTGTGGAAGAAATACCCCGCCTGGCCCAGCGCTACGGAGCTGTTGCCGGGGACTGGGAATCGGGAGCGAGTGCCTGGGTGGCTGCTCGCCAGGGCGTGCGGTTGTTGATCCTGCGCGGGGTGAGTGATGTGGTAGGCAGCGCGGGCAGTGAAGCCTACGGCGACTTGAGCTACTTCCAGCGCGCCGCAGCGGAGATCATGGAGCGCTTGATCGCGGCCTTGCCAGCCTGGCTGGCGCGTGTCTGAAGTGCAGAGATCACAACCCGGCTGGGACGGCGTAAACTGGCAGGCAGTTATGGTAAACTTTCCTCAGGTGGTAATGATTGGGGGAGCGCCATGCGGTGGCTGGTTGGAGAACGGGAGGGTCAAATGAGCGAGCGCAAAATCCTGGAATTCATCAACCCCGCCAGCGGGGAAAAGTTCGGTGAGACGCCCGTCGCCAGCCTGGATGAAATCCAGCAGGCGGTCAGCGAGCTGCGCCAGGCTGCGCCTGAGTGGGCTGACAGGCCTTTAAAAGAACGCATCCGTGCTCTGCGTCGCTTTCAAGAAATCCTGATCGCCGCGCGGGATGAGATCACTGCGGTTATCAACCAGGATTGTGGAAAAAGCCGCCAGGATGCGCTGATCGAATTATTTGTGCTGAGCGATTACCTGCAGGCTTATCTGCGCCACGCGCCACGCTGGCTGCGCAGCCAGCGGGTTTCCAGTGGATTCTATTTCACCAGGCGCGCTACCATCGAATACCGTCCGCATGGCGTGGTGCTGGTGCTGGCTCCCTGGAATTATCCCCTGGTCCTGTCGCTGGCCCCGGTCCTGGGCGCTTTGCTGGCGGGCAACACCGTACTGTTGAAACCCTCCGAGGTGACGCCTGCCACCGGTGTGATGATCGAGAAACTTTTACGCAGCCTGCCAGAGCTGGCTCCTTATGTGCGTGTACTGCACGGCGATGGAGCTGTAGGGGCAGCCCTGGTACAGGCAAAACCGGATTTTATTTTCCTGACCGGCTCGACCGCTACCGGGCGGATCGTCAGCCGGGCTGCTGCCGAGCATTTGATCCCGCTGGCTTTGGAATTGGGCGGCAAAGATGCCATGCTGGTGCTGGAAGACGCCGACCTGCCAGCCGCTGCTCACTGGGGGATATGGGCGGCGAATTACAACGCCGGGCAGTCCTGTGTGGCAGTTGAGCGGGCCTATGTGGTGAGGCCCGTCTTTGATGAGTTCGTGCGCCTGGCCGTTGCCGAAGCAAACAAACTGCAGCAAGGATTTTCGACCGCCAAAAACAGCCCTTTCAATCTTGGTCCGCTGACCGACCCACGCCAGATGGAGATCGTAGAACGTCACCTGCAGGATGCCCTGGCAAAAGGAGCCCGCTTGCTCACCGGTGGGGAGCGCCAGGGAAACTTCCTGACTCCGGCAGTGCTGGTGGATGTGGATGAAAGTATGCTGGTGATGCAGGAAGAGACCTTCGGGCCGCTGCTCCCGATCGTGCAGGTTGCGGACGAGGCTGAAGCGGTCGCCAGGGCCAACGACAGCGTCTTCGGGCTGGGGGTCTCCATCTGGACGCGTGACCGCGCCCGGGCGCGACGCCTGTCCGCCCAACTGATAACCGGCACGGCGGTGATCAACGATGCCATCACCCATTTTGGCATACCCATGCTGCCTTTTGGCGGCGTCAAAGAATCGGGTTCCGGGCGCACGCATGGCGAAGAAGGCTTGCGTGCGTTTACGCATGCTTTTGCACTGCTGGAGGGCAATCCACCCTATGCCTGGGATGTGGCGACCCTGGCGCGCCAGCCCGGGCGCTATGATTTGGTCTCTGCCTTGCTGCGCCTGGGTATGGGCGCCACGCCTCAGCAGCGCCTGGAGCCGGTGTTGGAGGCTCTCGAAAAATCCCAGACCTTGAAGCGCAAAGATTGGAGCACAGTCCGGCGCAGTCTGGCGCCGTTCCTGCCGGCTTTTGGAGCAGCCTCTCTGGCGTTGAGTGTACTCGCAGGGGCAGCCTTGCTGGCAGGCAGGCAGCACAAGCGCTGATCCCCAGGTCTACACCCCCAGTCGTTCGTACCCGGCGCGGCGGCTGGCGCCGTTCAGGGTAGGAGGAGAATTAAGATGATCGCCAAGCTTGTCAGTGTAGCCGAGATGGTTGCCATTGAGCGCGCCGCGGATGCCGCCGGGCATACTTATGCTCAGATGATGGAATTTGCCGGGCAGGGTCTGGCCGAACAGATCGAAGAAGCCTATGGATTCCTGCGCGCGGAGGGCGCCCTGGGGTTGGTGGGTTCGGGCAATAATGGCGGGGATACCCTGGTTGCCCTGGCCTGGCTGGCGCAGTGGGGTTGGAAAACGGCCGCCTGCCTGGTGCGCCCACGCCCTGAGGACGACCCATTGATCGCCCGGCTGCGCGCCGCCGGGGGTGAGCTGTGCACTCTGGAGGATGATCTATCTGGCAAGCATGTGTATGACCGTCTGGCGGGTTGTGGCGTGTTGATCGACGGCATTCTGGGGACCGGTATGCGCCTGCCCCTCAAAGCCGATCTTGCTCTGGCCCTGGAGCATATCCGTCAGGCGCTGGATGGATTGGAAGATCCTCCGGCGGTGGTGGCTGTGGACTGCCCCTCGGGCGTGGATTGTGATACGGGCGAAGCTGCCCCGCAGACCTTGCCGGCTGACCTGACCGTGACCATGGCGGCATTCAAGCAGGGTTTGTTGAAATTCCCGGCCTATGAATATGTAGGCGAGCTGCGCCTGGTGGGCATCGGCCTGCCCCAGGACGGCGAGGCCCTGGAAGCCTATCGCAGCGTGCAGGTGACCGTCCCGGATGCGGACCATATCCGCAGCTTGCTGCCAGACCGCCCTTTGCAGGCTCATAAAGGCACCTTTGGAACTGCCCTGATCGTGGCGGGCTCGCAAAATTACACCGGAGCGGTTTTGCTGGCCGGTGAGGCTGCCTACCGCATTGGCACGGGCCTGGTTACTCTGGCGGTGACGGAGATGATCCAGCCCATGCTGGCAGGGCACATCCCTGAAGCGACCTGGCTGGTGCTGCCTGAGGCCGGCGGGGGGGTTTCACCGGCCGCCGCGCGCGTAATCCTGGACAACCTGGAGCGTGTCTCCGGGCTGCTGCTGGGGCCAGGTTTTGGCCTGGCTTCACCAACGGCTGAATTTATGGTGCGCTTCCTGGCAGGCGGGCAGTATCCCCTGCAGCCGCCGGCGTTTCCTCCTATGGTAGTGGATGCCGATGGCTTGAAACTGCTGGCCCGGCAGGAACATTGGGCAGCCGCCTTGCCGCCCAATACGGTTCTGACCCCCCACCCGGGTGAAATGAGCGTACTGACAGGTCTTTCCAGAGACGAGATCCAGGCCAACCGCCTGGAGATTGCCCGGCGTTACAGCAAGCAGTGGGGGCATGTCGTGGTTTTGAAAGGCGCCTTCACCGTGGTGGCTGCACCCGATGGCCGCACAGCCATCATCCCGGTCGCCAGCCCGGCCCTGGCACGCGCCGGCTCAGGGGATGTGCTGGCAGGCATGATCGTCGGTTTGCTGGCGCAGTGCGTCGCCCCGTATGATGCAGCCGTCGCCGGCGCCTGGATCCATGCCCAGGCCGGCGTGCGCGCCGCCACGGCCCTGGGCAACTCGGCCTGTGTGATGGCCGGCGACTTGATTGAAGGCATGATTGATACCCTGGCCAGCCTGACATAAACAGGCTCAGGAATCAAAACCGGCGGTACCGGTTACTTAAAACCGGCCGCCGGCAGATCTATTCATCTAAAGGGGGGGAGATCAAACAGCCGCAGCGGCGTCACCAGCCGCATCTTCAACGTCTTTGGCGGCTTTCTTCACGGTCTGGCGTACCTTGGCTTTTTGCTCATCCAGCAAGATCTGACCTTTGTGGCTGATCTCGCTGGCGCGCTCGCGCGAAAGGCGGGCAACTTCATCGGCGCGTGTGCGGACTTCGGCAACCGCATCTTCGGCGCGCACACGTGCTTCGTCCAGGGCATGTTCGGCGCGCACGCGCGCATCTTCGGCGGTCATGACGGCCTTATCTTTGAGCTCGATGCTTTTTTCCTTGATCACCGCCCGGGTTTCTTCACCGGATTGTGGGGCCAGCAGCAAAGCCGCGGCCGCGCCAACCAGGCCCCCGATGATAAAGCCAGCCAGGAAATTCCCAAATTCATTATCACTTGACATAGAGTACTCCTCCTTTGAGTGTTCGTATCAGGATTGCTGTTATTTCTTCTTGCGGCGGATCAGGCCAAAGACGCCTAATGCTTCACTGAGGCCCGCCAGATATTCGTTGAGTTTGATCACCGGTCCAACCAGGTGGTCACCTAAGAAAGCTGTCGTACCGCGCAAATTACTGACCGTTTCATTGGTCGAATCCAGGATCGGCTTGATCTCGTTTTGCAGTAGATTGATCAGGCGCGCCAGCTGGATCATTAAGATGATCAACACCAGGCCAATCACCAGCGATTGAAAACCCATATAGATGATAAAGAGATCGCGCACCCGGGCTGTATCGATGCCGGGCATCAGCAGAACATATGTGGCGCCGATAAACAGCGCCAGCATGACCAGAACCACAACCACCAAGGTGATGATGATGCGTTTCTGCTGCTGGGAGCTCTCTAGGTCGTGTGTTTCGCTGCTAATGTAGGCTTCCCCGGCTGGTAGTTCAGGGGGGAGCAAAGGCGGGGTAGGTGTTTCAATCGTATTCATTGCATCTATTATACCCTGATTAATATCTGAAATGACTGTATATAGCATACCAGAAGAGATTTGGTCCGGCAATGGGGGAACTCCCTAGCCTCAGTTTCAAAAACCCTATCCTCCAACCAGTTGCCAGGTCTAATATCTGCGATACTTACTTCCGCAGCATGTGCGAGTCTGCTCGCTCACAGGCTAAGTCCCTTGTTTGGTTACGAATTCCGGGGTATAATTGTGATAAGGTTACGAAAAACATATGATGTACCCGATGGACGAGCTGGATTTAGAAATTTTATCCCTGCTTCAGCAGGATGGTCGTAAACCATACACCGAGATCGCCCATGAGCTGGGAGTATCGGAAGGGACCATCCGCAATCGCGTCTATCGCCTGATCGATGAGCAGATCATCCAGATTGTTGGGCAGGTGGACCCGATTCACCTGGGCTTCGATGCCCCGGCAGTCATGGGTGTCACTGTACAGCCGGCCGAGATTGAGCAGGCCGCCGAGCAGATCGCCAGCTTCCCGGAAGTAAGCTACCTGCTGATGGTTTCAGGCGGCTATGATCTGATCGTCGAGGTAGCCTGTCGCGACCGGGCTCATCTGACCAGTTTTCTGAACCAGAGCCTGCGAAAAGTGCCTGGTGTGCAGTCCATCCATACTTTTCTGATTTTGCGTACCTTGAAAGCAGATTACGAAATTCGGCCCGAAATCCGGTCTCATCCGGAAACCTCTTTGAACACCGCCGCCGGCTCGGAAGTCAATTCTCAGACCTCCGCAGGCTAAGCTGGCGATTCATGCCGGGCTGACAAAAGAATATTGCTCCAGAAGACCGGCAAGCGCACGCTGCCTGCGGCTTCTGGATTTTATTTTCTACGCCGGACCGTTCTACAGGCTGCGAAGTTATACAAGGTCCGGGAGGTTACTCCTGGAGGAGGTGCTCAGGTGACTCAGCCAGTTGCCATTGAGATTCGCGACGTCGTCAAACAATTTGGTACGGTAACCGCGGTGGATCATGTCAATCTGCAGATCTACGCAGGCGAGTTTTTCTCGCTGCTTGGGCCGTCTGGTTGTGGTAAGACGACCACTTTGCGCATGATTGCAGGCTTTGAATCCCCCACGCAGGGCGAGATCCTCATCGATGGGCGTGACCAGTCGCCTTTCCCGCCCTACAAACGCCCGGTAAACACCGTTTTTCAACAGTATGCACTATTCCCGCATATGAATGTGGGTCAGAATGTCGCTTTTGGGCTGGAGCCGTTGAAACTCAGCCCAGAAGAGAAACGCCGCCGTGTGAATGACGCCCTGGACCTGGTGCAGCTGCCGGGGATGGAAGCGCGCCGTCCTAACCAGCTTTCGGGTGGGCAGCAGCAGCGTGTGGCCCTGGCGCGCGCTCTGGTGCGTCAACCCAAGGTGCTCTTGCTCGATGAACCCCTGGGCGCTCTGGATCTTAAGCTGCGCAAGGCCATGCAGGTTGAGCTGAAGCTGCTCCAGCACCGTGTGGGGATTACCTTTGTGTATGTCACCCACGATCAAGAAGAAGCCCTGACCATGTCTGACCGCATCGCCGTGATGGACCGCGGGCGCGTCCTGCAAATTGGCACGCCTTACGCCATCTACGAGCAGCCCGCCAACCGCTTTGTGGCTGACTTTATTGGTGAAACCAATCTGATCCCGGCGCGCCTGGAAGCCCTGGGAACGCCCGTACAGGTGCGCATCGGGCAGGGCATCCCGGTGCCTGCCGAGCGTATCGAGCAAGGTGTGCATGTGGGTGAGCAGGCTTTGCTTTCTATTCGTCCGGAAAAAGTCCATTTACAACCGCCTGAAGTAGAGCGTACCCCGCTTAACCCCAACCTGGCGCGCCTGCCAGGACGGGTGGAGCAGGTGATCTACCTTGGCACTGATACCCGTTATCTGGTGCGCGTCGCCGATCAGGTCAACATGGTCGCGCGCATGCAGAACTTGAATGGCACCGAAGACCGTTTTCATACCGGCGATGCGGTGGATGTGATCTGGGATGCGCATCATGCCCGATTGTTAAAAGAATAGGTGTCAACGAATTCAGGAGATATCGCCTCCTGCTCAGAACGTAAGCCCTGCAGAATAAATCGCCTGAGGAGAAAAATATACTATGAGAATCCAAGCACTGATCCGCGCCCCTGGCCTGTCATTAATTGCTCTGGCTGTATTTTTGTCAGCCTGCGCGCCAGCCCCAACTGCAAGTGCACCTACAACCGAAGCCGCAATGCCAGAAGCTGGCACGCCAGAAGTGCAGGCTACCCAACCACCTGCTGCTCCCGCGACCGGTGGTCCACTGACCGTATTGGAATGGTCGGGCTATGAACTGCCCGAGTTCTGGCAGCCATTCGCCGAGCAGTACCCCGATGTCGAGGTCGATTTCAGCTTCTTTGCCGATGACGCCGAGGCGATCGCCAAGCTGCAAACGGGCTTCGATGTGGATCTTATTCACCCATGCTATTCCTGGGTCGGTCAGTACGTGGAAGCCGGCTTGATCCAGCCCATCGATACCAGCCGCCTGAAAAACTGGTCCGGCATAATCCCCGAGCTGGCTGAACTGGGCCAGTATGATGGCAAGCAGTATTTCATTCCCTGGGACTGGGGCTATGAGACCACTATCGTGCGCACCGACAAAGTGCAGGAAGTCCCCGATTCTTATCTCGATTTGTGGGACCCACAGTATGCCGGGCATGTCTCGGTCTATGACGCTCCCGAATCGATCTGGGTGGTGACTGCCCTGGCGCTGGGTCTGGATCCCTACAACACTACCCCTGAACAGCAGCAGCAGATCAAGCAAAAGATGATTGAGCTCAAGCCCAACCTGCTCAATTACTGGACCGATTACTCCGAGATTGTGCAGCTCATCGCGGGTGGAGATGTGTGGGTCGCCTCCAATGCCTGGAATGACGCCTATGTGCTTTTGCAGGAAGAGGGCATCCCGGTGGAATACACCACCCCCAAAGAGGGCCGCCTTGGGTACGTGTGCGGTTATGTGCTCAGCAGCACAGCCGAAAACGTGGACCTGGCTTATGCCTACATGGATGCAGCCATTGCCCCGCAGTCCATGGCCAATCTGTCAAATTTATATGGTTACGGCGCGGCCAATCGCGACGCTTTACCGCTCACCGATCCCGAGGTGGTTGCCGCCCTCGAGCTGGATAACGCCGATATTATCAGCCGCACGTACTTCTATAAGCCCATCGACGCTGCCATGCGCGACTTGATCTCCGGTATCTGGTCCGAGGTCAAGGCGGCGCCCTAAGCGCCAGGGCTGAGTACTGGAAAGCGCTGCTTTACATATGAAAACCCGTCTGCGCGTCGCTACGCTAATGACTCCGCCGGCCCTGACGCTGCTGGCGCTGTTTGTGATCCCCCTGGTGGTCATGGCGTTATTCAGCTTCCGGGCCGGCACTTTCGGCGCGCAGCGGGATATCTTCACCTTTGAACACTACCGTGCTTACCTGAACAATACGGTTTACCATAATCTGCTGCTGCGCTCGGCCCGAGTGGCGCTCGAGACGGCGCTGTATTCTGTATTGCTCGCCTTTCCGGTGGCTTACTATCTGGCCTTTCATGCTGGCTCCAAGCGTTTCAGCCTGCTCACCCTGCTGCTCGTCCCCGCCTGGACCAGCTACCTGCTGCGTGTGCTGTCCTGGAAGATTATGCTCAGCTCCGGGGGGGTGTTCAATGCCGCGCTGCTGGCGCTGGGCCTGGTAGAAGAAGCCAAACCGATCCTGCTGTATACGCGCGGCGCGGTCATCATCACCCTGGTGTATGTGTGGATTCCCTTCGTAGCGCTGCCCATCTATTCGGCGCTGCAGCGCATCGACCCCAGCTTGCTGGAAGCCGCTGCCGATCTGGGCAGCCCGCCCTGGCGCACTTTTCTGAAAGTAACCTTGCCGCTCAGCCTGCCGGGCGTACTGGCTGGTTTCTTTATTGTCTTTATCCCTACGCTGGGTGAATGGGTGACCCCGCTGCTGGTGGGCGGGGTGAGCGGCTCGATGTATGGCAATGTCATCCAGGATCAGTTTGTGCGGGCGCTCAATTGGCCGGTCGGCTCGCTGATGAGCCTGGTGATGTTGGGTTTTGTGCTGCTCTTCCTGCTGCTGTTCAGCCGAATCGGGCGTCTCAGCGACCTGGCGGGGGTTTAAAGCATGCGCAAAATAACTGCTCCCCGCCATCCCTGGCTGGCAGCCTATTACTGGCTGCTGGCATTCTTCCTCTACCTGCCGATCATCTTCCTGTTAATCTTTTCGTTCAATGATTCCCCGGTGCTGGTTTTCCCCCTCAAAGGATTCACTCTGCGCTGGTATGCCGGTTTGTGGGATGCACGCGAGCTGATCGCTTCGGTGTGGAACAGCCTGTGGCTGGGTCTGGGCTCGTCCCTGGTGGCGACCATCCTGGGCACGATGGCAGGTATCGCCATCACACGTTTCGATTTCCCCGGTAAGCAGGCTTTTGTAGGGCTTTCAGCGCTGCCGCTGGTCATTCCATACGTTGTGCTGGGGGTGGGGCTGTTAATCTTATTCGATAGCCTGGGGATTGAGCTCTCACTGTGGACGGTGGGTCTGGGGCATGTGGTGATCAACGTGCCCTATGTGATGCTGATTGTGGCGGCGCGCCTGGCGGGGTTTGACCCGAGCCTGGAAGAAGCCGCCATGGACCTGGGCTCGAATTACTGGCGCACATTGCGCCGGGTGACTCTGCCGATCACTTTTCCGGCGCTGGTATCTGCCTTCCTGATGTCCTTCACCACCTCTTTCGATGAGTTTGCCCTGTCGTTCTTCTTGATTGGCAACGAAACTACCTTGCCGGTATATCTCTACTCGCAGTTGCGTTTCCCCAGCCGCCTGCCGCTGGTGGTCACACTGGCGGCGGTGATCATGGTCGTTTCCGTGCTGGTGGTGGTCTTTTCGGAATGGCTGCGCCGGTGGGGACAGCCGGTTGACAAGGCTTCCGAAATTTCATCAGACCGGATTTGATCGCGGTTATTCTTCCCCGTTGGTGGGTCCAACTTCTACCTGTGGTATCCAGGCTTTGAACCAGGCCTGCAGCACGCTGGCAGCCGGTTTTCCATGCACAGATACGGATTTATCCTGCAGGGGGGCCGCAGGGTAATAGCCGCGCGTGAAAAAGCCGCTGATCCAATCCCGACTTTGGACGGCTGAAAGCAGACCGCTGTACACATCTGCCTGCTCCTGCAAATCCAGAGTTACACCGGGTTGTTCGGGCAGAGTCGGGCGCAGGTCCTGCGGGTCGGCGCATCCACCTGCGCCATCGTTGATGCAGTAGCTGGCGCCTCCATTGGCAGAGGCGTAGCTCACGCCCAGGATCAGGGGCTTGTTGAAGCGGCTGATCACGGGGGCTACGTTCAGGTCCAGCAGGCGCCCGGCTTCGTCAGCCAGGTCCCCGGCGGTTGGGTTGTCTACCAGGCTCAGCGGCGGTGAGAACTGGATATACAGGACATCGAAGGCATCCACGAACTGCGGCAGGCTGGCGAGCGCTTGCTCCGGTGCGGCGCCAGAGGACGTCGGCGCGTAGGGGGCTGCCCACAAGAGCGTACCATTGTAGCGGCTGCGGATTTCGGCGATCAAATTGCGCCAGCGCAGGTCGGTGTCTGCCGGCACGCCCGATGGCGATCCATCCGCCAGGCTGCCGATCTGTACCGCAGGTAGCAGCCAATCCCCGCCGATCACCAGCGCCGGGACTTCAAGTCGCTGGGCCAGGTCGGCGTGATGCAGCACAAACAGGCGATACTGCTCGAACCACACCAACCACCACCCAAAATCACGCGGCGCGCTGGTCCACCATTCGTCTACATCCTGTGTGAAATTGGGTTGCGGATAGAGCGCCACTTGTAAACCGCGCAAGCGTGCCTGCTCGATGGCGTCGACCATATCGAACCAGGTGGCGTCTTGCCCGGCAACAGGCTCGATGATCGGCAGCAGGTTGCGGGTATAGGTCCAGGTCGGTGAGAACATCACCCAGTTGGAACCCAGGGCGCGTATATCATCCAGGGCGGTGGGTAAATGCGCCTGCCAGGAGGGATGGTACTCAGGTACGAGCTCCACCCCGCCAGCAAATATCTCCCGCTGCCCAACACCTTCAGGCAGGCTGACCGCGGGCAGCTCGCTGCCCCAATACTCCCAGCTTTCTACCTGGTCCGTCACTCTTTGTGGCTCGCTGGTGATGGTGACCATTTTGCCGGCTGCGCTTTGATCCGCTGTAGCCTGGTCATCCGCGGCCCCACACTGGCTGTTGCGGCAAATGCGATAGGCCAGATCGCCCACCAGATTGAGCGGGCTGTACAGGATGTACGCCCAGCGTGTTTCACTCAACCGCCACATAGGGATCGGCTCTGTCCAGCCGTAGAAGGGGTTGAACTGGATCGAGATGGTGTCTGTGGCAGGGGTATTGGCTGGCACAGTGATATCGAATGTGATTGCCCCGCGCCCGCTGGTCGCCCAGCTTTGGACCGTATCATCCACCAGGATGCTTTCATCCGGGATGACCACATGATGCAGGGTGAAGTCTTCTCCGGGCCGGCGCTCAGCATTCCAGAAACCATCACCCAGGGTGTATTTATAGCTCAGATATGCCCCCACCGGTAGTTCCAGGGTGACTGTGTACCGCCCATCCGGCAGAGGTTCGAGCACCGGCATACGGTCGGCTACCGTGCTGGCCCCGCCCGCCAGGTTGGCGAAGGTGTTGCCCAATTGCGCCAGGTTGCCTGCCAGATGGATCGGCACCGCCGGAGGCGTGCCTTCCGGAACCGTCACCACAAAGATCACGCTCACCGACTCGGCGCGCTGCATCAGCAGCGGGGCAGGGGTGGTGGAGTCGGCGGCAACTTGAGCGCCCTGTTGGAAGGTGAGAAAGGCGCCTTCCAGAGAATAAGCGACCAGGTTATGCACACCTGGGGGCAGGCCTTCCAGGATGAAGGATCCATCGGAAGCCGTAAGGGTCTGCGCGCCGCCCGCGGCGATCAACAGGTGCGGGATACCCAGACCGGTGTCGATGTCTTTGGCCTGGCCCATGATACGCCCGGTGGCTCCGCTAAATTCGGTATCCGTCCAGCGGCTGACCACATCCTCCACCAGGCCGGGTCCGGTTACATGATACAGGCGATAGCGCACCGGACGCCCATCGGAGATATGCTCGCCGACGGTGGCAGCACTGCCGCCGCGTTCATAGCGGTAGGTGACTGTAGCGCCCACCGGGAAGGGCAGGCTTAACTGATAATGCTGTCCCGCTGCGGAATCGGCTGTGCTGTCTGCTTACATGGTATGGCTGTCAGCGTTCAGCGCCAGCCCGGTGACTTCGTCAAGTAGCACCAGATATACTGGTTGGTCGGCAGGTGAATCCGCCGGAACAACCACCCGAAAAGTGACCTGCGTCTCCGGTGGGGGCGGCAGCGCTTCAGCAGTGGCGAAGCCTTCCAGAGGAGTATTCGCCAGAGGATCGACGGTTGGCTCCAGGAAAGGTATATTGGGCATGTTACAGCCTGTCAGCGCCACCAGCACCAGCCAGAACGGGACCTGGTAGATAATTTTCTTAAGCACAACCTGCGAGCGGGAGAAGACAGTTGGTAACATGGGCACCTTTGCAGAAAACAAGTGAATCAAGCTGGCGCCCGGGTAGGCGCGCACTGTGTGACCAGTTGCAAGAGTAGTTCCAGATTAGGGATCTGGCTGGTGGGGAAGCGCAGTTTGCGCTCGGGCCGGGTATTGATCTCCAGCAGGCCGTTTTGGATGTCGAAATGCTGCACCTCGGCCCATGTCCAGCGCCGTGTGCCGTGGGAGAGTCCCTGGCAGGAGATCGCCAATGGGCCAAAATACAGGCTCTGTCCGGCTTGCAGACTGGCTTCCAGGTCTGGCAGCAGGCGCGGGTATAGAATCGCCTTGAGCTGCGAGATCAATTCCGGATAATTTGCCAGACCATCTGGCAGGCGCACCGGCTTGCCGGTGGTGGGGACCAGCACCGCCCGGTAGCGTGTGCCTAAACGCAGGCCCAGGAAATAATGCTCGCTGTGCTCACTGGCCAGGCCGGAGATCGAGCTCCAGCGCCAGCGGCTCAGCGCGCCCCAGGATTTGCGCAGGGCGAGCCCATTTTCGTGCACCGCAACGAAGCCTCGTTGGGCTGACAGGCGCACGGTCACCAGGCAGCCAAAACACACCAGAGCCAGCAGCGCCAGAATGTACCAGGTCCGGCTGGCAGCCTGGGCAGCTACCAGCCCGTGTGAAGCCTGGATCACTTGCGTTTGCCACAGTCCATATCCCAGCGGTGCCAGCACTCCCAGGCTGCCCAGGCAGGCTAAAGCCAGCAGCTCGCCCCATCCAAGCGGGCGGGCGGGATAGCGTCTCAGCCGTGCGCCGAGGCCTTTGGCAGGTCCTGGGGATTTGCCTGGGGAAGAGCCAGATCGGGACGCGTTGGCTAGCTCCAGCCTGGCGCGTTCCGATCTGGTCACAGGCGCTTTTGCCGGGGGAGGCTGGACGCGCTGCGGTTGGGTGTCCGAGAGTTTTTGATCAGGCTGGGACAAAATATACATCCGTTGGCTTGAGTTTGCTGTTACGTAAGAAACGTGGTGCAACTCGCATGCCAATCCAGTCCAGAGCAGCCTTTTCAGGATCAACACCCATCAGGCGTGTCAGCAAGAGTGTATCCACGCCTTCAAATTCGATCAGCGCAAGCACGTAGGGCGTCTCGGGCAGAAATTCTTCCGATCCAAAATAGCACACTGTAAAGGCGTGCACCTGTGCAAGGCGATCGGTGATGTCGATCCATTCGGTTTCAGCACCGGATCCCATATCGTGGCCGCGCGGCGTGGCGTAGGTGTAGCCTGTTACTGGGTCACGCGAAGCCAGCAGGCGCTTATTGGCCAGCCCGGCAAACCAGGGGCTGTCCTGCCCGTAAGAATGCAGGTAATTAATGCAGTACTCCTGCTCAATTTGCAGGGGGGTCATTTGCTTCAGTAAGGCCAGTGAGGCGGGGTCTGTCTGGCGTGGGAATGGCACGCCGTGCACGATAAATCCGCCCAGGCTTTCTTCGCGACGATCGGGGAGCTTTGGCATGATCGGTTCCTCCTATCCCTGGCGGCGGATCAACCCGCCTGCTCCAGAATTGAAACGGTGACATACGTGCCGGTGCCGGCGTGCGAGTGGATCGCCCCACGGTGCGCCCCCTGTACCTGTAAGGAAGGGTCGCCGAAGTGCTGCGGGATGGAGCCCTGCAGCTGCCACATCGCGAATACAGCCTGCATCAGGCCGGTTGCCCCCACCGGATGCCCGCAGGCGATCAGCCCGCCGGATGGATTCACCGGACAGACGGGTTGGTCGGGCAGCTCCAGCCCGTAATCCAGGCCGGGCAAGAAGGCTTTGCCGGTGGCGGCAAATGGACCGCCTTCGCCATAGCGGCATAAGCCCATGTCTTCGTAGGTCTGGATCTCGCTGGAGGTATAGGCGTCATGCAGCTCAACGAAATCCAGCTCGTTCAGCGGGTCCTGGATGCCAGCCATGCGGTAGGCCATGTTCCCGGCAGTACGCCCGGCGCGGAAGGAATGCACGCCTGGGTAGCGCGTGCCTTTATCCCACAGCTTGCGATAATAAGCCTGGGTGTCGGCCGAGCTGCGCTCCTGCTCGGTGGCGTAATCGGCCATGAAGGTGTCGTAATCGGTGTGCGGGCGATCGGACATGCGCATGGCATCCGTGCCGCGCCCAATGCCCGTGACGCGCACCAGTGGACGGGTGATCTTGGCCCCAGCGGCTTCCAGCTTGCGCAGACCTTCCTCGGAGACCAGAATCGCTGCTGCAGCGCCATCCGACATCACACAGATATCCAGGCGGGTGAGCGGCCAGGCGACCATGGGCGCGGCGCGTACATCGGCCACGCTGTAGCGGTTGCTCTTCTGGGCATAGGGGTTGTGCAGGGCGTTGCGGTGGTTTTTGACGCTCACCATGGCCATTTGTTCCACGGTCGTGCCAAATTCCTGCATATGGCGCGTGACCATCATGGCATAGTAACCGGAATAAAAACCGCCCACTGGATAATCGAAGGAGACATCCGAAGCCAGGGCAATGAACTCGTTACCTTTCCAGGTCTCGACGTGACTCATCGTCTCAAATCCATAGGCCACGCAGATATCCATGTGCCCGCTGGCAACCGACTTCCAGGCTTCCTGGAAGCACAGCCCGCCGGTTGCTCCGCCGCCTTCCACCCGGTGGCTGGGTTTGGGCACCAGGCCCAGGTAGTCCTGCGCCATGATGCCCGCCATCAACTGGCGGGTAAAGTGATCGGAGAAATAGGATGCCACGGAACCATCCACCAGGCGGTTGAACGCGGCGTATTCCAGGCCCAGGTCGTGGATAGCCTGGTCATAGGCCTCCTTTACGACTGCCTGAAAGGTTTTGTCGGGGCGGGCTTTGGCGAATTTTGATACGCCTCCCGCCAGAGCATAGACTGGTCTCATTGCAGATTGCCTCCTTCTATCTTGGGAGTACGGCATTGCCGTGTGGATCCGCCGGGCCAGAGAGTGCTGCAGGATGGGGCAGGCTGATTGGCGGTTTACTCAGATTTTCCCGGCAGCGCGAGCGCGCCCCAGGATGCTCTCGGCGGCTTTGACCACCGGTGCATCGACCATCTTCCCATCCAGGGCAAAAGCGCCTTTGCCACTGGTTTGGTGCTTAGCAAATGCTTCCACGATTCGGCGCGCATGGGCAATTTCGGCCTCGCCGGGCGTAAACGCCTCCTGGACGGGATTCACCTGGCGCGGGTGGATGATCTGCTTGCCAGCAAAGCCCATCTCGGCGCCCTGGCGCGCTTCGCGGCGCAGACCTGCCTCATCCTGAAAATCCACGTACACCATATCGATTGCCTGTAAATTGAACGCCGCGGCATAGGTGACCACTGCGCTGCGCGCATAAAAGACTTCCCAGGCGGCAGGGGTGCGCAGGGCGCCGATATCGTTAGCCAGGTCTTCAGCGCCAAAAATGAGCGCCTGGAGGCGCGGGTCTGCAGCCGCAATGGAAGCCAGGTTCACAATGGCGCGGGCAGTTTCTATCATACAGATCAGGCCCATTTCCTCAACCGCATAACCGGCTGCCGCGATCTGGGCGCTGACCCAACGCACCTGCTCAGCGTCTTCCACTTTAGGGATCACAATCCCATGCGGGTGAGCAGGCAGTACTGCCGCCAGATCATCCATTTCCAACCCGGAACCGATGGGGTTGATGCGTGCCAATCGCTCGGCGCGCCCGAAATTTTGCTCCACCAGCGCCCGGGCGATTGACTGGCGTGCGGCCTGCTTGCGGTTCAGCGCCACCCCGTCTTCCATATCCAGGCAGATGCAGTCCACATCCAGGGTGCTGGCTTTGGCGATCTTACGCGGGTCATCGCCAGGGATATACAGCAAAGCGCGGCGGGAGGTCATGTCAGTCATCGGGGGTTGCCGGTATAGATGCGTGCCAGGGCCATTCGATTGGCTTCTTCGGGATCGATGCCGGGATTTTGCTGGACGATCCGGTAAGCAACAGCTTTGCGGGCGGTATTGCTGATCGAACACCCCTGTCGAAAGCGTTCAGCATGTGTCAGGCGGCGGTAAATTTCAATCTGACGAGGGTCTACTTCAGCCAGACTGTGGTGCAGGATTTGCCGGTATTCAGCAGACAGAGGGGGTTGGCCCTTGAGATAGTATCCAGGCTGATGAGGATGACGGCTATAGGCGAGCTGCATCCCTGCAGCTTGAAAAGCCTGTTTCACCAGACGCATATCGCGATAGAAATTATCTTCCCAGGCTGCACGACCGAAGATGTTCTTCCCCAGCCGCATCTCAACCCTGGTAATCAATTGTGCGCGCGTCAAATAACGCTCGTGCCATAGAATACTCAAGAGAGCCTCTCTCCGGTCCACTGTCAGATCGCGATGGATGGCATCTTGATAGATTATTTGCATGGCTGGTGAAGAGGGTTTTGAACGCAGCATAGCTTGATTTTACAACACAAACCTGATTTCTAAATCAGGTTTGTGTTGTAGGATCCCCTTTAAGTACCAGAAAAGTTCGTTGTCCGAATTTAAGCGTTGGCTCTTTCTTCGGCGCGGGTAGCGCGCCCACGCTGAGCCAGGTAGGCCAGCCCAATGCTTAAGAAGAACAACAGGATCAACGGACCCATCACCAGGGTCATGGAAACCGGGTCGATGGTGGGGGTGATCATAGCAGCGACGATGGCGATTACCACGATAGCCAGGCGCCACTGGCCTTTAAGCACTTTGGCGTCCACCAGTCCCAGGCTGGCGAACAGATAAATGACCAGCGGAAACTCAAAGGCTACCCCAATCCAGAACATCAGGTTGGTCACAAAGCTGATATAAGACGAAGGGCGCGGGATAGTATTGATACCCATGAAAGTGAGCAGGAAAGGTAGAGCGGTGGGTATCATCACATAAAAGGCAAAAGCCATACCACCGATAAAAAAGATCGTGGCGATCGGGATCGCAAACAGCCCGGCAATCCTTGAGCGGCGCGAGATACCCGGGGCAATGAACATGTAAATTTCGAAGGCTATATATGGAAAAGATAAAGCGAATCCGGATAACAGCGCCACACGCATCACCGTTCCCAGCGGCTCTGTGACATCAATGGCGGTTAGCGCTTCCAGGCCGCCTTCCAGGGGAGCGGATAGGAATTCCAGGATCGGTTGGATAAAGGTGAAGGAGAGCACCACTGCTATCGCCATGAAGGCGATGGCGCGAAAAAGATGGATGCGCAGAGCATTCAGATGGTACAGGATGCCCATGGGGTTCTGCACGGTCTTGGCAAAAGCATCCGGTAAGGGGGTGTCTTCTGGCTCTTCGGCGAAGAAATTTCGGATGTTGCGCGTGGCATTGGCAAAGAAGCGATAGATGCCGCGCAAAAACTTGAAAATCAGGCGGAAGGGGGATGAAAGGATATTGCCCAGTTTTCGTAAGAAATTCCGCATAGATTAATTTGATCCGCTTTCGTCAGGGTTTTGGGGAGGTTCAATCGTTTGTTCGGGGGCGGGTTCCTCAGCCGGGATATTTTCAGGAACCACTTTGGCCGGGCTGCCGGTAGGCGGGGCCTTAGGTGTGTTGATGGTCAAAGGCGGCGTCGTCCAGGCTGAAAGGTCCTTATCCAGATCTTTGACTTCTTTTTTTAATTCATTCAGACCAATGTCTTTGGTGATTTGTTGCGAGGTGGGCATTTTGTCTTTTAGTTCTTCCAGCCCGGCTTCGCGCATCAATTTATTCGGCAGATAGCGAATATCTTTTGAGGTCTGCTGGACCATCTGCCAGCCGGGGGAGGTGACCAGCTTGCGCAGCAGCCGTCCGATGGTCCGGCCTGCCTTAACCATGTCGTTCGGGCCAAGCACGATCAACGCAATCAGTAATATAAAAACAAATTCAAGAGGGCCGATACCGAGTATATCCATGGTTTGCTGTGTCTATTCCTCCTGGCCTGTGGCAAAGCGGCTCAGGGCTTGTTTGATATCATTCTGGCGAGCTGCCAGGCTGCCCAACACCCCGTTGACAAAACGGGGCGTGCTGTCCGAACCGTATGATTTTGCCATTTCCACGGCCTCATTGATCGCCACCTTGATAGGCGTTTTGGCATAGATCGCAAATTCCCACAGGGCGATGCGGATGATATTGCGGTCAATGGTGGCTACCTGGTCCAGGGGCCATTCCGGGGCATGTTCGGCAATAAATGTATCCAGCTCTTTAATGATCGGAACAATACCCAGGACAATGGCGCGGCTGAACTTTGCCAGGTTGTCGTCCAATTCCGCCTCTTCAATGCGTTCCTGAAGCACTTGCCCGGGTGGATGACCGGCGACATCAATTTCGTAAAGTGCCTGCAGAGCTACACTGCGTGCCCTGGTGCGTGGTTTCATCAAAGGTCAGGCCTCAGTCTCCTGCGGAAAATCTACATCTTCAATATGCACGTTCACACGCCCTACCGGCATCCCGACCATCTCCGTGATAGCCCGGGATACGTGCTGCTGCACCAGCCGGCTGACATCGCGGATATTGACATCGGCTTTTAAGATCACATACAGATCGGCATACACATGATCATCCTCACGGATATCCAGGCGTACACCCTCGCCTACGCCGCGACGGAACAAGCGATTGACTCCGCCCGGGGTGGCGCTCATGCGACTGACACCCGGCACGCTGAGGGCAGTCAGGCGTGCGATCGTCAGCAGCACCTCAGGTGCAATGGTCGTCTTACCGGTTCTCACGTAGGTTTCGCCGGGCAGATCAACTTCAGCAGCTACTTTGGATTTGCTCATTTTTCCTCCACGCATCTCATTTACATCATCGCCATACCACCGTCCACACTGAGCACCTGACCGGTAATATAGCTGGCTTCTGTAGAAGCCAGAAAGGCCACCGCGTAGGCGATCTCAACCGGCTGCCCCCAGCGACCCAGGGGGATGGCGCTCAGGCTCTGGTTTTTTAGCTCCTCGGGCAGGTCTTCGGTCAGGGCGGTAGGCACAAAACCCGGCGCGACCACGTTGACAGTAATGCTGCGTGAAGCCACTTCGCGCGCCAGGGCTTTGGACAGCCCGATCATACCGGCTTTGGAGGCCGAGTAATTGGTTTGCCCAGCCTGCCCCGCCAGCCCGGATACGGAGGATACGTTCACAATCCGTCCATAGCGCTGCTTGAGCATGCTGCGGATGGCGGCTTTGCAGCAGTTGAACGTGCCTTTCAGGTTGGTATCCAGCACGATATCCCAATCCTGCTCGTCCATGCGCAGGATCAGGTTATCCCGCGTCGTGCCAGCATTGTTGACCAGGATATCCAACCGGCCAAAATCGGCTAATACCTGTTCTACCAGGGCCTTAGCCTGGGCTGGATCGGCGACATCCACCTGATAACCTTGCACGCGGGATCCGCTTTGAGCGGCGACTTCTTGGGCTGCGTCCTGCGATTGCTCCAGACTGCGGCTGGCCAGAGCTACCTGCGCGCCACCCTTAGCCAACGTTTCAACAATCGCCCGCCCGATGCCCCGGCTGCCACCCGTGACGAGGGCTACTCTACCGCTAAAATCCATGTGCACAAGGCTCCTTGGTTGATGACCTCAATGTTCAATAACCCTACCACGGCATACCAGTTATTAACCTTGCTAACTGTCTACTTGCCGCCTGATCTATAGGCGCCGCCTGATCTGTAGGCACGCCTGATCTATAGGCGCTGCCTGAACTGCAGGCGCCGCCTGATAGACAGGCGCAAACATTATACCGCGAACTCCCCGCGGCATGCAAAAACCACCTCCAAGGATCACGCAGGCTTGTGGACCCTTTAGGGAAACCTAGAGTACCTGGCGCTGATAACAGGTGTGAAACCCTAAAAGCACACCTGATTGAAATGATAACTGCCCTTGACAAATCATTAATCTAAAATGAATACACAATGATATAATCTGCCTGTAAAGTCCCGCCCATGGATAAGAAAGGCTCGCTCCGTCCGCAAGTTGCTGGTCGTGTCAGTTTAGCCGTTTCTCAGAAGTGGGGGCCACCATTTTTCAGATTGTCTAAGGAGTTCAAGGAAAGGGAAGAATGAATATTTACGTAGGCAACTTGCCATTCACTGCAACAGAGGACGATGTACGGCAAATTTTCGGAGCGTATGGGCAAGTCGAATCCGTCGCGCTGATCAAAGATAAGCTGACCGGCAAACCGCGTGGCTTTGGCTTCGTTGAGATGCCCAAAGACACGGAAGCCCAGGCGGCCATTCAGGCGCTGAACGGTTCGGATTTCAATGGTCGTGATATGGTGGTCAATCCTGCCCGCCCACGTGAAGAAGGCCAGCGCCGCTCGTATGGGGATCGCGGTGGCGGTGGTGGTTACGGTGGCGGCGGTGGTGATCGGGGCGGCTACGGTGGTGGCGGCGGCGGCGGCGATCGTGGCGGTTACGGCGGCGGCGGTGGTGATCGCCGTGGCGGTGGACCACGCCGCGACCGGCCCGGTGGCGGACGCACCGGTGGCAGCGGCGGTGGCGGCGGTCGCGATCGCAACGACTGGTAATTTCCACCCCTTCAATTGAATAGAAAAACCCTCTCCGGGATAGCTCATTGAGCTGTTCCCGTGAGAGGGTTTTTGTTTTTTGATGTCCAGCAGGCCGATTTCTATTGACCTGCCTAACCCCTGTCTGGAATTACTCAGGCGCGCAGTTTTTCAAATTCCTCTGGCGTTCCCAGCGTCAGGCAGGTCGCCTGCGGCTGGATGCGCCTGACCAGCCCGCACAGCACGCTCCCGCTGCCCAGCTCCACGAAAGTATCGATTCCCTGAGCCGCCATCCACTGGATCGATTCGGTCCAGCGCACGCGCGAATTGAGCTGTGCCTGCAAATCATCCCGGATGGCTGCCGCGCTAGTCAGCGGGCGAGCGCTCACATTGCCCACCAGGGGCAGTATGGGATCAATAATCTGCGCCGCTTCGACTGCCTGGCTGAAGCCGGCCTGGGCGTGTGCCATTAACGGCGAGTGAGCGGCGATGCTGACCGCCAGTCTTAGCGCCCGGCGCGCTCCGGCAGTTTTGGCCAATTCGAGCAGGCGCTCCAGGGCCGGGCTGGCCCCCGAGACGACCACCTGCCCCGGGCAGTTATCGTTGGCTACCTGCACCACCTCGCCCAGCTGGCTGGCTTGGGCGCATAAATTTTCCAGGGTCGGGATATCCAGGCCCAAAATGGCTGCCATCCCGCCCGGGTTAAGCTGCCCGGCTTCCTTCATCAGCTCACCGCGCCGGCGCGCCAGCCGTAAGGCAGCCGGATAATCCAGCGCTCCCGCAGCGACCAGGGCGCTGACTTCACCCATCGAGTGCCCGGCGCTATAAGCGGGCTGAAATCTAGGCCACAGTTCCTGGAACACGCGCAGCGTAGCCACGGAATGCACCAGCAAAGCCGGTTGGGTGTTGATCGTATCATCCAGCTCCTGGGCGGGGCCAGCCCATGCCAGGCTGGAGATCGGAAAGCCGAGCCATCCATCGGCCTCGGCAAAGACCGCCGTCGCAGCCGGATAGGCCTGCGCCAGCGCCTGCCCCATGCCCACGGCTTGTGAGCCCTGGCCGGGGAATAAGAACGCCGTGTTGGTTGGGTTAAGGTCCATAGGCTTCGGCTCCACACAAGCGGTTAAATACACACGGGCCGTGTGCTTTCACGGCCCGTGTGGTCGGGTTGGTTTTACTCTTTTTCGACAGCGATGACTTCACGGCCTTTGTAGTGACCGCAGTTGGGGCAGACGGTATGCGGCAGGCGCATCTCGCCGCAGTTACTGCACGCCACGATATTGCGTGGCTGCAGGGCGTCGTGCGCCCGGCGGCGGTCCCGGCGGCCCTTACTGAGTTTCCGTTTCGGTTGAGGGGGCATGAGCTTACTCCTGTTCTCTTTCTATACCGCCGGTTTAGGTGCGGTGAATTCCGGTCAAAATAACACCTGCCTTCAGGGCGCAAAAACACCTGGGCAGGCGGCTAAAGGATTATACGGAAGTGTGCCCGGATTGTCAAGGAAAACGCCCCAAAATTTTTAACCAAAGTTGAAAAGTGACCGGTCATTTTCGCCTGACATCCGGCTCGCGCAGAAACCATCTTTCATAATAACAAAAGTCATCGCGCTGCTGTGATGCATGGTACTTGAATCGAGCGCCAATGTTCTATAAGATGAATGAGGTGCTTTATGCTGGGATTAGGCTTCCTCACCATGGGGCAAGATTCTATTACATTATTCAATTTTGCAGACTAGCCGGTCGTCGGCTATTATTCTCTCAATCACATTGGATAACAACTCGGCCAAGGGTATTTTGTCGCTTTGTAACGGCAGTGAATGCTCAATGGTTTTCAGCCGCGGATGCCATTGCCTAATACTTAGGCGATCACGCGGACACAACAACCCGAAATCTACCGACTATCGTCTGAAGGACGGCTACTCACCTTGCCTCAATCTTCTAAATTCACACTGACGAAGCATCAACACGATTTTTTTTGGCAATCTAACAATGGTTTCTGTAGTGTATTTGTCCTCGAGAATCCTCATCCAAGTGAATAGTATGCATATAATGTATCAGCACCCACTTCCCTGTAGATCGAGACAACATAATAGTTTAAAACCCATTTGCAGGGAGATTTTCCAATTGATGCATACTTGTCCGATAACTGTCATGCAGCTGACAATGAAGAAATTGCGCATTGGTGTTAAGTAGAATATTGGAATATTAATTTAACTGTTGACATCTATAGAATTGGCATTATAATTCTAATTACTGAAATATTTTCACGAAATTTAGAATAATAATTCAAAGGACATCCCTATGTTAATCGAATTCACAGTTGGCAATTACCTCTCGTTTAAGGACCCGGTAACTTTGAGTATGGTGGCTGCAAATACAAAAGCCCGTGATGCAAATATCAATAAAAACAATACCATCATAATTGACGAGCAATTATCCTTGCTCTCGAGTACAGCAATTTACGGAGCAAATGCTAGTGGGAAAAGTAATCTTATTCGAGCAATAGCTTTCATGAAAAAATTTGTCTTAATCTCATCGAAAGATTCAATTATTGATGATCCGATTCGAATTCAATCATTCCGCCTGAGCACAGCCACTGAAAATCGCCCTTCATTCTTTCAGATCAGTTTTCTCCTTGAAAATATTAAGTATCGCTACGGTTTTGAAGCAAGTCAAAAGGAAATAGTTTCCGAGTGGTTATTTACCGCACCCACCCAGAAGGAATCTCGGTTATTTATCCGGGACGAAAGTGGGATTCATGTTTCAAGAAAATTTAGAGAGGGGAAAGGATTAGAAGAGAAAACGCGCCCCAACGCGCTATTTCTCTCAGTCGTGGCGCAGTGGAATGGGTCATTGGCCAGCGCATTATTAGGTTGGTTTCAAAGTCTAAAGGTAATTTCTGGTCTTAATGATTTATCTTATAAGGGTTTTACCGTCAAGTCTTTTGAAGATGGTAAATATCGCCAGGAAATCATCAAACTTGTTAAATCTTTAGACTTAGGAATTGAAGATATTTCATCGGAAAAAATGAGTGATGAACATTTTAAGGTTTTTGTCCCTGATAACATGCCGCCTGAGATTCGTGAAGCTGTGATGGAACAAGCTGAAAGCGATAGGGTCTCAATTCAAACGGCACATAAGAAATTCGACGAAACTGGTAGTCCAATCGAATCAGAAATATTTGATTTGACGGTTAATGAGTCTGATGGAACCGAAAAATTATTTTATCTTACCGGACCTATTTTGGATGTACTATCAAAAGGATCTATTTTATGTATCGATGAAATGGAGGCAAGATTACATCCTTTGATTACGCGGGTGTTAATAGGTCTATTTAACTCTAAGGAAACAAATCCAAAGGGTGCCCAGCTTATATTCACTACACACGATACCAATTTGCTGTCCAATAAAATATTTCGCCGAGACCAAATCTGGTTTACTGAAAAAGACCATTATGGATGCAGTCATTTATACTCTTTAGCGGAGTTAAAGGTGCGAAACGATGCCTCTTTCGAAAGTGATTATTTCGAAGGGCGTTATGGTGCCATTCCTTTTCTGGGAAATATTCGTCAAGTAATTCTCGAGGAATAATTATGCCAGAACGACGTTTTCTCCAAGAAGGAAAAGCCCAGTACAAACGTCGAGTCAATCGCTTTGAACCTCGAATAAGGTTTTTAATTGTTTGTGAGGGTAAAAAGACTGAGCCAAATTATTTTAAGAAATTTCCTATTCCTCCAGATTCTGTTGTTGAGGTAGAGGGTATTGGAGCTAATACCGATAGATTGGTAAGAGAAGCCATACGATTAAAATCTATGAATAAATACCATCAAGTATGGGTTGTTTTTGATAGAGATTCGTTTACGCCTGAGCATTTCAATAATGCAATAAATCTAGCAGAAGCCAATAATATAAAAGTTGCTTATTCCAACGAAGCATTTGAACTATGGTATTGCTTACATTTTCACTATTTAGACACAGGTATTACGCGGGAAGATTACTGTACACTATTAAGCAAGCCAAATTTTCTTGGCAAGAAATATGAAAAAAATTGTGAAACGATATTTGAAGAACTTTTATCTCTTCAATCTAGAGCAATAAAACACGCAAGAATATTACTTGAGCAGTACAATCCGTCTAATCCAGCTTTAGATAAACCGTCAACCACTGTTCATTTATTAGTTGAGCAACTGAATCGTTTAGTCTGGCACTAATGTTTCAAGCCGAGGTTATACAGCTCACGGCCCCACCTGAAAAACATACGTAAGATTCCCGGCATACAACAGCTTGAAATAAGGGCTTTGCAGCAGCACCTGAGGTGATAATCCTCCGCCCTTGCTGCCCAGGTACACATATTCGATTCCCTCGTCCTTCAATAGCCGGTGCAGCGCCTCCGCGTCGCCGCTCAGGTTCAGCACCTGCTGGTTGAAGGCGGAGGTGGCAGTCAGATTTGAGTCTGTGGAAGTGTCCAGCCCATACAGCACCGGCGGCGGGTTGGTCACCTGGCCTGCCAGCGAGCTGATCCAGTAACCCCCATCCGCCCCGGCATACAGGCCATAGCCCCAATTAAAGGGGTTGATTTGTACTTTGGCCGCGGCGGGTAAATTTTCCTTCATCCACTGCATGGCGGGCTGGTCGGCGGACCGGTAAAGGACGGTGACCGGGTTGAGGATGGGCAGCAGGTAGCGAAAACCCAGCCAGACTACTGCCAGCGCGCCAGCCAGCAGCGTCAGGCGCGGCAGCCAGCTCCAGCGTTTGGGCATGCGCCTGCCCCAGGCGCTGAGCGCCCAGGCCGGGAAATATCCCGCTGCGGCTGCCAGGGGCATGAACAACGTAATTTCCACCGAGGTGTTATTGACCATCCCGCCGCCGGGTAAGCCCAGCGCCGAAAGATTGGCCAGCAGGAACAGCAGCGCCGCCCATAATACGAGCACCAGCGGGAAGTCGCGCCGGGTGAGCAAGCCCAACAGCAGCCCCGCCCCCGCCAGCCAAAGCACCGGCATTCCCTGGGCGGAGGTCAGAAACCCCCAATTGAAGCCTTCGAATAACTTGGCCGGGGCATTCCCCCACGCCAGGCTGGGGCCGATCAGGGTGCTGAGCAGGCCGGGCCACCAGGGCAGGCTGAGCGCCAGCGCCGCCGCCCCACCCCCCGCCAGCAGACCGCTCTCCTGGCCCAATGCTGCCAGGCTGCCCTGTTCGATCAGCATGCTGCGCGCCCGCACCAGCATCCACGCCAGCACGAGCAGGAAAAGAAAGGCTGCAACCCGGTAATGCACCAGGAACAGACCGCCGCAGGCGATGCCCGAGAGCAGCAGCAGGCTGAAGGTGTGCCCGCCTGGATAGAGATCGCTGCGCTGTTGTGGTTTGTCCAGCACCAGGCGGGTGAGCAGGGTGAAGGCTGCCGGCAGGATCAGCAGGCTGGCGAGCTGGGTGTAGCGCCCCCAGGTCGTGTAATAGGCCGGCATGGGGATGAGAAACCCTACCACCAGGGCGGCGATCAGACCAGCCAGGCGCTGCCCGGTGAGCGTGACGGTGAACAAATACACTGCCAGGATGCTCAAAGCGTTCAGCGCCTGCCCGAAAAAGAGCATGCTGCGCTCCAGCTCCAGGCCAGACAGGCTGGTGAACAGCGCCAGGGCGGCGTGAAAGCCCGCATGGTAATGGGCCGTGTCAATTTCCAGGTAGGGGGCATAATCCTGTGGGTAGCGCCCCTCGTCCAGGATCAGGCGCGTGATCAAGGCATGGTGGACCGAGTCCACCCAGGGCGGGGCGGCCAGGTCGCGCACCATGGCGATACGCAGCATAAAAGCCAGTCCCAGGATTGCCAGCAGGGCCAAAGGGATCCAGGTGTTGGGGCGTGGCTGAAAAGCTGGGGCTTCAACTTCTACCGGCAAGCCATCTGCCGTGGGGAGGCTCCCGGTCTGCACTGGCGAGCTGCCCGAGGGTGGCAGTCCGCGCGGTGGGCGGTGTTGAAATTGCCACCATACTGCCGCCGCAACCAGAAGCCCAACCACCAGCCACACGAGCAGTGCGTTCCAGCGCAGGCCGATCAGCGAGGTCCACAGCAAGACCAGCGGGATCACTGCCAGGCTCAGGCCTACCGCCAGCGCCCAGCGCTCGCCGCGTTCCAGGTTCGTTCCCAGGCCGCTGACTTCCAGCAGCAGCCAGCCGGGCAGGAAGACCACCAGCCACAGCGGGATCAACAGCCAGCTCTCACCCGTGAGCTGGCGGGCGTCTTCCCAGTAGGCTTTCAGGTCATAGCGGTACAACAGGCGGAAGCTCAGGTCGGCTTCGATGGGCTCGCCCGAGATGGTGGCCTCGCCGCGCGGCGAAGCGTTTTCCAGGCGTCCCATCACATCTACCTCGCCGTCGTTGGTAGCCAATTCGAGATAGAATGTTTCTTCAGGGACCTCAGACAGGGGATGGAATTCAATGCTTACCGGAAACTGCACTGCCATGCGCGCGAAGCTGATCGATTGCTCGACCAGGGCGGTCTCCGCGCCGGGCGCGGAGTAGATGCGCGCCAACACGGCGGCATCCTCGGTGTATTCGCTGCCCCTGGGGCGCAGCCAGAGCAGGACGCCGTTAAAGCCAGGCCGGCGCACCACCAGGGTCTGCCCGACCGTCGTCTCCGGGCTGACTGTGCCGACCACCTGCCCGCGATATTCCTGCATGCTGTCGAAATCGGTCAGGGTCGTGCAGGCGCCCAGCAGCAGGGTAAGCAAACCCAGAACGCCCAGCAGCAGGATGTGGGTGCGCCTGGGCATGCCGCGCATGGTTGAATTCGAGCAGGCTGGCAGCGCCTGAGCCTCAGCCGTTCTTGGCCGCAGTGGTTTTCGGCCCCAGGTTGGCGCGCAGGTATGCTTCAATAAAGCCATCGATTTCCCCATCCAGCACGGCCTGGGTGTTGCCGGTTTCATAATCGGTGCGGTGATCCTTCACCATCTGGTAGGGATGCAGCACATACGAGCGAATCTGGCTGCCCCATTCGGCTTTGGTGTACTCGCCGCGCAGCACGGCTAACTGCTCTTCCTGCTCGGCGCGCCGGACCTCGCTCAGGCGGGCGCGCAGCACACGCATGGCGTTCTCCCGGTTTTGCAGCTGGGAGCGCTCGTTCTGGCACGTGACCACAATTCCGCTGGGCAGGTGGGTGATGCGAATGGCCGTGTCGTTCTTCTGCACGTTTTGCCCCCCGGCGCCTGCTGAGCGGTAGCTGTCAATACGCAGATCGTTTAGATTGATCTCCACTTCGGATTCATCTTCAACCTGCGGCAGTATTTCCACCAGGGCAAAGGATGTGTGGCGGCGGTGCGCGCCATCAAAGGGCGAGAGGCGCACCAGACGGTGCACGCCTTTCTCCGGGCGCAAATAGCCATACGCATACAGGCCGTTCACCGCGATGGTGGTGCTCTTAATGCCCGCTTCTTCGCCTTCCGTCAGATCGAGGATTTCGCTCTCAAAATTGTGCAGCTCGCACCAGCGCAGGTACATACGCTGCAGCATCTCGGCCCAGTCTTGCGAGTCAGTGCCACCCGCCCCGGCGTGGATCGCCAGCAGGGCATCGCCCCGGTCATACCGCCCGGCGAGCATGGCTTTGAATTCGCGCTGGTCGAGCTCTTTTTCGATGGCCGCCAGCTCCGGCTCCAGCTCGCTGCGCAGGCTTTCATCATCCAGCTCGGCCAGCTCCAGGGCCTCCGCCACGCGCTGCTTAAAGCCCAGCCAGTCCTCAACATTCTCGCGCACCGAGGCCAGCTTTTTCATGATCTTCTGAGCCGTTTCCGGGGTGTCCCACAAGGCGGGGTCCTCGGAGGCCTTTTGCAGTTGTTTCAGCTCGAGTTCTAAGGCAGGTACGTCAAAGACGCTCCAGAAGGTGTTGGGCTCGGCTCAGTGCGTCAGTTAATTGTTCTGTCAGGTCTTGCATCATCACTCCAGATATGTGGGACTTACGCACTGCTTTCTCTGGTACTGCGTAACTCCGAATATAAATAAAAAAGATTGGGCAGGCAGGTTCACTGAACTTACCTGGCCCCGTCCATAATCCCGGCGATAAAGGCATCGGGATCGAAAGGCGTCAAATCGGAAGGCTTTTCGCCCAGACCGGCGTAGAAGATCGGCAGGCCCAGCTCGCGCTGGATGGCGAAAGCCATGCCCCCGCGAGCGGATGAATCCAGCTTGGCCAGGATGATGCCGGTCACGTTGACTGCCTCCTTGAATGCGCGCGCCTGCTGCATGGCGTTCTGTCCGGTGGTGGCGTCCATCACCAGCCAGACATGCTGCGGCGCGCCGGGCAAGGCCTTGCTGGTCACACGGTACACCTTTTTGAGCTCTTCCATCAGGTTAAAGCGCGTGTGCAGCCTTCCGGCAGTATCGATCAGGGCCAGGTCGGCCTTGCGGTTGACGGCTGCCTGCACGGTGTCGTAGGCTACCGCCCCGGCATCCCCGCCAGTTTGCCCGGCAATCACCGGCAGGTCCAGGCGATCGGCCCACACCTGCAGCTGGTCCACAGCCGCGGCGCGATAGGTATCGGCAGCGCCCAGGATCACGCGCTTGCCTTCTTCGGCGTAGCGTTTGCCCAGCTTGGCGATGGTGGTGGTCTTGCCGGAGCCGTTCACACCTACCACCAGGATGATGGTGGGTTTGCTGCTGAAATCAACTGTGGGTGGGGAATCCAGGCGTGCCCGCAGCTCAATGCGCATAGCTTCACGCAGCTCTTCCGCCCGCGTGAGCCCCTGGCTGTAGACGCGCTCCTGCAGCGAGGCGATCACCGCCAGGGAGGTCTCGACCCCCAGGTCGGCCTGCACCAGGATGCCTTCCAGGTCGTCCCAGGTTTGCTCGGTGATCTGGGTGGCGCCAAAAAAGGTGGCGATTTGCCCAAAAGTTGATTTGCTGGTCTTGGCCAGCCCGCTTTTCCATTTGTCGAAGATACTCATAGGGGGGAATTATAACATGCAGGCTTACTCAGCGTGATTTTGCGATGCTCAGCCCGGCTGGTTGGCTGGCGTTCATAGATGGGCTTCGGATTAGCTTCCTTGCTCTTCTATCGCCTCTCTGGTATAATCCGACAGCTTTGACTAGACCGGTCTGCGGTTTGCCCAAAGCGGCGAACTACGGCCCCGGAGACCTGCTAGATAATCAACCAAGGAGTGCAGACGTCATGTCTCTCGATAAGGAAGCGAAGAACAAACTGATTGAAGAATTTTCTCGTCACACTGGCGACACTGGTTCCCCCGAGGTCCAGGTAGCCATACTGACCAAGCGCATTACCCAGCTCACCGATCATTTGCGCGCCAATACCCATGATGAATCTTCCCGCCGCGGCCTGTTAATGATGGTCGGGCAGCGCCGGCGCTTGCTGGCGTACATCCGGCGGAACGATTTCCAGCGGTACATGGCCCTCACCGAACGGTTGAACATCCGTCGTAAGTAGTGAAAGCCCTGAATTTTTGTTGCTAGATTGCAAGCCAACTAACTTTAACGACCCGGCCGCCGCACCTGCTCTGTGCAGGGCGGCGCTTGCCGCGTTCAGGATTGGATCTTTTTTCAGGAGGTAGCTGACTCGCCTGTCAATTAATAGCCACTCGCCCATCCCTCAGGAGATGTGGTGAGATCAAACTGGACAATTTATGTTTTTGAATAACCGCTGGTTAGGGGTTGATACCTGCGGCTAACCGGGTCCACGCAGACGAGGTTGGCAGCAACTATCAGTTCCTGACCAGGCGGAAAAAGGATTAGGAGAATTATGGAACAACAAGGTAAGCAATTCACCGCTCAGATCGGCGGAAAAGAGATCGTATTTGAAACCGGCCGTCTGGCCGGGCAGGCTGGTGGTGCTGTAACCATCCAGCTCGGCGGGACGATGGTATTTGCCGCCGCCACTATGAGCAATGATACCCGTCCCGGTATCGACTACTTCCCGCTCACCATTGATTATGAAGAGCGCATGTACGCCGGTGGGCGTATCCCCGGTTCGTTCTTCCGTCGTGAAGGCCGTCCTACCGAGGATGCCATCCTGACCGCGCGCCTCACCGATCGTCCACTGCGCCCGCTGTTCGCTCAGGACATGCGCAATGATGTGCAGGTGATCCTGTATTCGTTCTCGGCCGATGGCGATAACCCGATCGATATCCTGGCGATCAACGCGGCTTCGGCGGCGGTAATGATCTCGGATATCCCCTGGGGTGGCCCGGTCGGCGCAGTACGCGTCGGGCACATTGCCGGAGAATTTGTGCTCAACCCCACTTTCGAAGAATTAAAATTCTCTGACCTGGACCTGCGCCTGGCCGGCACGCGCGACGCCATCCTGATGGTCGAATGTGGCGCTGAAGAAGTGCCCGAAGACGTGATGGTGGCAGCCCTGGACTTTGGTCATCAGGCGATTAAACCGCTGATCGATATTCAGGAGCAAATGCGCGCCGCAGTCGGTAAAGGGAAGCGCACGTACACCCCCTACGGCATCGACCAGAACCTGTTGGCGGCGGTGAAAGCCCGCAGCCGGGCGGCTCTTGACGCAATTTTGGATCGCCCGTATGAGAAATCCAATATGTATGCCGGGATCGACGAAATCCAGGCACAGGTGGTGAGCGAGCTGACTGCCGAAGACGAAACCCTGCTCAATGGTGTCAAGGCAGCTTTTGACGAGACCCTCAAAGAAGCCGTGCGCCAGCGCATCCTGGATAAAGGTCTGCGTCCCGATGGGCGTGGTTTGACCGATATTCGCCCCATCTGGTGCGATGTCAATTTCAGCCCGCGTGCACATGGCTCAGGTCTGTTCACCCGCGGCGAGACACAGGTGCTCACCCTGGCAACCCTGGGTACTCCCCGGGACGCCCAGGAAATGGATAACCTGACCCCGGTCGACTCCAAGCGCTACATCCATCACTACAATTTCCCGCCCTTCTCCACCGGTGAAGCCCGCCCGCTGCGCGGCACATCCCGCCGCGACGTGGGGCATGGCGCCCTGGCAGAACGTGCCCTGCGCCCGGTGATCCCAGCCGAAGCCGATTTCCCCTACACCCTGCGTCTGGTCTCGGAAGTGCTGTCTTCGAATGGCTCTTCCTCCATGGCCTCGGTGTGTGGCTCGACCCTGGCGCTGATGGATACCGGTGTGCCGATCAAAGCCCCGGTTTCCGGCGTGGCGATGGGCCTGGTAGTAGAGGGCGAGCGCGTGGCCATCCTGACCGATATCCTGGGTATGGAAGATCACCTGGGCGATATGGATTTCAAGGTCGCCGGCACCACCAAGGGCATTACTGCCCTGCAGATGGATATCAAGATCAAGGGCATCACCGCCCAGCTGATGACCGAGGCGCTGGCTCAGGCGCGTGTTGCCCGTCTGGCCATCCTGGACAAGATGATGGCAGTGATCCCGGTACCGCGCCCCGACCTGAAGCCGCATGTGCCACGCATTATCACCGTGAAAATTCCGGTGGATAAAATTGGCGCCATCATCGGCCCTGGCGGCAAGATGATCCGCAGCATCCAGGAAGAGACCGGTGCAAAAATCGATGTCAATGAAGAAGGTCTGGTGTTTATCGCCACCAGCGACGGCGAGAGCGCTCGCCGGGCGCGTGAGCTCATCGAAGGCCTGACCGACTCGGCCGTCATCGGGCGCATCTACACCGGCAAGGTGGTGCGCATCGCCGATTTCGGCGCTTTTGTCGAGATTCTGCCCAATACCGATGGCCTGGTGCATATCTCCCAGCTCGATTCCGAGCGTGTGGAGCGCGTGGAAGACGTCGTGCGCATGGGCGATGAGATCACCGTCATGGTGACCGACATCGACTCCAGCGGCAAGGTGCGCCTTTCTCGCCAGGCAGTCCTGGAAGGCTGGACGGTAGAAGAAGCCCAGTCACGCGACCGCCAGCGCAGCGGCGGCGGGCGTCCCAGTGGTGGGCGTTCGGGCGGCGATCGTGGGGGACGGCCCGGTGGAGACCGCCGCAGCGGCGGCGACCGTGGCGGCCGGCGCTTCTAAGCCGTTCGCAATCAGACTCAGGCAGGGCTGTCCATTTGGGCAGCCCTGTTTTATTAGTTCGCCTCACATAAATACCCGCCTTTGGGTATAATCAGTGCCGGATGTAGTCCATCGCCCTTTTTGGCCTTATTTATCCACTCAAGTACGTCACACAAATCAGGAGGCTGTCTATGACAACCAACAAGATGGGTATCGCAAGTCTATATGACCTGGATCGCCACGGTCTGCGCAATCTTAACATGGTGTACTGGACCTTACCCACCCCCGCTCTGATCGAGCGTATCGTCACCCGCCGCGAAGGTGTGCTGGCGCATGAAGGCGCGGTCGTGGTGCGCACCGGCTCGCACACCGGGCGCGCCCCCAACGATAAATTCATCGTCCAGACGGGCGAATCTGCGCAGCATGTCTGGTGGGGGAAAGTGAACCGCCCCATGGACCCGGCCCACTTCGACCGCTTGTTGATCCGCATGACCGCCTATTTTCAGGGCCGCGACGTCTTCGTGCAGGACACCACCGCCTGCGCCCATCCGGATTATGTGCTGCCCATCCGTGTGATCACCGAGAATGCCTGGCACAGCCTGTTTGCCCGCAACCTGTTCATCCGCCGTAAATTTGACGAGCTGCCCGAGCATGTGCCGGACTTTACCGTGATCCAGGCGCCCGGATTCCATGCCATCCCCGAAGAAGACGGCACCAACTCCGAAGTCTTTATTGCTTTGAATCTCGAACAACGCATCATCCTGATCGGCGGCACCAGCTACGCCGGCGAGATCAAGAAATCCATTTTTTCAGTTTTGAACTATATCCTGCCGCGCCAGGGCGTGCTGTCCATGCACTGTTCGGCGAATGTGGGCGAGCGCGGCGATACCGCCCTGTTCTTTGGCCTTTCGGGCACCGGTAAGACCACCCTGGCCTCCGACCCCGAGCGCGCCCTGATCGGCGACGACGAGCACGGCTGGGGCGATGATGGCGTGTTCAACTTCGAGGGTGGCTGCTACGCCAAGGCCATCCGCCTGCGAAAGGAATTAGAGCCGCTCATCTGGCAGGCCACACGCCATTTCGGCACCGTGCTGGAGAACGTCAGCTTTGACAGCCACACCCGTCGGCTGGACTTCGACGACGACAGCGTCACTGAAAATACGCGCGCTGCTTACCCTATTGGTTTCCTGAGCAATACCATCCCGAGTGGTCGCGCCGGGCATCCGGAAAATATCTTCTTCCTCACCGCCGATGCCTTCGGGGTGCTGCCGCCCATCGCCCGCCTGACCCCTGAGCAAGCCATGTACTACTTCCTTTCCGGGTATACCTCCAAGCTGGCGGGCACCGAAAAAGGGCTTGGCTCGGAACCTGTGCCCAATTTCTCGGCTTGTTTTGGAGCGCCTTTCCTGCCTTTGCATCCAGGCAACTATGCCAGATTGTTGGGAGAGAAGCTTGCCCGGCATCAAAGCCGCGTGTGGCTGGTCAATACCGGTTGGACCGGCGGTCCATACGGGGTGGGCAAGCGCATCCAGCTGCCTTACACGCGGGCGATGATCAGCGCTGCTTTGAATGGCGCGCTGGATCAGGTATCCTACCATCGCGATCCCAACTTCAACTTTGAGGTGCCGGATGAGGTGCCAGACGTGCCCACAGTGGTGCTCTATCCTGAGCGCACCTGGGATGACGCGCAGGCTTACTCGACTCAGGCACGCATGCTCTGCCAGCGCTTCCGCGACAATTTCCAGAATTTTGCCGCCGAAGTGGGGCCGGAAATCGTCGCTGCGGGGCCGTGCCAGAATTAACACAGTTCTAATGCAACCCTGGGGCCGGAAGCGCATCCAATAGAGTATAAAGTCTATATTATGGCGCGTCTGGTTAACAGAGCCAACCATAGCAAACAACCTGAATGCGAAACCGCCTGAAAAAGAGGAAAAGTTATGGATTTCAATCTAAGCAATTTGAGTTCGGCTGGTACTACCGCCGGTGAACCAATCCCTGTCAAAGTGCTGGTGCTGGGTTCTGGCCCGGCTGGCTTTTCTGCGGCTTTATATGCTGCGCGTGCAGACCTGAACCCGATCGTCCTGGCAGGTATGGAGCTGGGTGGTCAGGTGGCAGTCACCTATACTGTGGAAAATTATCCTGGTTTCCCGGACGGTGTGAGCGGTCCGGGCCTGGTGGAGTTGTTTCAAAAACAGGCCGAGCGTTTCGGCGCTAAAGTTGAGTTTGATACCGCCGACGCCGTCGATCTTTCGCAGCGACCTTTCCGCGTTAAAACCTATAATGCAGAATATCTGGCGGAAGCGCTGATTGTTACCACCGGCGCCACCCCCAAGCATCTGAATGTGCCGGGTGAAAAAGAGCTGACCGGGCGCGGGGTTTCTTACTGCGCTACCTGTGACGGCTGGTTCTTCAAAGAAAAAAATGTGGTTGTGGTTGGCGGCGGCGACAGCGCCCTGGAAGAGGCCCTCTTCCTCACCCGCTACGCCCAATCGGTGACCATCATCCACCGTCGCGCGGAGCTGCGCGCCGGGGCCATCCTGCAAAATCGCGCCATGGCCGATCCCAAGATCAAATTCCTGTGGAATTCAGTGGTTACTGAGGTAAAAGGCGATGGTTCTGTGAAAGCAGTTTCCATCCAGAATGTAGAAACCGGCGCAGTCACCGATCTGCCCATCGATGGGGTCTTCATTTTTATCGGACACACCCCCAACACCCAGCTCTTTGAAGGGCAGCTCGAAATGGACGATCAGAATTACCTGGTGACGGATAAATACATGCGCACCAATGTCCCCGGTGTGTTTGCCGGCGGCGAAGTTGCCGACCCGCACTTCCGCCAGGTGATCACCTCCGCCGGGATGGGCGCAGCGGCTGCCATGCAGGCCAATCATTTCCTGAGCGATCTCGAAGCAGAAGAATCTACCGCCCCCGCCGAAACTGCCCAGGCTTAGTTATATACGGCACGCTTGCCGATTTTTTCAAAGGATGCCAAGGAGAAATTGATGAAAAACAAAGTGTCGATCATTGGCGCCGGCATGACCGGCTCAACCACCGCTCACTGGCTGGCCGAACGGGAGATTGCCGATATCGTCCTGGTGGACGTCGTCGAAGGCATGCCCCAGGGTAAAGCCCTGGATTTGCAGCAGGCTTTACCCGTCATCGGTAAGGATGTCACCATCACCGGCAGCAACGATTACGATGCCACCGCCGGTTCGGATATTGTGGTCATTACCGCCGGGCTGCCGCGCAAGCCGGGCATGAGCCGCGATGATTTGCTCTTTGCCAATGCCGATATCGTGCGTAAAGCAGCCGAAGAGACCATCCGCCGCTCGCCAGACGCTATTTTCGTGATTCTCACCAACCCGTTGGACGCCATGGCTTACCTGACCATGAAAGTAACCGGCGTCCCTGCCCAGCGTGTGGTTGGGCAGGCGGGTGTGCTCGATTCAGCGCGCATGCGCGCCTTCGTCGCCATGGAGCTGGGTGTGAGCGTGGAGAATATCCACTGCTATGTGCTGGGCGGGCACGGCGATGAAATGGTCCCGCTGACCCGCGCCTCCAATGTGGCTGGCATCCCCCTGGTGGATATCCTGCCCCCCGAGCGCCTGGAAGCGATTGTGGAGCGCACCCGTAAAGGCGGCGGCGAGATCGTCAGCCTGCTCAAGACCGGCAGCGCTTACTACGCGCCGGCGGTGGCGGTAACCCAGATGGTGGACGCCATATTGAAAGACAAGCACCTGATCGTGCCCGCCGCGACCTATCTCACCGGTCAGTATGGCCTGAAGGATATCTTCTTTGGGGCGCCGGTGCAATTGGGACGCAAAGGCGTCGAAAAAATCATCGAATACTCGCTGGCGCCGGAAGAGCTGGCGGCTTTGCAGAAATCTGCAGCCGGCGTGGCAGAGAATATCGCCAAACTGAAACTCTAAACCAATCGCAGCCGGACAAGCATTTTGTCTGGCTGCTTTTTGTTGATTATTGCGCCGTTTATGGAGGAATCAATGTTGCTGAAAGAGAAAATCGCTGCTCAGCTGCCTGCCTGGCAGGCACGCGTCAAGAGCCTGTTAAAAGAAAGCGGAGAGGTAAAGGTTGGTGAGGTGACCATCAGCCAGGCATACGGGGGGATGCGCGGTGTGAAAGGCCTGGTGACGGATATCTCCTCGGTGGATCCGAACGAAGGCATTCGCCTGCGCGGCTTCACCATTCCAGAGTTGATCGAGAAGCTCCCCAAACCAGCCGGAGCGGACATGCCCTATGTGGGCGGTTTGTATTATCTGCTGCTGACCGGTGAAGTCCCCACCTTGGAAGAAGCCCAGTCTGTTGAAGCCGAATGGAGCGCCCGCAGCCAGGTGCCGGATTATGTCTTCGATGTACTGAAGGCCATGCCCACCAATACTCCGGCTATGACGCTCTTCTCGCAAGCCATCCTGGCTTTGCAGCGTGAATCGGTGTTCACCAAAGCCTATGATGAAGGCATGCGCAAGGAAGAGTATTGGGAATATGCCCTGGAAGACAGCCTGAACCTGACCGCCAAGCTGCCTGCCATCGCCGCCTATATCTACAACCTTTCCCAGGGTAGAGACTTGCGCGTATCTGCCCAACCTGACCTGGATTGGGCAGCCAATTTTGGGCGCATGCTGGGCATCAGCGCACCTGATTTCGCCGACCTGGCGCGCCTGTACCTGATCATTCATTCCGATCATGAGAGCGGCAATGTCAGCGCCCACGCCACCCACCTGGTGGGCACCACACTTTCGGATGTCTATTACGCCGCTTCTGCCGGTATGAACGGTCTGGCTGGTCCCCTGCATGGGCGCGCCAACCAGGAGGCCCTGCACTGGCTGAAGGAAGTGCGCGAGAAGTACGGGCGCGTGCCATCCCGCGAGGAGCTGGAAAGCTTCGCCTGGGAGACGCTCAACAGTGGGCAGGTTATCCCCGGGTACGGGCATGCCATCCTGCGCAAGACCGATCCGCGCTATACTGCCCTGTACGAATTCGGGCGTAAATATTTCAAACAGGATGATCTGTTCGACCTGGCAGTGCTGGTGTACGATGTGGTTCCAGATGTGCTGAGAAACCAGGGCAAGGCCAAGGATCCCTGGCCAAATGTGGACGCCATCAGCGGCACGCTGCTGCATCACTATGGCGTGCTGGATTGCGGCGGCTCGTGCGGTTTTTACACCGTGGCTTTTGGCGTCAGCCGCATCCTGGGTGTGTCTGCCAACCTGGTGTGGGCGCGTGCTCAGGGCCAGCCCCTGGAGCGCCCCAAATCACTGACTACGGCGGAATTGGAAGCCATCGCAGAGCAAGCTCGCGCCGCCTGAACTGATCTGGCAAAATAAATATTGCGCCTGCAGGCTTAAAGCTGGAGGGCTGTCCCATCATTCTGGGGCAGCCCTTTTTTTTATCGGGTTCGTTTCCGCACCGCATGCATGTCTCAACGAACGTCCGGGATGTGATCAGCAACCCGGGAGCCATTTTTCAGCGATTTATAAACTGACTTCGAGCTGGATCGTCACCTGGTCGCCTAAATCCAGGTCTTCTCTCTGGCGGATGCTGGCTTTGATGGGCACAATATAGCGCTCATCCTTTTCAAACAAGGCGGTCTGCCACCTGCTGTCGCCAATGCGTGCGCTGACCGGAATCATCCCCCAGCCATAGGTCACGATAGCGGAGATGGCCTTCAAGTCACGCGATTGCTGCTCTGGTACGGTGACAAAGTACCACGGGGCAGGGCCTCTCCAGAACCAGATCTCGCCGCTGAATTCTAATCTCAATTTTTCTCTTCGCTAAGGCGTCGGGCTGGGGGCAGGCGAGCTGACTGGCGCGCCATCGCTGATCCAGGTGAAGACGCGACTGGCGGAGGCCGCCCCGGCCGCCTCCCAGATCGGGTTGCCCTGTTCGTCTGTGCCGTTCTGGCGCACGGTGACCACCGACCAGCGATATATATGTGGGGTGCTGTCGCTGGCCCGGAAAGCAGCGTTGACGATATGCTTGGTATCGGTCACGTAAGCTACCTCACGGCGGCCCTGGCCTTCGGTAATATCTTCAATCGTCACAGCATAAGCTTCGTTGCCGCGCAGCGTGCCGACCGCGGCCCACTGCAGGGTGACCAGCTCGTCGGAGATGGTAAAGGCAGCTCCATCCACCGGCAGTAGTAAGTTCGGCGCCGGGTAAGGCGGCGGTGGCGTGGGCGTGGGTGAAGGTCCCGGGGTGGCGTTGCGCCGGCACAGCGGGATTTGCAGTAACTGCCCGGAGCGTACGGTATCATTCACCAACCCGTTATACTCCCGGATGCCAGCCATCTCCACGTTGAAATTCAGGGCAATGCTGCTCAGCGTATCTGTATTTTGTACGGTGTAGGGGTATTTCTCGCAGGCAGCTTCGGTGGCTTCGGCAGCGCTCAACGTCACGGTCGGGGGTGGGGTATTGGTAGGTGTCGGCTGTGGGATCAGCAAGCGCTGGTCCGGGTAAACGTTGCTGCAGTCCGCTGCCAGCTCGGGATTGGTCAGCACAATTGAATTTACCGATACGCCAAAAGATAGGGCAATCCCCAGGCAGGTCTCGCCGGCTTTGACGATATATGTCTGTGGGGTAGCACTGGGCTGGGCTGTGGGATTGGGCGTGGGCGTCTCAGGGGTGGGGGTGTTGCTGGGGGTCGGCGTCAGCGTGATGGTGGGGGTG
>Ga0209347_1000250_pt1 | contig 148053 bp, 112 predicted proteins | sample AutmiccommuBRH23_FD_187382 | JGI IMG/M metagenome (GOLD analysis project Ga0209347, IMG submission 187382) | Deep subsurface microbial communities from Mt. Terri, Switzerland - Autotrophic microbial communities BRH/23 (SPAdes) (version 2) | ecosystem: Environmental > Aquatic > Deep subsurface... | reverse complement strand
CCGTGATCTGGGCAGGAATCGCCATTCCTCCTGCAACGTACCCACCGGCGTGCGCACCTGTCGCCAGCGCATCCGGTCGTCCGTGCGCTCGTCGATCTCCACATCACCTGTCGTCACCGTGCGAAAGGCGAAATAACCCTGCAAGTAAAAGCCAACGCCCAGATCACGGTGGAACCGGTAATAATCCTCGCTGCTCTGCCAGTTCCGAGGCACCTCGCCCCGCCATTCCATCGCCCCGGCCCAATAGGTCAAATCGCCAAACCAGGGCACCCGGTCTGGAACATCGCCACGAAACATGGTCAAGATACGCTCGCGGTCATTCATGTGCACTCACTCTCCCAGTACGTTGCTTCAGTGGACCCTACACGGGTTTGCGAACATCCCAGCCCTTGCGAATGCCCTCGATGACGGCCAGGGTGAGGCACGGGATTTCCCGTTGCACTTCCCTGTCCTTATACCCCAGGGCGATCAGCCTGGTCGCTTCCGGGGCATACGCCAGAATCTCGTCGTTCCTGGCAGCCAGGCGTGCCACGTCCGCGAACCGGTGAAACTCGCGCTTCTTCAACGCCTCGACAAGGGCCTGCTCGTCCGCAATCGAGTGATCAAACCGCACCGCATACAGCCCCAGCGTATCTACATGGTGCGCGTCAGACGCCATCACGGACAGAGTACCCCAGCGTTCCGCCAGCTTGATAGCCTTCAGATGGGCGTGGTTCAGCATGTTGTTGCTGCCTATTTCCACCCCGTCCACCAGTTCATCGCCGGGCATCACCGGCGCTTCCTGCTTGAAACGAAACGGATGCGCCAGCACAACCACCCCCCGGCGAGCGTGCGCCCGATTCAGCAACTCGCCGACATCCATGCGCGGCGTGAAAACGCCCGGCTCGGTAACCCCATAGACCAGATAGTCATCCCCATCGGCTGATGTCACTTCCACGCCGCGGAACAACTTGATCTCGGGAAAACAGTCCTGCAAACGGCCCAACTCGTCCTTCGGCCAGACGACGTGATGTTCGGTGAAAACCAGCCCCTGTAATCCCACATCTATCGCCTGAGCGACCATCTCCTCAGGCGCGGAACGCCCGCACTCCGAATACCGGCTGGAGTGCACGTGCAGATCAACCAGCATGCCAACCCCATTCTATCCCTGGCAACCCCGCCCCCGGAAAACCAGACAGGACCAGGCAGTTGTCCTTCTAGCGCCAGCCGTGTCCCTCAGCGCGGCGCTACTCGCGAATCGCCGGGGGCTGCCCCCCGACTGCCTCATAGTTCCGCAAATGTTCCTCATACGTCTCGGCAAAGACGTGACGCCCCTCCCCCACATGGACAAAGAACAGATAGTTATTGTCCTCAGGCTCCAGGGCCGCCTCGATAGCAGCCATGCCGGGGTTGCAGATCGGCCCCGGGGGCAGACCGGGGTTCAGATACGTATTATAGGGAGACTCGACGCTGCTATATTGCTCCTGCGTGATATTCTCCCACCACTTATCGCTCTCTGCGTCATAGCCCAGGGCGTATTGCACAGTGGGGTCCGCCTGCAAGTACATTCCCTCTTTGAGCCGATTGTGATACACCCCGGAGATAACCGGACGCTCTTCGGGGACGACAGCCTCCCGCTCAACGATTGAAGCCATCGTTACCACTTCGTACAGCGTCAACCCGCGCTCCTGGGCCTTGGCCCGCAAATCCGCCGATACGCGGCGGTCCCAGTTCTGAAGCATAATATCCAACACCTGGCTGGCCTGCGCTTGCAGCGGCAATTGGTACGTATCGGGGAACAGGAACCCTTCCATCGTCACCGCGCTACCCACCGGGCGATCCCTCAAAAAGTCGTAATCGTCGCGCCACTGGCGAACGGCCTGCATAAACTCCTCAGCCGATACTACCTGAGCTTCTTCCAGGGCAGCCGCAATCTGTTCGGCCCGCCATCCCTCCGGGATAGTCACCGTCACCGTGGGCATGCGCCCTGTCCGCAGCTCGCGCATGATCTCTTCCATCGTCATGCTGGGCGTCAGGGAGTATACCCCCGCCTGAATATCTTGATCGGCCCCCCAGTACTGCACGACCCGCCGGAACAGATCCGAGTCTTTGATCAGCCCCATCTCTTCCAGATGCCAGGCCACCGTCCCCGGGGATTCCCCCAGTTCAACGACGAACGTCATAAGGCGCGAATTGTCGGGATCTGCTGGCTCGGTAACTTCGGTGCCGCGATAGCGCAGGTACAGCCCCAATACGCCATGCTCTATCTTGTCCGTGGTGATCTCGAAACTGACTTGAGGCGATCGCCCTCTTGCATCCTGCCACATGTACCAAAAGGAGCCAGTCAGAATAACGACCGCCAGCGAGATTCCAAAGACCAGTGTAACCAGGCGCAACAGGATACGCAGAGCAGAATTCACAAGTGTGGACCTCCCGCCTTGTTGTCCAGGTACTCCTGCAAGATAACCGCCGCGGCTACTGCATCTATCATTTCTCGCCTGCGCCGCCGATTGCGGCCACTTTCGATCATGATCTCTGTAGCCCGGTTCGTGCTGTATCGCTCATCCCAGTAGATGATGGGGATGTCAACATACTTGACGAGGCCCCGCACATAGGCTCGTGTCGACTGGACCTGCTTGCCTTCGGTACCATCCTCCAGCAGGGGCAACCCTACGATGATGGCCCCAACCTGATTCTCGGCAATGATCTCGGCAAGGCGCAGAAAGCTCGATGGTCCGGAGCGCCGGGGAATGACCTCCAATGGACGGGCCAGCCCCCCCCCAGGATCGCTAATAGCAACTCCGATCCGCTCATCCCCCACGTCCAGAGCCAAGTGCCGCATGCTCCTCCCCCGATGAAATCGATACATCCAACCGCGCAGGCAGCAAGGGAAGATAGTCCCACCATTCCGGCGAAACGACGATACGCGGCTCGCCGCGCAGGTCCAATTCCTCGCGCAGCCACACCCGGGCATCCGTCAGCTTTTTGCCGCGCAACTCGCGTTTGATCTCTTCCACATCAATGACCGGAGCGACCATTCCCTGCGCTGTGATTTTAAAAGTCATCACATTGCCTTCCGCGGTCACATCCGAAGAACGCTGGACTGAGAGGCTACCATCAATCAGCGCCAGCCCTTCATCCACGCTGCTGGCCAGGAAATGCCCGACAAAGTCTTCCAATGCCCGGCCATCCACGGCGACCCCACGCACGACAACCTTCATGTCCATCGACAGCACATCGCTGCGCTCATCAAGCACCTGATCAAAGTGCTCTTCCATGATCTGGGTATTCAGGCTCTCCGAGGGGATAAACTCTCCCTCCTCCAGTTCCGCCACGAGTTGTTCGTACGCCTCTGCCTGAAGCCGCTCGATCATCTCGGACCGCAATCGATCACTGTCTCCCGGAGCTACCACCGGCAGCCGACTCACGCTACCTCCTTGGGTAGGCGCGTCATTCAACACTTCCACCTTGGGAGCCACATCCCCTTCGACCACGTTGATCGTCAATTGCTGCACGTTGCCAAGTGGACCTGGCTCCAGGGCAATCACTCCCACCCGCGCATGTCCATAGAGCTGTGCGGGCAAGCCTACATCCGCCACCGTGTAGAACCGCAGGTTCACACCGGAGCCGGTGCGGACAATGGTCCCCTTGGGTATCACAACCTCACTGGCCGTGCGATTGATAAAGGTCACATCTCCCGCGGCATGACCATCAGGCACATCCACCCGCCCGCTGGCTGGCGTATCGCCGCGCCCCGTCACGATAACCTGCACAAAGCGTGCAGGGATGGCAGCCCGGCCATAATCCACTTCCTGCAGGAAGGGGTCCACGCTTACATCCAGATTTCCCGAGACCTCTTTGGCGACAGGCTCCAGAGTCAGCGTGGCGCTGGGCACCAGCCCAATGGCAGCGCCGACCATCACCCCGCCCAGGACCACAAAGCTGAGCAAGGAGAGCAGCACGACACCCAGGCCGATGGTGTGAGGCCGACGCAGGCGCTCGTTGGCGCGTTCGTGAGTCTGGACAACGCGGTGCGACTGGCCTGAAGCAGTCTCGGGACGCGCTTGCTTGTATTTTCGTAGGGCAAATGGCAACTGGAAATAGGCGGGGATACCTGCTTCGCGCGCCAGAATCCGGGTTTGGAGATGAGTAGATACCAGGCATAGCTCAACTCCGGCCATTTCCGCTGTACGCTTGACCCGTTTCAGGCTTACCAGGTCTCGGAGTAGCTTCGCTCTCCACGGCACGACCAGCCATAGCTGCGCGCCGGGCGTGGCACTATACACCAACTCACGAACGACTTCCACGCTATCTTGACGGTTCAGGTGAATCACTTCGATAGGCCGCATGAAACCTCCCAGGTCCGTCTGGAGTGACAGATAGAGCAGCCGGTCAACTCCAACGGATGGTTTCCATCAGAGTGCGCTCCAGGTCGCTGCCCGAAGCGTATAACTGGGCGACGAAATAGGCTACGGTACGCAAGGCAAGATAACCAGGGTCGGCTGCCTGAGCGGTGCAATCCAAGACATTGCGCACGCTGCTCACAGACAGGCTCGTGATCTCGGGACTGCGAGTGAATGGCAGACGCTCTCCCCAGTAAGACGTCTGGAGAGAGAGAATGGCTTCGGGCATCCGCCGTGTCATATCGACAAAATACAGACGGTGGGGCACAGGCGCATCCTGCACATTGGCCAGTACGCCCCCGCCCAGCGATTGCATCCACTTGCGCAGTTCGATCCAGAACGCGTGCGCCAACTGCAGTTCTATGTCCTCGCGCAGTTGCCTCGCCCGATAGGCGCGCATCAGCGCATCAGCCTGCTGCCCCTGTAAAGAAAGAGTCTCGGCAACCGCGGCGACAATATCGCGCTCCCCTATCCCGACCAGATGGGTCCACTCGAGCCGCCCTCTACGCACCATGCTCGTGATCGACTGATGCTCATCGAACAACAGTAACAACGTGGCCGAGTCGGTCAGCGAGGCAGCATAGGCGAACTGTTCCGGCAGGATATTCGTCAGGGTCAGTTCGAGCTTTTGCGCAATCAACTCCAGGGCCCTGATCCACTCATTCGGAGCCAGGCAGAAATACAAGCGGGCTTCCAGGTTCTCTCCCTGCAAGCCAATGGGACTATCTACGGCATGCCCGTCGAGGGATACCTCGACCAGACAACCGGCTACAATCTCGTTGTCGCTGTCCTTCACTTGCAGTTTGACCAGGTCCTGCGCCTTGCGATAGCCCCGCTCCAATAGCGCAGTCATCTCTTCCAGGCTGATGTTCTCTTGGGCGTTCTTGCGACGCCGAGAGACCACCACTGGCAACCCCTGCGTAACCGTCGCCGGAATGCTCATGGTTACGTAATCGGGCACGACCTTGCGCCCATTGGCAACAACGGTCATATCCTCAGCCTGAGTAAGGGCCTGTTCACAACCGGCGGTCCAGCGATCCAGGTCCGGGTGTACAGCAGTCCCTACACCATGCACAGGCACTACGGCCACTCCGAACAACTCGGCGACACCATCCGCCAGTTGCAAGACTGCCGCGCGGACATGCCCCCGTTCCCACGTGACGATGCTGTGGTACTTGACGGGCATATCCGGTACGTTCTTGGGCTTGCGTCTTAGGCTAAGCATGAAAGCCAGGTTTCCCCACGTTAATTGTTAACGCCTTGGTCAACTCAGAGCCTCTGCCACCAGATCGGGCACGCTGGCCAGGGCTTGCGAGAGGTTCTCAGCTTCCTTGCCCCCCGCCTGGGCCATATTGGGTCGCCCACCACCACCACCACCCATCTTGCGGGCTGCTGCGCCCGCGAGCTTGCCCGCGTGCACCTTCTTGTCCACCAAATCCTGCGTGACGGCAACGACCAACATGGGCCGACTGTCGATTACCGCTCCCAGCGCGACTACCGCGCTGCCCAACTTGTCTCGCAAGCGGTCGCTCATCTCTCGCAGCGCATCCACATCGGCCGCCTCTACCTGCGCGGCCAGCACTTTGGCCCCGTTGACATCAACGGCCTGATCGAGTAGCGTCTCTGCCCTTCCTGCGGCCAACTGTCGTTGCAGCTCTTCTATAGTACGACGCTGCTCGCGCAGTTGTTCCAGCAAATCCTGGGTTTGCTCCAATTCGTCCCCTGGCCGGGCAGAGAGCACATCCCCCACGGCGTCCAGCGTATCCAGGCGATCGTGCACATAGGTTTCCGCGCCGCGGCCCGTCACAGCCTCGATGCGCCGCAGCCCAGAGCCAATACTGGACTCGCCAGTAATCATAAAGAACCCTATCTGGCCAGTAGCCGACAGGTGGGTGCCCCCGCAAAGCTCGGCGGTAAAGCCGTCTATGCGAACTACCCGCACTCTGTCGCCGTATTTCTCACCGAACAGCGCCACCACTCCCGCCTTTAGGGCCTGGTCATAGGTGGTTTCCTCGGTGCCGACCGCCAGATTCTGGCGAATCCGCTCGTTGACGATCTGCTCGACCTTGCGCAACTCCTGAGGAGTCAGCGCGTTCAGGTGGGAAAAGTCGAACCGCAGCCGGTCTGGAGCCACCAGCGAACCCGCCTGGGCCGCATGCTCGCCCAGGACGATGCGCAGCGCCCGATGCAACAGGTGGGTGGCCGTGTGATTGCGCGCGATGTCCAGACGCCTCTCGGCATCCACTACCGCTGTCACGCGGTCCCCGGTGCGAATCTGCCCCTCAATGACATGCCCATGATGCACGATCACGTCGGGCACCGGCTTGACCGTGTCTGTCACCTGGACACGAACCCCCGTCGCGTGCAATTCACCGACGTCGCCCACCTGGCCGCCAGACTGCGCGTAAAATGGCGTGGCAGCCAGCACGATCTGCACCTCATCCCCGGCCTGCGCTTCCGAGACCGGCGCGCCATTCTTGACCAGCGCGACGATCTCTGACTCGGCGCTGCACACCTCATAACCCAGGAAGCGGGGCTTGGGGATGTCGAGCCGCCGATACAACTCCCCTTCCGAGGCAACGACAAACCGCTGCGCCGCGCGGGCGCGCTCGCGCTGGGCGGCCATCGCCTCGCGGAAACCGCGCTCATCTACGGCCAGCCCCATCTCTTCCGCGGCGTCGCGGGTCATTTCCAGCGGGAATCCATAGGTATCATAGAGGCGGAATGCCTCTTCGCCGGGGATAACGTCCAGGCCTTGCTCTTTCAGATCGGAGGCAATCTCATCCAGGCGAGCCAGCCCGATATTCAGCGTAACCAGGAACCGTTGCTCTTCCTGTGTGATGACCTCGCGGATAAAGCTCTGACGGTCCACCAACTCGGCATAGTGGTGCCCCATCGTATCAATCACGGCCTGCGCCGTCTCTGCCAGGAACGGGCCATCAAACCCTAACCGTTTCCCAAAGCGGGCCGCCCGCCGGAGGATCAGCCGCAGCACATAGCTGCGGCCTTCGTTGCCAGGCAGAACGCCATCAGCAATCAGGAAGGCCAGCGCGCGGCTGTGGTCGGCTATCACCCGATAGGCCACCAGGTGGTCCCGCATGGCCTGCTCATCTTGCCCCAATAGCTCCCGCGTGCGGTTCATAATGGGCAGGAACAGGTCGGTGTCATAGTTGTTGTTGACACCCTGCAACACCGAGGTGATCCGCTCCAGGCCCAAACCAGTGTCGATGCTGGGGCGCGGCAAGGGCACTGTTTCCCCGTCTTCCCTGGTCTCATATTGCATGAACACCAGGTTCCAGAGCTCCAACCATCGGTCGCACTCGTGAGTCAGGCTGCAATCGGGGCGGTGGCAGGTGCATTGTTCCGGGCCGCGATCATAGATAATCTCGGAGGAGGGGCCGTTTGGCCCGGTATCCCCCATTGCCCAGTAGTTGTCCTTCTTGCCCAACCGCGTAATGCGAGCAGCCGGGAAGCCGGTCTGCTTTTGCCACAAGGCCAGAGCCTCGTCATCCTCTTCGTAGACCGTGGGGTACAGGCGTTGCGGGTCCAGGCCCAACTCTTGGGTCAGGAAAACCCAGGCGTATTCTATTGCCTGCTCTTTGAAGTAATCCCCGAAGGAAAAGTTCCCCAGCATCTCAAAGAAGGTATGATGCCTCGGCGAGGGGCCGACAGCATCCAGGTCATTGTGCTTGCCGCTGACCCGCATACACTTCTGCGAGGTGGCAGCCCGGCTATACGGACGCTGCTCTAGCCCCAGGAACACGTCCTTGAACTGGACCATCCCGGCGTTGGTAAACAGCAACGTCGGGTCGTTGCCAGGCAGCAAGGAGGAACTCGCAACCACGGTGTGGCCGCGCTGTTGGAAGAAACTGAGAAACTTGGCTCTGATCTCGGCACTGCTTATCATGCCGCTCCCCTTCTCATGGTGTTAAACGCTGCGTATCCTGCATTCTATGCTAACGCAAACAGCGCGTCAAACAAGTGCGATAAAACACATAAGGAATAGCGATTAGAGAGGCCCTCCCTAGCCGCTATTCCTTACTCTACGTTGCTGCCCCTTAGCAGGGCAGGTCTATGAGATTCGGCGTGACCGGCTTGCAGATGGCCAGCCGATCAGGCTGCCACGTCAAACTTCTTATGACTGCGGTTACGGCGCTCGAGGATGTGCTCGGCCGTGACGGTCCACTGCCGGATGTCGGGATGCGAGGGTATTTCGTACATCACCTCCAAGAGGGTCTCTTCGATGATCGTACGCAGACCGCGCGCCCCCATCTTGTAGCTGATCGCTTCCTGAGCTGCTACCTCTAGCGCTTCTGGGGCGAACTCTAGCTCGACATTATCCAGAGCCAACAGCTTCTGATACTGCCGTACCAGGGCATTCTTCGGTTCGACCAGAATCCGAACCATATCTTCCTTGGTCAGCGGGTCCACCGATACCACCACCGGCAAACGCCCCACAAATTCGGGTATCATCCCGTATTCCAGCAGATCATCCGAGCTGACTTCGCGCAGTAGCTCAGCCGTCGTCAACGACTGGACGCCTTCGCTGCCGCGGAAGCCGAGCACGCCTCTGACTTTGGTGCGCTCACTGACCATGTCGTCCAACCCGTCAAAAGCCCCGCCGCAGATGAACAAGATGTCCGTCGTATCCAGTTGGATGAACTCTTGGTGCGGATGCTTACGCCCTCCTTGCGGAGGAACGTTGGCTACCGTGCCTTCGAGTATCTTTAGCAGGGCCTGCTGAACGCCCTCACCCGAAACGTCCCGGGTGATGGATGGGTTATCGCCACTCTTGCGGGCCGTCTTGTCGATCTCGTCGATATAGACGATCCCACGCGATGCCCGTTCGATATCGAAATCAGCCGCCTGCAACAGGCGCAGCAGGATGTTCTCTACATCCTCACCGACATAGCCCGCTTCGGTGAGCGCCGTCGCATCTGCAATACAAAAAGGCACGTCCAGCACCCTGGCCAATGTCTGGGCCAACAACGTCTTGCCACAGCCCGTGGGGCCTATGAGCAAGATATTGCTCTTTTGTACTTCCACCCCATCATCAAGCTGGCGATCAGCCATGATCCGCTTGTAATGGTTGTACACAGCGACAGAGAGCACCTTCTTGGCAAGCTCCTGCCCCACCACATAATCATTCAGGGCTTGGAAAAGCTCCTTAGGTGACGGCACGCGATCCATGGACAGGGGTTGCTTGGATGGAGCACCATTCCCTGCGTCCAGGATCTGCTTGCACAAGAGGATACAAGCGTCACAGATATAGACCGAATCAGGACCAGCAATGAGCCGCCGGACCACCCGTTCCGGTCGTCCACAAAAAGAACAGTGCGGCTCTACAACTGATCCAGCCATCACTCCTTCTCCTGGTCTGTCTTGTTCAACTGGATGACTTCGTCCACGATTCCGTACTCGCGCGCACCTTCCGCGTCCATGAAATAGTCGCGGTCCGTGTCTTGCTCGATCCGATCCAGCGGTTGGCCGGTATGTTTCACGAGAATGTTGTTCAGCCGCTTGCGCAGGCGAAGGATTTCCTCTGCCTGAATCTGGATATCAATGGCCTGTCCTCGTGCGCCACCCAATGGCTGGTGGATATGGATCGTCGCGTTCGGCAGAGCATACCGCTTACCAGGCGTGCCCGCCGCCAACAGCACCGTGCCCATGCTGGCCGTGCTGCCGATGGCAACCGTCTCGATAGGGCAGCTAACCGTCTGCATCGCATCGTAGATAGCCAGCCCGGCATAGATCACTCCACCGGGCGACTGGATATACAACCGGATGTCTCGCTCCGGGTCCTCATACGCCAGATAAAGAATCTGTGCAACGATCAGGTTAGCCACATTATCGTCAATGGGTGTCCCCAAGAACACGATGCGCTGCTTCAACAGCAAAGAGAAAATATCATAGGCGCGCTCTCCACGCCCAGTCGACTCGATCACCATAGGAATGAGCGACGTGATCTCTGATGGATTACTCCCCATCATTCCTCCCTTACAAAAAACTACTACCAGAGCAAAGCTTGAAACTAACTCTCGGTTGGCTCGTCTGCCGCGTCCTCTTCCGGTGCGGCCTCGCCCTCGGCGGCTTCTGCCGTCTCGACCTCAGATGTCGTCTCCTCGGCTACCTCGCGCCCGGTGAGCATTGCGGTCAGGCGATCCATCGCCTTCTCCGCCACCAGACTGGCGGCGATGCTGAGTCTGGCTCCTCCCTGCTCAAGCCTCTGCCTGATCTCTGGGGCTTGCTCGCCATAAGCCGCGGCCACAGCCTCAACCTCAGCATTCAGTTCTTCAGAGCTAACCTTCATGTTCTCTGCCCGGGCAAACTCGGTCAGCACCAGGCGGCGCACGACGCGACGTTCTGCCTCCGGGCGGAACTCTTCACGAATATCCTGAAGAGTACGGCCTACCATTCGCAAATAGTTCTCGAATGCAAACCCCATGCGCTCGATCTGGGCGCGCTGGTTGTTGATTGCGGCGTTGATCTCGTCCTCAACAACCTTTGTAGGATACTCCACAGTAGACTGTGCGACAAGGGCATCTATCGCGGCATCGCGCTCGCGTAGGCGAGCATTGGCCTGTGCCCTTTCCTTCAGGTTCTTCGCCAGGTTCTCGCGCAGCTCCTCCATCGTGTCATAGTCCCCGGCCATTTTGGCGAGGTCATCATTCACTTCGGGGAGATTTACCTGCCGTACCGTGTCGACGATAACCGAGAACTGCACGTTCTTGCCCGCCAGATCCTCATCCTCATAATCCTCGGGGTAAGTGAGAGAGAACTCGCGGGTTTCGCCGGCCGTCATGCCCACAATGGCTTCCATGAAGCCGGGGGGTTGCATCTCGTCCTGCACGTTGAGAGTACGATCTTTCTGGTCAATGATCGTCTCGCCTTCTGCAGTGCCCTTGATGGAAGCGACAATCTGGTCGCCAGATTGCACTGGCCGCTCTACCGGCTCGTACTCCGCATGCCGTTGGCGAATCGCCTCAACCTCTTCATCGACCTGTTCGTCGGTGATCGAGACTTCGGGCTCGGGGTCGATATGCAGCGTGTGGTAATCGCCCAACTTGACGACGGGCGACAGAGGAACATTCACCTTGAGCACCAACGGCTCTTGCGATTCGACCTCCAACTGGCCGTGCTCATAGGGCTCCACACCAGCTTCCTCGATAGCCTGGTGGTAAATCTGGTCCCCCTCTTCCTGAAGGGCCTCATTGAGGATCAGATCCTTCCCATAGATGCGCTCCACCATGCCATAGGGGGCCTTCCCAGGCCGAAAGCCAGACACTGGCCGCCAGCGAGAGATGCGTTTGGCTGCCTTCCGCATCGCCCTGTCCATGGCCCCCAAATCCGGCTCGATAGTGAGCGTGACCTCTCTTGTCCCTACATTCTCAGTCGTAACCTTCAACGTTCGAACCTCCCGTTTGCACAGATGGCCGTATTATACCATAAGAGGTATATCCTGGCACTAGCCATAACTGGCACATTCCGCCTGAAAAACCCATCGTACGACGAACCGAATGGCGCCAGTTCCCTATACACGAAAACGCTGGCTCACGGGAGAGTTCCCGGGAACCAGCTCCTGGCGCTGATGGCGAACGGCGCAGTTGCGAGAACAGAGCGGAAGACGAGATTCGAACTCGCGACCCTCTCCTTGGCAAGGAGATGCTCTACCACTGAGCCACTTCCGCTTGAACCGAGAGAATTGCCCTCTCTCTCCAGTGGGGAAGGAGAGACTTGAACTCTCACGGATTGCTCCACATGATCCTAAGTCATGCTCGTCTGCCAGTTCCGACACTTCCCCAAGACGATGGCCACACTAACGACGCCACCCACTCCTTGACCAGACCGACGAACGCGAACCAGCTTGCGTCCCCACCACGCAGTGAGCCGCCCAGGACTCGAACCTGGAACCAACTGATTAAGAGTCAGTGGCTCTGCCATTGAGCTAGCGGCCCCAAAACGCCCATTGACGACACAGACTTTTACCCTTCCGCCCAAGTCTCTGTGTCCCCAAAGCAGCCCTAATTATATACGTCGCCCGTCCTCTGTCAAATCTAGACCAAGGGACAGTAACGGGCTATCAACGCATCCCCTCTAGACGGTCCTCTAGCATAACATCACCCAGTCCGCGATTCCTGACAGCAGCGCCCATTCCTGTTGACCCGCTTCAGCCAACAAACCCCTGGTCGGCTCCGACCCCGGAAGTCCATCTATCCCATCCTCCGGGAAATCGATTGCCCCAGGTCAGACAGCTCCTGCAGCACATTTTTTGATGCGCCGCTGACAAAGGCTGCCGTCTTTGTGAGGGGCCAATCCTTCGTATCCAGATGCTTTCTGAAAAACTCTGGCAGGCCAACAGAGCGCATCGTAGGCCTTGCCAGGATCCATTCTCTCACCAAATGCAAGATGTTCACTGAATCACTGTAGTCGAACAGGCTAATATAGAGTACGTCCTTGGGTTTCACGGGTTTTCCAGACGGGTGTGCATCGCGGACCATTCGGAGAACCGTCCCACCTAGAAGAATACGCCGAGTCTTGCGAGGTGAGGTCGCACGCCAGGCCGTCTTGGAGTCCTCATCATTTGACTGGTCGTGGAACTTGCGTGATCATGCCCGCAGAACGGCTGCATCTCTTTCACATGCACGGGCGCACCGGGAAAGCTTGCCGTATCACAGGGAATGAGCTATCCTTCGGCCATTCGACCGCAACCGATTGTCCTTCGGAACGCTGGACTGCGCATCGGACCCGGCCGCGACCCGCGGGATCAACGCGGAGGATGAATTGGCTGCTGTCCTGCATACCACCGTTTGGCACGCACAGGAGGAATACACCGTTGAAACGCACCGCTGACATTCGCAGCCGCGACCCGTTCGTCCTGCCGGTCGCTGCGACGAACACCTACTACCTCTACGCAGCCACCGACTTGAACGGGCGGGCGCTGGGGTTCGACTGCTTTCGTAGCCGCGACCTCGAGCACTGGGAAGGGCCGATCCCGGTGTTTCGCCCCACTCCTGACTTCTGGGCGACCATGAGCTACTGGGCACCGGAGGTGCACGCCTATCAGGGGCGCTATTACCTCTTTGCCTCGTTCAAAGCGCCTGAACACTACCGCGGGACACAGATTCTCGTGGCCGAAGCGCCGGAAGGACCATTCACCCCCCTGACCGACGGTCCGGTAACGCCTCCGGATTGGGAATGCCTCGACGGTACGCTCTTTGTCGATGACGGCGGCACCCCCTGGATGGTCTTCTGTCATGAGTGGGTGCAGGTGCATAATGGCGGCATGTGGGCCATGCCGCTGAGCGCCGACCTGCGCGCGGCAGCCAGTCGACCCGTGTTCCTGTTCAGCGCCTCGGAAGCACCCTGGAAGCGTCTCCCGTCCTGGCCAACAGCAAACGATCCTAACCGCTTCCCGACCTATGTCACCGACGGTCCTTTTCTGTACCGCACCCGCGACGGCGTGCTGCTCATGCTCTGGTCCAGCTTTGGCATCGGCGGCTACACGCTCGGCATAGCGCGCTCGATCACAGGCCGGATCGAAGGCCCGTGGGTCCAGGATCCCGAGCCACTGTATACTCAAGACGGCGGCCACGCCATGCTCTTCCGGACCTTTGACGGTCGGCTGATGCTCGCCTTGCACTCGCCCAACCGCAGACCCGACGAGCGTGCGCGCTTGATCCAAGTCGTAGACTGTGGACAGACACTCAAGATCATATAAGAGGAGATGGATGATGGATAATCGCAGACAACCCTACGACGTCGCCGCCTATATCTGGCCCTCCTACACAGGGGACGAGCCGCGCACGCGCATGTTCTGGCCCGAGGGCAACGGAGAATGGGAGACCGTCCGCAAGGCGACAGCCAAGTACCCCGGCCATACCTGGCCGCGTCGGCCCCTCTGGGGCTACTGTAACGAGGCCGATCCCTACGTCATGGAGATGCAGATCAACGCAGCAGCCGACCACGGGGTCAACGTCTTTATCTATGACTGGTACTGGTACGATGGACGTCCCTTCCTGGAGCAGTGCCTGAACAACGGCTACCTTCAAGCCCGCAACAACGACCGCGTCCGGTTCTACCTGATGTGGGCCAACCACGATGTCACCCACCTGTGGGATAAGCGCATCGCGCACATAGAGAACAACATCATCTGGAAGGCAGCGGTGGACCGGCGCGAGTTCGAGACTATCGCTCGGCGCTTGATCGAGAAGTACTTTACGCACCCCTCCTACTACACCATCGACGGCAAACCGGTCTTGATGATCTATGACCTGAACAAGCTAGTCAGCGGCCTGGGCGGCGTTGCCGAAACCTCTGCGGCTTTGAGCTGGTTCCAGAAGCAGGCCCTCAAGGCGGGATTGCCGGGGTTGCACCTCCAATTGACGAGTTGGGGCGCCAAGCGCCTTAACCTCAGCGGCTTGGACGCCAACGCCAGTGCCACCCCGAACGAAACCATCAAGCGGCTCGGCTTTGACAGCCAGACCCATTATCAGATGGTTCACTTCACACATATTGATCGAGATTATGTCGAGATCATCCCAGACATGGCCGCCGAGTGGGCGCTCATGAACGAGATGTACGACATCCCATATTTCCCCCATGTCTCGATCGGTTGGGACAACAATCCGCGGTATCAGACCTTCCGCCCCGGCGTCGTCAAGAACAACACGCCGGAGAATTTCCGCCAAGCTCTCGAGTTGGCCAAAACCTATGCTGATAATCATCCAGCACAGCCGCCGTTGATCACCATCAACAGTTGGAATGAGTGGACCGAGGCCAGCTACCTGGAGCCTGACGATCTCTATGGCTACGGGTACCTCGAGGCGGTGAAGCAGGTATTTATGCAGCATGCCGCGAAATGAACGACTGGACAGACAGGAATAGTCGGATGGCAGGACATCGCTGATACGATCCAGGTATAGGAGCTTGATCATGAGCGAAATCTTACGGGCCGGTGTGGGCCGCGTTGACATCACCCCACCGGTGGGCACTCTACTGATGGGCTATCCCGATCCTCACGGACAGCGGCAGGCCGAGCGCGTGCACGATCCGCTGCACGCCACCGCGTTGGTGTTTGTGCAGGGAACAACCCGCACCGCGCTGGTCAGTCTGGACGTCGGAGTGATCGAGGACGCGCACGTCGCTGCCATCCGGCAACTAGCCGCCGCCGAAACCGGCATCGAACCGGACCACATCGTGGTCTCTACCATCCAAACCCACAGCGCCCCACGCACCCAGCTTGTCTGGGGGTGGTGCGACCTCGACAACGACTATATAGAGCGGATCATGGTCCCCGGCGCAGTGCAGGCGATTGCGGCAGCCGCCCAAGCGCCAGTCCCCGTGCGCATCGGCATCGGGGTCACGATGAGCGAGGTGGGCGTCAACCGACGCCCGCTGGATAGGAATTACCAGTCCTATCTCGGACAGTATCCGCGCGGCCTCTACGATCCAGAGATGACCGTACTGCGCATCGAAAGTGAGCGTGGAACCCTTGCCAATCTCGTGCACTATGGCGCACATCCGACCGTCCTGGGACCCCACACCAGCCTACTGATCTCACGCGACTGGCCCGGCATCATGACCGATCGGGTCGAGCACTTTACGGGCGCGCCGACTCTCTTCATCAATGGTGCGGTGGGCGACATCGCGCCGCGCGTCCTGAATGGAGGGGCCATTGGTGACGGACTGGACGCGCTGCGTGAAGTGGGCGGACGGGCGGCAGCAGACGCCATGCGCGCCTGGCGCTCGATCAAGGAACTGCGCGATGTGCCCTTGCAGGTTGTGGCCGGTGACTATGAGCTGCCGTATCGCCAGTTGCCGCCGCTGGACGAGGCGCAGCGTCAACTGGCGATATTCGAGCCACGCTGCGCAGAGCCGGGTGAAGGCATGTGTGAGGCCAAACACTGGCAGGCGGTGATCGCAGCCCATTCCCAACCGCCGCGTTCCGGGAAACCCTATCGGCAGACGCTCATCGCGCTCGGGCCAGTGGCGATTGTGCCATTCCCCGGCGAGCCTTTTGCCGAGACCGTGCTGCGCATGCGCGACCTGAGCCCGTTCCAGTACACGCTGTGCGCCAGCACCTCGTGCGGGAACAACGCCTACTTCGCCACCCCAGAGTCCTTGCCGCGAGGCGGGTACGAACCGTGGGTCGGCAAGGCCCTGGGACCTTACTTGCTGGTGGAGAACATCGCCGATGTGTTGGTTGATCACAACCTGGAGCTGCTACAGCAACTCCACAAACAGATATCTCGCCCTTGGCCGAAATGAGGAAACACCTATGAATCGTAAGCTACTCATCTACAACGACGATGGCTGGTCGAGCTATATGCGGTATCCGGCGCCCATGTCGCCGGAGGACGTGGTCGCCACAACGGTTGGCCCGGTGATCGGCACATCCGTCACGCACTACCAGTTCTGCTCGCTCGGAGGCCACGCGGTGAACTATAATTCTGCGTTTCTGCCTCGAGTGGGCGAGATGATGGAGTCCATCGACACGTTGCACGTCTGGCGGATGCGCGAGACGCTGCGACACCTGGAGCGTCTCGGCACCGATCCCCTCCGGCTCGTCTCCGCGGCCTGCCGCCAGAACGGCATCATCTGTCAGTTCTCCCTCCGCATGAACGACCGGCACCATACCTACACCCACCCTGACGGCTCCTGGTACTTCCCGGAGCTGCTTTCGCCCTGGTTGGACGAACACCCAGAGCTACTGCTGCCCGACCGGGCGCTGGATTACGGCAAGGAACTGGTCGCCGACTACCGCAAGAGACAGATACAAGAAATCCTTGAGCAGTATAATGTGGACGGCATTGACCTGGACTTTACGCGGTTCAAGCCGTGGTTCCGGGATGGAGAGGAAAAGGCCGGGATGCCCCGCATGACCGCCCTGGTTCGCGACCTGCGGGCCATGACCCGCCAGGCGGGCAAGACGCTCAGCGCTCGTTTCGAGTACGACCCCAACGTGTGCATCGCCAGCGGGCTAGACATCGCCACGTGGCTGGCGGAAGGACTGCTGGACCAGATCACGCTGGGCGGGGTGGGCGACCACACGCCCGACGCGCCCTCCGACTGGTGGGTCGAGCGGGCGCACGCATCCGGCTGCACAGTCTGCCCCAGCATGGAGGGTCAGCTTCACTGGGTACCCGGATGCGGCGGCGGCGGAACTGGGACGCGCCCCGGCAATGGCGTGCACGACGGCTTTGGGCCGCCCTCAATGGCCTACATGCGCGCGGTCACGGCAAACCACTATCGTAGTGGCGCCGATGGAATCAGCCTCTTTAACTTTACGTGCGCCGACGGCCCGTTCGACCGCGCCGCCTTTCGCGACCTGGCCGACCCGAAAGCCCTGGCCCTGGCGGACAAGGAGTACGCGGCCGCCATGTGGCCGCCCGACGCACAAATCTACAACGACGCCAAGTGGAAGAGCCGGTTTGCGCTATCCCCGGACGCCAGCGAGGCGGTGTACCAATTGCGGATCGCCGACGACATCGCGGCGGCGACCCAGCGCGGCCTTGCACCCAGCAGCGTCCTAACCCTGGATTTCAAGGGGCTGAACCGGCTGAGCGACGTTGAGGTGTCGATCAATGGCGTGCCGCTGACATCGGACGGCACGACCTACAACCATTACGATCATGGCTGCTGGCTGGACGTGGTCAGGTTCGACGTGCCAGCGCACGCTCTGCGGACCGGCGAGAACGCCATCCGCCTCCGGCGGCTCGCCGCCACGCCAGGGTTCGCGGGCGCACTTCAAGTGCGCAAATGCGTGCTGGACCTGACGTATCCGCACGCCTTTGCCCCCGGAAGTATCGTTGGAGCCTGAAAGCTGTAGACGAGATGGTTCCGAGAACAACAAGCGTATCGGGGGTTATGCGATAAGCGGGCAAGTGAGTATACTCGGCTATAGCTGCGTCGGTGGCCCCGTTGCACGTCCTGGCGGGGAGCGGGACCATCGGCCAAGCCAGTGCCATCTGGGAAAGGCAATCGGAACTTATGTACACACATCAGATGACCGGTCATCAACCAGCCACGCGGTGGCAGGATGCGTTTCCCGCCGGTAACGGCACCATCGGGGCGCTTGTCACAGGCGCAATCGCCCAGGAACTCGTGATTCTCAACCACGATCGACTGTGGCTGCGTTCGCCCGCGCAGCCCGTTCCGGATATCGCCGAGCACCTGCCAACCGTGCGCCGCCTGCTGGCCGAAGGGCGCTACCAGGAAGCGAGCACGGTGCTCAACGATGCCTTGCGCGACAAAGGCTACGTGCACCGGATTGATCCATACCATCCGGCCTGCGCCCTGGAGATTTCGACGCCTTGCGGAGCGCCTTTCGCCGATTACCAACGAACGCTGAATTTCGAGACCGGCGAGGTCACCGTGCAATGGCGCGAACAGGGATCCACGCGAGAACGGCGTTTGTTTGTCTCGCGTGCGGATGACGTGGTAGTTCTGCGCATCGAGAGCGAGCCAAGCCCCCTCTCATGCACTATCGCCCTGGCGCCACATGACTACAAGGCCGTCTCCGGCATGGGTTCAGGAAAAAGCAAAGCTGCCGCCACTGTGCCCATCGACTTTCAGATGCAGGCATCCGACGGTGTCTTGCAGATTACTGGGCACTATCAGGATGGCGGGGAGTTCGGCGGGCTGGCGCGGGTCGTGCCGCACGGGGGCTGTTGCGCGACAGTGGATGGTACGGTTTCCGTCACCGGCGCTGAATCGGTGCTGGTTTTGGTCAAGCTCTTTGCCAACGAGCCAGCAGACGTTGCCCTGCCGCGGTTGGCCCAGGAGATGGCGGCGCTGCCCGCGGATTATGACCACCTCTTCAAGCGGCACGTCGCGCTGCATCGCGAGCTATTCCTGCGAGCGCAGGTCCACCTTTCCCCCGACGATGCGCCCACGGGCGGTAACGAGCGCGATCTGCTCGATGCTTACGACGGTGCGGTCCCGACTGCGTTGATCGACCGCCTGTCCGCATACGGGCGCTACCTGCTCATCAGCAGCTCGGCGCCCGGCAGCTTGCCCGCCAACCTGCAAGGCATCTGGAATGGCGACTATGCCCCCGCCTGGGCGTCCGATTTCCATAACGACGAAAACATCCAGATGAACTATTGGGCAGCGTTGCCGGGTGATCTTGCCGACACCACCCTCCCTTACTTTGATTACTATGACCGCTTCCTGGACGACTATCGCGCCAATGCCCGCGCCGTCTATGGCTGCCGCGGCATTCTGGCACCCATTTCCCAGAGCACTCACGGTAAAATCCACCCCGGCCCCTGGATTCACTGGACCGCCGGAGCGGGCTGGCTGGCGCAGCTCTATTACGACTACTGGCTGTTCACCGGCGATGAGCAATTTCTGCGTGAGCGCGCCGTTCCGTTTCTTCAGGAGGTGGCGCTGTTCTATGAGGACTTCCTCATCAAAGACCCTGATGGCAAGCTCCTGTTCTCCCCCTCCCTGTCGCCTGAGAATGTGCCGGACTGCCCTGGCGCGTCCATCGTCACCGTCAACGCTACGATGGACGTGGCTATCGCCCGCGAGGTACTGACCAACCTGTGCGAGGCGTGCGAGCGGCTGGGGATAGAGGCCGAGGGCGTACAACGCTGGCGCGCCATGTTGGCGAAACTCCCCGAGTATCAGGTAAACGCCGACGGGGCGCTGCGGGAGTGGCTCTATCCCGATCTGCCGGACAACTACCGACACCGCCACCAATCCCATCTCTATCCGCTGTTTCCGGGACTGGAGGTTACACCCGAGACGACCCCGCAGCTTTTCGATGCCTGTCGGACGGCAGTGGAGAAGCGACTGACCGTAGGCATGCAGGCGCAGACCGGCTGGTCGTACGCCCACATGGCAAACATCTATGCCCGCCTGGGTGACGGCGACCGGGCGCTGGAATGCCTGGAACGGCTGGCGCGCTCTTGCGTCGGCCCGAATCTCTTCACCTATCACAACGACTGGCGTGCCCAAGGGCTGAGCATGTACTGGGGCTACGGCAGCCAACCGCCATTCCAGATTGACGCCAATCTTGGCTTTACCGCCGCGGTACTGGAGATGCTGCTCTTCTCCAAACCCGGCTGGGTAAAACTCCTGCCTGCACTTCCAGCCAGTTGGGCGCAGGGATCTTGGTCCGGTCTGCGCTGCCGCGGCGGTATCTCGATCGACGCCGAATGGGACATGACCGCCGGACGGGTCAGGGCAAGCCTGCGGTCGAAAACCGACCAGACCATCACCCTGGTGTTTCCCTTTGAGCCCCAGTCCGTGGCTTGCGAGTCCGCAGCTTGCAAGCCAGATGCCGCCGTGACAGCATCAGTCTATGGCAACCACGCGCGCACCGTGCATCTATCCGCCGATCAGCCACTAACAATCACCGTGGAAAGGAGCGCCTGATGCCAACCATCGATGATCCGCATTCGCCGACCAAGGACACGTTCATTTTCATCCCCCACACCCATTGGGAAGGGGCGGTGTTCAAGACCCGCGAGCAGTATCTGGAGATGGGCCTGCCGACCATCCTGCGGGAGCTGCGTTTGCTGAAAAAATACCCGCACTATCGCTTTGTATTGGATCAGGCCTGTTACGTGCAGCCTTTCCTGGAGCGGTATCCCGAGGAAGCTGCAACGTTCAGAGCGTTTGTCGATGAGGGTCGCCTGACCATCGTCGGCGGCCTGGACGTCATGCCCGATGCGAACATGCCCGGCGGCGAGTCGTTTGTGCGGCAAGTGTTATACGGCAAAGGCTATTTCCGCAGGGCGCTCGGCGTCGACGTCACCATCGGCTGGCAACTGGACTCTTTCGGGCATCACGCGCAGCTTCCGCAAATAATGCGGCTGGCTGGCTACCGGTCGTTCTGGTCGCAGCGGGGCGTGCCCCACGCCGATGTTCCCTCCGAGTTCTTCTGGGAGGGTCTGGATGGCACCCGCATCCCGTTCTACTGGCTACCCGGCAACTATGCCATCACCTACGGCTCGCCCAAGACGATGCCGGAATTCGGCGAATTCATGGAGCGAAAGTATGATTTCCTCGCCCGGCACAGCCTGGGCGCAGGCCGCGTAGGCCCTGCGGGCGCCGACGTCTGTTTGCCGGAAGAGCACGTCCCGGAACTGGCGGAGCAGTATAACCAACAACCCGACGTGCCTTTCCAAATCCGCATCGGCCTGCCCGCCGACTATGAGGCCATTGTCGAGTCCCGGCCCGCGGAGAGGCCGGTGATCCAGGGCGACCTCAACCCCATCTTCCAGGGCACGTACAGCAGCCGAATCGAGCTAAAACAGTGGATGCGGGAGTGTGAGCGCCTCCTGACCACCGTCGAGAAATTGGGCGCGCTGCTCCTCTCGCTGGGCGAAGAGGTGGACACGCGGCCCTTGTGGCAGGCCTGGGAGCCTGTGCTGTTCAACCAGGCGCACGACCTGATGTCCGGCGTCATGACCGATCAGGTGTGGGAAGACACCCGTCGCAGCCTGGACTTCTCCAGGCGTCTCGCGACGGAAATGTTGGACACCTGGCTGCGGCGTCTCGTAGATAGGATCGATACGCGTGGCGAAGGGGTCGCGTTGGTGGTCTTGAACACCCTGAGCTGGCCGCGCACCGATATCGTCTTGGCAAACGCGGGCTTCACAGAGCTTACGGCGGACGGCGTGGAGTTGCTTGGGCCGGACGGTGAGCCAGTTCCGGTCCAGCTTCTGGAGGCGGAACGGGCCGATAACGGCGCATTGATCCGCGCCAAGGTCGCATTTGTGGCCCGCGACATTTCAGCCCTAGGGTTCGCCGTGTACCGGCTGGTGCCGCGCCGGACCAATACAGACACCCCGGAAGCCCAGGGGGGCAGCATCCTCGAAAATCAGATCTACCGTGTCGAGGTCGACCTCGCCAGTGGCACAATCACCAGCCTGATCGACAAGCGCACCGGCTGGGACGCTTTGTGCGGCAGCGGCAACGTGGTAACGATGGAGGAAGATCACGGCGACCTGTGGGAGCCATATCGGGGATTGAACGGCGGCCAGGCCGTCACCATGAAAGAGCGGCATCCCGCCCCACCCGCATCCCCCATCCTGGCAGGCAGCGCGGGCGTCATCACCCACGGGCCGGTGTTCTCCGAGTTCGTCGGCACGGACGGCAAGCTCAGCACCCGCACTCGCCTGTACGCCGACCTGCCCCGGATCGAGATACAGACCCGGCTCACCAATAATGAACGGCACGTGCGCTACCGGGTTTGTTTCCCCACCTCCATCCGCCAGGGCCGCGGCTTTCACGAAATCCCGTTTGGCGCTGTCCCCCACCCGGAGGGTATCGAATGCCCGGCACAGAACTGGATAGACCACAGCGATGGTCGCCAGGGCTTGGCCTTGCTGAACCGCGGCCTTCCCGGCAATAATATCGCAGACGGCGTGCTGATGCTGTCGCTCCTGCGCAGCGCTACCATCGGGGGCTATGGCTACGGCGGCGGTTACGAGCCGGGTATGGGTTCCGACACCGGCCTAGAGCTGGGCAAGCAGTTCGCCTTCGATTACGCCCTGCTGCCCCATGCTGGCACCTGGGACGAGGCCGGTGTTCCGCGAGAAGGCATGGCGTTCAACCACCCCTTGATCGCCGTCACGGCGGCATTGCACACAGGAACGCTGCCAAACCGCTGGGGCTTGCTGGAGACCAGCAGTCTCAATATCCTGGTCTCCGCGGTCAAGCCCGGCGAGCGCGGCGGCGTCGTGCTGCGGCTGTACGAGGCAGCCGGACAGGCGGCCGAGGGGGTCACGGTCCGGCTGTCGCTGCCCGTGATCTCTGCCGAGGAGGTCAACCTGATGGAGGACCCTGGGCATAAGCTCGCCGTGAGCGATAACAGCGTGCAACTGGATTTTAGGCCCTTTGAGATCAAGACGATTGCCCTGGCGTTCGGAGCAAGCAACTCATAGTTGATCGTCGATAGTAGAATAATAAGATAACCAATGGAGAACCATCGTAATTATGACAACACAACCTGCCGAACTAGATGAACAGAATGAACTCATCGAACTGCTCCGCGAGTTTCACGGGAACGGGTTCTTCCCGTGGCAATTCTCCAATGAAGGCCATCGAAAGAGCTGGGAGGAGAGGCACTATGACGAGGCCCGGTATTGGGGCGGGTTCTCGCGCGAGCCACTAGATCTCGCAACGTATCGCCTGCCTGATTGGGCCATCGGGCCATTCGAGAAGTACGCGGGCAATCCCGTGTTCGCCCCCGATCCGAAGGGATGGGATTGCGGCCACTTTGGCGGTGGGGTGCACAATGGGTCGGTCCTGAAGAAGGATGGCCGCCTCTACTTTGTCTACCGCGGCGAGTTTCCCTTGCCTGACGAACCGCGCTTTGCGGCCCACCAGAAGACCGGATGCGACTATCTCTGCGATATCGGCGTAGCCGTGAGCGATGACGGGGTGCATTTCCAGCGCGTAGCAGGCCCCTTGCTGCGTCGGCCAGAGGATTGGAGGTACAGCTTTGAGGACGTCAACTGCGTGCAGCATGACGGACGTTACTATATGTTCCTGAACCGCTGGGATTGGGAACACGTCAACGATCCGTCCGTATGTGGCACGTACCTCGCGGTATCCGACGATCTCATCCACTGGGAGCATCAAGGCCTGGTCTTTCCCAAGGCCACGCGGATTCACCGCAACGCCACCGTGTTGCAGGACCCCGACAACCATGCGGTGCGCGACGCCAACGGTCGCTTTGTGATGTACATCAATGACCGACTGATCGCCTATTCGGATGATCTCGTGCATTGGGAGTCCAAGGAGTTGGCATCAGTCTGGCCCGGCGGGGAATGCGCCGTGGCCTTGGCCAACTATCACCCGACGGACAAAGACCACCTGGTGCTGATGACAGGCGGCAACCACACCGGGCACTTTTACGCCAAGGGCGAGGTGTTGTTCTCGCTCCGCGATCCGGAGACGCCGTTGGCGTGGCTGCCGCGGCCGGTGCTTGCCGCCGACGCAACGATCCCATACGAGGATGGCTACTCCGCGGAGCCGCCGCACCGACCGACATCCTACTGGCGCGACACGGTGTTCATCTGCGGTATGACGGTTTTCAACAACAAATGGTACGCCTACTATGGCGGCAGCGAGGTCTACACGTGCCTGGCGACTGCACCCGTCCATGCGGGGAGATAGCCACGAGCCTGGCCGTACCGATGTCTGGCCTCACAGTGGATAGAGACAGCGAGTTCCAGCACCCCTATAGCTGAAGAAAGGAATCAGAGGATGAACATGACGCAGTTGGAACGGATGGTGCGCGTGAACGCAATGTGGCGGGAATCGGCCTGGATACGGGTCCGTTCCCAAATCCAGTTCGCCGAGCATCTGGTGGCGACGGACGCCAGGCGTGGAGCCGCGTGGCAAGAGCCGCTCGATCGGGCCAGGGCCATAGTGGCCGACGCTCTGGCGTCCGACAGGGTCGACTGGCCCCAAGTGGTCACGCAGGTCGAGATGACGCTGGCGCCGCTGTCAGAGGCAGCCAAGGCGCGGACGATCTACCTGGTCGGCCACGCGCACATCGACATGAACTGGATGTGGTCGTGGCCCGAGACGGTTTCGGTCACGCTCGATACCTTCCGCACCATGCTGGACCTCCTGGAAGAGTTCCCCGAGTTCCACTTTTCGCAGAGCCAGGCGAGCGTGTACGCCATCGTCGAGAAGTATGCGCCCGAGCTGCTGCCGCGCATCGCGCGCTTTGTGCAAGAAGGGCGATGGGAGGTGACGGCCAGTCACTGGGTAGAGTGCGAGAAGAACATTGTGAGCGGCGAGGCGCTGTGTCGGCACGTACTGTACACGCGGGCCACGATGGCACGCCTGTTCGGTCTCAAGCCCGAGGATGTGACCATCGACTGGGCGCCTGACACGTTCGGCCATGCGGCCACAGTCCCCACCTACCTGCGCCAGGGTGGGGTGCGTTACCTCTATCTCCACCGGCCGGGGGTGGAGCAACAGCCCGTCCCCGAAGCCTTCTGGTGGGAAGGGCCGGACGGCTCGCGCATCCTGGTGCGTAATGATCAGAAGCGCGGTTACAACTGCTCCATCCAGCCCGACCAGATCATCGGGGCGATGGAAGCGATGCAGCAGTCAGTCGGGATCGACTTGGCCATGCTGGTGTACGGGGTCGGCGACCACGGGGGCGGTCCGACCCGACGGGATCTGCTCGCCGCGCGCGAGATGAGCACCTGGCCGATCTTTCCGACGCTGGCATTCGCGCCCGCGCAAGCGTTCTACCGCAAGCTGGAACAGGCTGGTGGCGGACTACCCGTGCTCCGGGGCGAGATGAACAACGAGTTCTCTGGCTGCTATACGACGCAATCGCTCATCAAGCGCAGCAATCGCATTGCTGAAGCGCGCCTCGCCGATGCCGAGTTCGCAGCGGTCGCCGACCGGCTCGCAACCGGGGCCGCCTATCCCGCAAACACTCTCGCGGAGGATTGGCGGCGGACGCTCTTCTCCCACTTTCACGATATTCTGCCCGGCTCGGGCGTGCGCGACACGCGTACCTACGCGCACGGACTCTTCCAGGAGACGGTCGCCAGCACGGCGGTGCTGACCACCCGCGCGCTGCGGAACGTAGCTGCCGCAGTGGACACGGCCGCCGCTTGTGGGGCTGTTGCGGAGCCACCTGCGGTTCCGGCGCTGTTCACGTCCAGCGGGCAGGGAGCGGGGGCGGGCATCCGTGCCGAGGAAGGGCGCATCAGCCTCGCCGACCGGCACGGAGTATCCCCGATCCGGCCCTTTGTGATCTTTAACCCGACGCAGGCAGAGCGATGCGAGGTAGTGCGCCTGACCATTTGGGACCGCGAGCCAGCCGGTACGCCGGTGCCGTTCCACGCTCAAGTATTCGAGGCGCGCGACGCCACAGGCCAAACCCTGGCGGTACAAGGGGTCGGCAAGGGCGCAGAGTGGGGCCACCAGAACCAGACGCTGGCAGTACCGGTCACAGTACCGGCGCTGGGCTATACCACGGTTGCGTTGTGCGAAAGCATGGACCCGCCTGCTGCGCCACGGGGCGCCTGGCTCACCCGCCGCAAGCATCACTGCGCCTACTCCCTCGTGGACCGCAACGTCATCGGAATGGAGAATGACCTGATCTCGGTAGCCTTTGACCAGAAGACAGGCCGAATCGTCTCCTTCTTTGACAAGACGGCGAACGAGGAACGGATTGACGCGACGGAAGGAGGCGTAGGGTTCGAGTTCAGCGTGGAGCGTCCGCATCCGATGACCGCCTGGGTGATCGAAAACAGCGGACTGCCAGAGATTCCGGCGCTCAAGCGGGTCCAGGAGATCGCGGACGGACCGTTGGTAGCCGAACTCGTCTTGGAGTACGGGGTACGCGCCTCCACCATCACCGCGCGGTACGAACTGCACGCGGGCGAGGCTGCGCTGCGCATCTCGCTGGTGATCGATTGGTTCGAACGCGGCGACGCGACGTCCGGCGTGCCCAATCTGCGGTTCGCCGTGCCCACGCCCCTGCAGGATGTGACGGCGCGCTACGAGATCCCGTTCGGCGCGTTGTATCGACAGACCGCCCCTGACCAAGAAGTCCCGGCGCTGCGCTGGGCCAAATTGTCGGGCAAGGTTGGGGAAGGGAACGCTGCGGTCGTGCTCTTGAACGACTGCAAGCACGGCCACGCCGTGGAGGGCGCGACGCTCCGCCTGAACCTGGTCCGGTCAAGCTATGATCCCGATTACCTGCCCGATGTGGACCGCCACCTCGTGCGGCTGGCCCTGCTTTCCCCGGAGACGTCCATTTCCGATGCGGCGTTGTCGGCCCTGGCCGCGGCGCACGAGCAGCCACTGCTGGCGATAGGCACAGATGTCCATGAGGGACGGCTGCCAGCGTCGCAGAGCCTGCTGGTACTGAACGGAGAAGACGTGGCGATCTGCGGGGTTAAATGGGCCGAGTCGGGCGACGGACTTGTCGTGCGGCTGGTCAATACGACCGCCAAACCGGCCGTGGCCAGGATAGCGTGCGCGGCGGTTCTGGGCGCAGTCCAATCGGCGCAACCGCTCGACCTGATGGAGCGGCCCACAGGCGAGGCGTTGAGCGGCAATGGTGGAGCCGTGTCAGTGACCGTCCCCGCCAACGGGCTGGGCAGTTGGCTGATCCGAACGTCCGGCGATCTTGGCAAATAGCAGGCGTCAACTGATAGCTGCCCAGCGGCGCGGCAGATCACGCTGCTGGGCAGCAGGTTGGGACATACGCCGAGAGTGCACGTCATCGAGTGCGCGTATTGGGTGAAAACAACAGTTTGGGGAGGTCTTGTGATTCGCGACGCATTAACCAAGAGGTTTGTCATTTCCGGCCATCGGGGCTATAGCTCCAAATACCCCGAGAACACCCTGCTCTCCTTCCAGGCAGCCATCGAACTGGGCGTGGATATGCTCGAACTCGACTTGCACCTCTCCGCAGATGGCGTAATCATGGTGATGCACGACAAAACCCTCGACCGTACGACGAACGGCAAGGGGCTCCTGCGCGAGAGAACATGTGCCCAGCTCAAGGAACTCGATGCGGGCGGATGGAAAGAGAGCTATTTCCAGGGTCTCAGGATTCCCACATTCGAGGAATTCCTGACGCTCACCAAGCCACATGAGAACCTGCTCTTCTCCGTAGAGATCAAGGAAGAGCCCGATGATATCGCCTGTACGGACGCTGCGATTGCCATGACAGATGCCTTTGGCATGATGGACCGCTGCGTCTTTACCTCCTTTAATGCCGCCGTCACCGATCATATCCACGACAAGTACGGGTTGCCCAACCTGGGCTATTGGGACAAGTACATGCGCAACGTCAAGCCCGACTCCATTTCCAAGCTTTGGTCCGTGGGCGTGCCCATGCCGGATGTATCGCGGGAGCACACAGACATGTGGCGCGCCAGGGGCATCTGGCCATGTGCCTACTGCGCCGATACCGCCGATCAGGTGATCTGGAGTATCGAAAATGGCGCAGCGATGGTTACCTGCAACGACCCCGTCCCCGCGTTGCGTATAGCTCAAGAGCGCGGTCTTCGGTGAGGTTCGGCAGCGTGCTCGGCGCCGCTCTTGTTGAGACACCGTCGGCTGCCGTGGGGATCTACGGACCTGGGTAACCTGGGAAAGACCTCAAGGTGCCGCAAGAAGGCGCACCCTACGCGGGTGCGCCCCTTATTGGCGAGATACCTCTATCGTAGCAGGCCAGGCCCGCCGATCAAGCGCGACTCGCGTTGAGCCACGCCCTCCTGCATCGGCGGTTATTGCACGCGCACCTGTGCGTAGGCTTGCTGCCTGTTGCCGTCCAGGTCCTCCGCGATAAAGCCCACCATATAGTCGCCCGCCGCCGCGTCCAGTTCTTCCCAGGCAAACATCTGCTCGCCAAAGGTCAGCGTGTCGCCCTCTTGCACGGCCTGCTGCACCACGCGCCCCTGCGCGTCCAGGTCGAGCCAGCGGTCCATCACGGTGAACTGATCGCCGGTTCGCGGATGAATCTCGCGTGGCGCCGCCGCCGAATCGCTGCCAGTGAAACCGAATACCTGGCGCAACATGCCATCCCGGAAATAGAGCCGGGCATTGCGCGACTCGCCATCGGCAAAGGTGTAGATACCATCGACCGTATACACCGCATCCTCCGCCGTCGCTCCGTAGGAGGCGGGGGTCAACAGCGCAGCCACCGACGTCTCGCCGTCACTGATATAGTACATGACGGGTTCCCACTCGAATTCCAGCGTGAACTCCCCAGTGGGCCACACGGGATAGTGGACCCCATCCACCTGGCGCGTATCTGCGCTTTCCATATAATCCATGTCGGCCACATACATCGAGTTGGACTCACGGTCGTAATAGCCCGCGAAGAACAGCACGTGGCCGAGGTTTTGGGCGGTGATATCGGTACTGAGCAGCACGGGCCGCCCCGGCGCAGCAACGCTCCCCGACAACTGGATGGGCGTCATCTGGAACACGCCGAGACCGGGCGCGCTCACCGTCGAGTCCGCTCCGGGCACCACCGCCTCGCGGGCCGTAGCATCAAACGCCCGCCCGGTATAGTGGAACGCCAGGTAATCATCCCACAACGAGTCGGCGGAGAACCGACCAGCGATGACGCTGTAAGACGCTGGGCCGGTGGCGGGGGTGCGGAAAAGCTGCGAATTGGGGAAATAGATCGCCATGCCCGTGGCGCCCGGCTTGCTCTCGCCGTGTATCTCGGCCACCACGGCCGCGCGCACCGCTGCCAGCACCTCGTCGGCAGCCTGATTGGCCGCCGCACCGGCATTGTTCTGTTTCAGCAGTTGCGCCCAGTTGCCCAGGTCGATGTAGGCGGGCGGCACTTCCTGCCCAAAGATGTTGGTAAACGATTGGGCATAGCTGCGCGCCTGTGCCACCGGCCGCTGATCCGCATCTTGAAGCGCCATGCACAACGCATTGACCTTGTCTACCAACGCAGGCACCTGTGCCAGATCCACCACACTGAGGGTCACGTCGCGCCCCATTTGGTCGGCGATCTGCTCGCTGGACGGCAGGGCCAGGTCAAACAGCCCACCCAGCAAAGAGCCTCGCCCCACCAGGTCTGCGCGCGCCTCATCGTCCACGATGCGCTGGTCGTCGTGGATATAGCTGTCGACAATGAGCTTGCCCAACTCGGCTCCCGACATCCCAGGGTCGGCGGTGAGGGCTTGCAGGAAGCTGGTATATGCCCAGCCCAAGGCCGGTTCGGTTTCCTCCGAGGCCACGGCATAGCGCGCGTGGGGGGCCAGCATGCTAAACACCTCGATCTGGCCCATCAGGCAGGCATCCATACCGATCATCTCGAACTGGTCTGTGCCAGTGCGCTCGCGTATAGTCTGCAGAGCGGCATCCAGCTCGTGCAGGTACAACTGATTGCCCAGCGCTGAGGACAGAGGCGTGCTGCTATCCCCGCGCGTGGCCGGGGCCGGGTCGCTCCACCCGCCGGGCCAGCCCATGCCGTGGTCCGACAAGATCAGTACTAGCTTGTCCGAGGGAAAGGTCTCTACCGCCCACGTGACGAAATCCACCAGCGTGTCGCCGTCGGCCATATTCTGTTCGCCCAGGTCGGCCACCAGCTCGGAACCGACGGTCGCCAGGTCGTCATCCTGCGTCACATAGAAGCGCTTGGTACTGGTCCAGTTGCCATCGGCAGTATACGCGCCCGCATAGCGGTCCACCTGGGCCACGATACGCACGCGATCGGTCGAGCCGACGCGCTCAGCCTCATTCAGGTCCACATAGATGTCCTGCTCCAGAACCTTGTCGTCGGCGTCCTGGTAGAGCATCACCAGCCAGGTCTGGTCATCAGCAGCCCCACCGGGCACCCTCGTGGGGGCGACAAACGGCTTGGAGGTGGGAGTATCCTGTGCGACGACGGGCACCTGCTCCACCCCCTGATCCTCAGGGACATACCCCAGGTCCTCCTCGCCATCAGGTTGCAGCAGCATGGTACCCACCACACACACGAACAACACTGCCAGCAAGGCCAGCGCCAGCAGAGGGCGCTTGATGAGAAAGGGCAAAAGCGCCCCGGCCAACGAGCCGGAAGACGAACGCGGCTGCTGCCGGGATGATGAGGATAACGCCGTACGGCCCGAACCCGCGGACTGTTGTGAGCGACCTTCCCGGCGGGGTGCCTCAGCGCGCTCCCTGCCGGAGGAGGAACTGGCGGTCTTGCGGCGGCGCTGGGCGCGCACGACGGGTTTCTTGCTGGAACGTGAAGAATCGTTCGAACTGGTCATGAGCTTTGCTCCCGCGATTAACATCTGTAGTACCGTCAAGATAGTGCGGGATGGGCAGAATGTCAATGGCAAGAAGGGGCGGGATAGGCAGGACAATCGCGCCAGAACATCGAGCACCTTATCGCGCGCCCAAAGGAACACGGAACAGTTGACAGGCGCCGGTTTGTATGCATAATGAGTATCCGACTCCGGAAGATTACCGACCGTCAATGGACAGGAGCACTACACCCTGTCTTCTACTTGCCATTTGCGAGAATTGCCGATGACAGACAATGCCGCTGACGTTAGCAACATACAAGCTATCCTGGACAATCTGAAGGAGGAGATTCGGCAGCATCGCCTGGTTCTGGGCGATGTGGCAGCCGAGCCTTCCGATCCGCTGGCACGAGTGCGCCAGTTCCAACGGGTGAACAGCCACCTCCCCATCGGCTGGCCCGTAATGCCCCAAGGTCTCATTGCCAGACTGGTGGCATATGCCCAAAAAATCACCCGCCGCCTGCTGCGTTGGTACATCAACCCTCTGGTCGATCAACAAAACCAGTACAATGCAGCCGTTGCCGACGTGCTACAAGCTCTGGTCGAGCAGAATGGGCTGGGTGGCGACGCGCACCGCACAAGCCTGGAGCGAGTGGAAGCGTTAGTGCTGGCGCTGGACGACGAGATCACCGGCTTGCAAGCGCTAATGGATGAGCGATTGAGCCAGGCAGCCGGGCACACCGACGCTCTCATAGGACACTTGCAGCAGAGGCTGAATGCGCTTGTGCGTGACGCGACCCATGACCAGGAGGTCAACCGGCTCCGGTTGCAGCGACTCGAGAACTGGCGGCGAGAAGGGGTCAGCACTGTTCCACCTGCTAATCTCCCCGAACCTGACTCGACCCCAGGGGCTCCCGCATCAGCGGCATTTGACTATTACCTGCTGGGCTTGATGTATCGCAGCGAACAGCAAATGCAAAGCCGCATGGCCGACTATGATGACCTGTTCCAAACACTCTCCAGTGCCATCCCCGGTGGGACGGTGCTGGACATAGGGTGTGGGCGCGGCGAGTTCGTGGCTCACCTGCAAGAACTGGGCCTGAGCGCCTATGGAATCGACCTGGACCAGGATACCATCGCTATTGGCCGAGAGACAGGCCGCGATGTGCGCGTGGCCGACGCTGTGGCCCACCTGAAAGGGTTGCCAGACTCTGGCCTGGCGGCTATCAGCATGATTCAGGTGATTGAGCATTTCGCCATCGACGACCTGCTGCGCCTTCTGCAATTGGCCGTGCGCAAGCTGGCGCCCGGCGGGTTCATCCTGGCCGAGACGGTCAACCCGCAATGCCTGGCTGTGATGGCGCGCTTTTACATCCTCGACCCCAGCCATCACATGCCCTTGCACCCCGACACCACCAGATTCCTGATGGAACAGGCTGGACTGACCAGGGCCGAGACGCGTTTCCTGCATCCGGTCGCCGACGAGGAACGCCTGGAGCTGATTTCTCAGGCCGCGCCAGAGCTGCGCGAGCCGCTCAATCGCAATCTGGACAAGCTGAATCACTTCCTGTATGGCCCGCAGGACTATGCGGTAGTCGCTTATAGGCCGGAGGACTAGTATGTCCATGCGCATTGCCTTGTGTACCGGCCAGATCCCCTTTGCCTATGGCGGCGCCGAAATACTGGTCGAGTCCCTCGCCGCGCAGTTGCGCCAGCGAGGCCACGAAGCCGAGATCATTCGGATTCCGTTTCGGTGGTATCCGAAGGAGGAGATTCTCAAGGGCTACCTGGCCTGGCGGATGATTAACCTGGAGGAGAGCGAGGGCCAGCGTATCGACCGCGTGATCGCGCTCAAATTTCCGGGCTTTGTGGCCTCCCATCCGAACAAGGTTACCTGGCTGGTACAGCAATTCCGGCAGGCCTATGACCTGTTTGGCACCGAGCATAGCTACCTGACCAATTCCACCGAGGATGCGGAGCTCCTGCGCACCATCAAGCGCATCGACCGGCAAACCATCGGGGAGTCGCGGCACATCTATACCATATCCAACAACGTAGGCAAACGCTTGCGGCAGTATAATGGACTGGCGTCCGAGACTCTCTACCCTCCGCCAGCGATGGATGGACGATTTTCTCATCGCAGCTATGGCGACTATATCCTGAGCCTGTGCCGTCTGAACCGGCTGAAGCGGGTGAATCACCTGATTGAGGTCATGGCGCACACCCGCACACCGGTACGCTGCCTGGTAGCCGGACAGGGCGAAGAGCGTGAGGCCCTACAAAAGCTGGCCGAGCGTAGACGCGTGGCCGAGCGGGTCGAATTCCTGGGGCGGGTGAGCGATGAGGATGCGCTGGAACTGTATGCCAACGCTCTAGCCGTCTACTATGCGCCTTTGGACGAGGATTATGGTCTGGCCACCGTGGAAGCCATGAAGTCACACAAGCCGGTACTCACTGTCAACGATAGTGGCGGAGTGCTCGAATTCGTTCGAGACAACGTGACCGGATACGTGCTGGCGCCGGATGACGCGCCCGGTATGGCTCGGCGCATCGACGAGATGTATCAAGATCGCCAACTGGCCGAACGGCTGGGTGTTGCCGCCTCACAACAAGTCGCGGCCATCACCTGGGACGCCGTCATCGAGAAACTGTTGCAGCCCTGATCCCTGTTACTGCTCTATCTGACGCAATGCCAGGCTGGAATCGCCGCTATAGCGGTGGCTCTGGAACCAGCGTTGATCCTATATGGGTGGATGTATGCGTGTAGCCATTTTCAGTCCATTGAGCCCTGTCAAAAGCGCCATCGCCGATTACACGGAGGGTCTTGTACCGCACCTCGCCAAGAGCCTGGATGTGTGCGTAGTAACCAAGGGGGACTATCAACCCACGAACCCCCTGTTCACGCGCGACCAGGCCCCCATTCCCTGGATCGGCTACCAGGAGTTCCAGCGGCGCAGCGCCGAGTTTGATGTAGTGGTCTATCAACTCGGAGACGAGGCCAGTATGCATGGCTATATGTTCGATGCACTGGAACACTACCCCGGCCTTGTTGTGATGCACGATCTGATCCTGCATCACGCCATCTGCGGCATGACGTTGGGGCAGGGTAATCCAGACGCCTATATCGCCGAGATGCGCTATAGCTATGGCGAAGAGGGCGACCGGCTGGCCCGCGAGGTGATCGCCGGTCGGGGCGAGCAGATTATCAACCATTATCCCCTGGTCGAACGCGTGCTAGACAATAGCCTGGGCATCATAGGCCATAACAACTATGTCTGCTCTCAGATCAGTGCGCTGCGTCCAGAACTGCCCGTGCGACGCATCTTTCAGCATTTCTTCCTACCCGAAGGCTTCCCGGACACCTTTGATGGCGCCGCCTACCGCCGACAACTGGGCCTGGACGGGCGGCCGGTGGTGGCCTCTTTTGGCTTTTTCATCCCGGACAAACGCCTGGGATTGGTGTTGCGTGCCTTCAAACGGCTGCTCACTCGCCATCCCGATGCGCTTTACCTGCTGGTTGGTGGCACCAGCCCCTACTATGACTTCCAGGGGGAACTGGCCACCGTGGGCCTGAGCGAGCATGTGCGCCTCACAGGCTGGCAGACACCGGTGCCCTTTGTGAAATACATGTACGTGCCCGATCTGGCCGTGCATCTACGCTATCCGCACATCGGGGGCACCCCCTATACGCCCATCCGCCTGCTGGGGCTGGGCGTGCCGACCATCACCAGTGACATTGAGCCGCTGGCCGAACTGCCTGCCAATGGGGTCGTCCGCGTCATGCCGAACGAACCCGACGAGGAAGCCATGCTGTTCGCAGCGATGGACTATCTGCTAACCCGGCGGGACGTGGCCCTGGCTATGGCGGGCAATGGCCGACGACACGTGCTGGAGCAGCACGGTATCGACACGATCTGTGCCCAGTATGTGCAGTTCATTCAGGATATTGCCACTCAACAACAGGATCGCCTGGCAGAGATTAAAAGTCGCCGAGAGTTCGCCCATGAAGCCCTTTCCGACTGCGACCTGGCAGCCTTGACTCACATCTCCGGGACGGCGCTGGCCGAAATGGGCGTCACCGAGCCTTCTGATCGCTTGTTGCTGCCGGTCGCGCAAGCCATCCGAAGTCTGGTGAGGCACGATGCTTAACCTACCACCATCCACCCAATTCCTGATTATTCCCCTGCTGCTGGCTCTCAGCGCAGCCTTGGGCTACCTGCTGGCAGGCCCCCTGGTACGCTCTGCGTTCAGTGGATACATGGAGCGGGTCGTCATCTATGCGTTACTGGGAGTGATCGCCTTCTCCTGGGTCGGCGCGACCCTCGGAGCCATGAGCGCATTCCGTTGGTGGATTGCCCTGGGAATGCTGCTGGTGATAGCCGTTTTGGTTCGCTGGCGTTTCGGCGTTCCCAGGTCGCGTCCACAACTCGCCTACCACCCTCTGTCCGACGTGATGGTGTTGGGGTTGCTGACAGCCGCCACCTGGCTGTTCTCGCGACCTGCGGAGAGCTTTTTCCTGACCGATGATTCCGCTGTGTATACGATTTCGGGAGTCGCGTTAGCACGCACCGGCTCCTTTTTCCCATCGGTAGACGGATTCGGGCAGGTACAAGATAGCTTTGTGCGCACCTTCTTTACCACTGGCCCTTCGGGCGTGATGACGCGTTACTTTGGACCATTCTACCAGTGGCATATGGGTTACCAGCCGGTAGAAGTCGGCTTCTTGCCACTCCCCAAGGTCTGGACGGCGCTGGTCGTCTGGCTGTTCGGTCCGGCCCAGGCCCCTTGGGCGGCGCCTTTCTTTGGCGTACTGAGTATCCTGCTGCTATTCTTTCTATTGCGTCGAGCGTTAGGCTGGTCGGCCGCGCTGGTGACGGTAACCTTGCTGGGTGTGAGCTTTCCACAGGTCTGGTTTGCGCGTTTTCCCATCTCGGAAATCTACACGCAGGCCGTGTTGTTTGGGGGCCTGTACTTGGCCTTGCTGGCACGCGAGCATAGACAGGAACGCACGATGAGCACGCTGTTCATATCCTGGAGTGCTCTCGCGTTGGGTGCGCTGGCTATCTTGCGCTTTGAGAGTCCTCTGCTACTGCTCGTCATAGGAGCACTTTTTGTGCTCACCTGGCGCTCGGACGATTGGCAACGGGGCGGTGATGGGCGGCGTTGGCTGCTGACCCTGGTCGTGGCGGCAGCCTATGGCCTGGTAATCACCCTCTGCGTAGCCCGTCATTATATGTTTGACCTGAGCCTAGGGCTGATGACGCCCAGGAACATACAAAGGCTATTGGCACTCACGCTGATAGCTGCACCGGTGGGCTGGTTGGCATACAGAAGCTGGCAGTCTGACGCGCGCGTCAGGCATATCGGGCTGGCCGTGGTCAGGCGGCTGCCGCTACTGATCGCTCTGGCATGGGTACTCTGGGCAGTGTTGACCGTTTGGTCGGTAACCACCCGCCCCTGGGGAAGCACGCTGCCCGGCTGGATCGTCTTGTACTGGTCGCGGCCCGGATTGACCGCTAGTGTCGCCGGAATCCTGCTCTTTCTATGGCAGCAACAGCGCCGGATGACCAACCCCGAGTTGGTGATACTACTAGGGCTGGCCGCGCCTCTGCTTCTGTTGTACAGCGCGCACCCTATGGTGACGCCGGTACAGCCTTGGGCCATGCGCCGGTTGGTCCCGGCGGTCATACCTGCCCTCGCCCTCGGCGGGGGGGCGCTGCTGGCAGAGGGCCTCGGCATCCTGCGGCGGCTGGCTGGTTCAGTCCCCGCCATCAAGGTAGCTACGAGTGCCTCCTACGGATTGTTGGGGTTGGTGTTGGCAAGCCAGGGGTTGCTGGTGGGGCAGCGTACAGCGCCAATCTTGTTACATCGCGAAGCCGAAGGCTTTTATGCGCAACTGCAAGCCTTTGCGCAAACCTTGCCAGAGGGGGCTGTGGTATTCTTTGACAATGGGGATGTGGGCCGACGGCTCCCCCAGGCTATGGAGCTGGCATTTCAATATCCTTCCGTCTCGGTGATGAGCCTGGCCAGCCAGGAGTCCCAGGACCTGCTTAATCACTTGACCGAGTCCGCCAGGGCGGACGGACGACGTGTGTTCCTGGTAGTCACCAACGGCGATTTGATGGGTTGGCCAGAGGGTTGGGACCTGGTCCCGCAAGGGCTCCAAACTATCGACACACCCATTCTGATGTCTACCGAGGATCGCATCCCCGATGCGAAGGACGTACTCAACCGACGGTTGAGCCTGGACGTGTACGAGGTGCTACCTCACGAAGACGCGCCCGCGTTAGCCCAGGCTCTGGATGTGCCACTTGGACCGGGGAGCTACCCCTATCTGCAAGCGGGCTTTTCCTGGTGGGAGCAGGACGCGGCTGGCAACTATACGCGCTGGACCACCGGTGACGGTCTGGTGACTATCCCCTGGCCGGGACCGACCACGGACGACCCGGCCAGCTTTTGCCTGACATTGCAGGTAGCTGGGGGGCGCTCGGACGGCAGCCAGCCAGCGCAACTGGTGGTAGAAGCAGAAGGGATCGAACTGGCCCGGCAGGAGTTGCCACCAGGCTTTGACCCAAACAGCGTGCGCGTCATCGTGCAAGGCCTGCGCAACGAGGGCGATCTGGCCTTGGAGATACGCTTGCGCAGCGACACCTGGCTGCCAGATAGCCAGCGCGAGCTGGGCGTTCTGCTCTCAGACTTGCAGGTGACACCCCTGGAGCAGTGCCTCAATGACTGATCGTCAACTCCGACTGGAGCGTGTTGTGATAGGCGGACGGGCAGCGTGAGCAATCTGCTATTCGTGGCTCCTTCCTACCTGCCATTCACCGGTGGCGCGCAGTCCTTTCTGCAGGCCATGGCGCGCCGTCTTGTCGCCGATGGGCACACGGTCACCGTGTTGACGACCAATGCCCGCCAGGCTACCGATTTCTGGGCGATTCCCCGGCCTGCCGAGCCACTGGCGGCACAGGAGACACTAGACGGCGTGCATGTTGGGCGCCTGCCTCTGACCTATCCCTGGCCTGCACCCTACGCCTTTGGGGTCTTGCGTCGGGCGGGCTATTGGCTGCGCGCCTCGCACCTGCCAGCAACGTTCCAGCGCCCTCTGCTGCATCGGCTGGCAAGCCGGATGCCTCCCGTGATGGGGCTGGCAGAGGCTTTGGAGCGCCTGGTACCCCAAGCCGACATGGTACAGGTGTCGGACAGCAGTTGGGACGGGTTGTTGCTGGCATCGGCCAAGGCAGCCGAACGTCATGATAAGCCCCTGGTGGTGGTACCATTCATGCATCTGGGCAAACAGATCCGAGGGCACTTTCAGATGCTGCACCAGGTAGAGACCTATCGCGCTGCTGCGGCCGTGGTAGCGCTATCGCAGCGCGAGGCTCGGGCATTCGTGGGACTGGGGGTATCGCCCGAGCGAATACACGTATTGAGCATGGGCATCGATCCTGAGGTCCCAACTGTCGGGGAAGCCGAAATCGCGGCATTTCGTCGCGAGCATGGCTTGACCCGGCCCATTGTCGCTTTCTTGGGTGCCAACACCTACGACAAGGGCGCCTATACCGCCGCCCAGGCGGTGGCTTGCCTCGACAGAGAAGGTAGTGCCGTGGACCTGGTGTGCGCCGGGCCACAGGGCGACCTGCTGCAAGGCTTTATCCAAACCCAGCCGCCGGGCCCCTTGCGGGAAGCGATGCTCCAGCGCGTTCACATCCTGGGCCTGGTGGATGAAGCCACCAAGCATCGCCTGCTCGCGGCGGCTGATGTACTGGCGTTACCCAGCCAGGTAGATAGCTTTGGGATCGTCCTGCTAGAAGCCTGGCTGCACGGCAGGCCGGTGATCGGGGCGAATGTGGGCGGCATCCCCGATTTGGTGCAGCCCGAATGCAATGGCCTGCTGGTACCCTTTGGGCGCGTGGAGGAACTCGCCGCCGCAATACGCCGGATAGTCGAACAGCCTGAGTGGGCGCAAGCACTCGGCCAGGCGGGACAACGGCAAGTGGTGGAGCGCTATACCTGGAATCATACGTACCGCGACTTGATACGCGTCTATGGCCGGGCACGCACCGCACGTGCTGCCACCGGCCTGAGCACATCCTGCGAGAGAGTCTAGCATGCGCCTTGCATACGTGGTGCACCAATACCCGCCGCATAGCCTCGGCGGAACCGAGATCTACACAGCAAGCCTGGCCCGCACGCTGGCCCACGCCGGGCACGAGGTACACGTGTTCTGTCCTCAGGCAGGGCAACAGCCCGACTTGCAGGATGGGGTGCGCCTGTGGAGTATGCCCGCCCCGCCCGACGGCACAGAAAGCCCGGTGGGCCAGTTCTGGCATACCTTTCGCCATCGTGGGATCGAAGCCGAGTTCGCTCGATTTCTGGCTGCGGTCCGGCCAGATGTGGTGCATTTTCAGCATGTGCAGGGGGTTTCGGCCCGCTTGATCGAGATGGCCGCAGGGCGACCGCGCCTGTTTACGCTGCACGATTACTGGGCCTTTTGCTTCAATAGCCAGTTGCTGCGCAACGATTCGCGTGTCTGCACGCAGGGGCGGCCGAGGGACTGCGTGGACTGTGCCACGTCGCGCCCCGATTTGCATCTGCTGCGCCATCTACGCCCCCTGGTGGCGCTCCCCTTTGCCTACCGCAACGCCTATCTGCGGCAGGCCATCCTGAGTGCCGATCTGCTGATTGCGCCCAGCGAGTTTCTGCGCGCGCAGTATATCCAGCGTGGATTCCCAGCGAACAAGATCCTCACCCTCGAGAACGGGCTGGATATGACCCGACTGCGCACCGACAGAGACGGACTGCCCACTCCGCCTGCAAGCCCGCATTTCGGCTTCTTGGGCTCATTGACATGGACCAAGGGCGTACACGTGTTGATCGAGGCGTTCAACCGCTTACCGATCAACGCAGCGCTGACGGTCTACGGCAGCGATCGGGCCTGCCCCGAGTATGGCGCCCAACTCAAATCCCTGGCACGGCACCCCAATATACGCTTCGCGGGCCCTGTGGAGTCTGACCTTGTGGGCGCGGCGCTCAGCCAGATGGATTACCTTGTGGTGCCTTCCCTGTGGTACGAGAACTCGCCCCTGGTGATCCAGGAGGCATTTGGGGTGGGCGTGCCGGTAGTTGCCAGCCGACTGGGGGCACTGGCCGAGAAGGTGCGCGAGGCGGAAACCGGGCGGCTGTTCGAGCCGGGAGACATGGACGCGCTGGCCAGCGCGCTGACCGAGCTAATTCATCACCCCGAATTGCGTTCCGAGTTCCAGGCACACATCACGCCGCCCCCGACAATGGCCGAGCATGCCCGGATTTTGCTGGGCATCTATCGCGAATTGGGCCAGCGCGCGGGCACAGTTCCCAAGCCGAGCCTGGGCGCGCTGCGGGGATAGGCTACGCGCGCAGAGCTACTGCGCGCCTATCTCGGTATCGGTCGGGGTGGCAGGCGTTTGCCCTGTTGGCCGGTGTTCCCACTGGCCGGGGATGTGGATCACGCCCTCCGTCGGAACGGTAGCCTCGACATGAAAAGGGTAGTACAGGTTATGATAGTCATAGAATTCGCTCTGATCCGCGCTGTGGATAGCGACCGATAGGATGTAATCCCCTGCCAATAGCGGCAGCGCGGGCATGCGGTAGTGCACCTCCCCCATCCCCTCGATATACGGAATATCAAAGCGAGCCAGGCAGGTGTTCGACCCGGTGATGTGCAACCCGTCCTGGCGATAGACGGCAATGCCGAACACGGGATGCTCAAGGCGTTCATAGGCGCGGTAGCGGATGGCGATGATGGCCGGGCCGGAAGTGACCCAACGAGCGCCGCCGTCATGGCCGTCCTGATCCAGGAAGCTGGCCCCCAGAATGTCCGCTTTGCGCGTCCCCCATCGATGTCGCCTCCTAACATTGTCGCCAGACGGCTCCTCGCCGTCTGCTGCCGGGGCCGATTCTGGCGCGGGCTGGTCCGCCCCTGTCACCGTTTCGCCCCCATCTGATAAGGTAACGACAGAAGCGGACGGAAGCGCTGGTTCCGGGTCGGCCTCAACCTCGGTATAGACATCGTGGAGATAATGGCTGACTACCATAGCAGATGGCCCATCCTCGCGTAGTACCCCGTTGTCCAGCCAGACAACCCGCCTGCACAGGGAACGCACAGTATCCAGGTCGTGCGAGACAAACACGATGGTCATCCCGCTGGCCTTGAGCTCGTTGATCCGGTCCAGGCACTTTCCCTGGAAGCTTTCATCACCGACCGCGAGCACCTCGTCGATCAACAGAATCTGCGAGTTAACGTTAATGGCTGTAGCAAAGGCCAACCGCACGTACATACCAGAGGAATAGAACTTGGTGGGGACGTCGATAAAGCGCTCCATCTCGGAAAAGGCCACCACTTCGTCAAAGCGGCGGGCCATCTCTCGCCGCCCCAGCCCCAGCACCGAGGCATACAAAAATACGTTCTCTCGCCCGGTCAGTTCGGGATGAAACCCGGCCCCCAGCTCCAACAGGGCCGAGACTTGCGCGCCCACCTTGACCTCACCCTGGGTAGGCTGAAAGATGCGCGCCAATAGCTTCAGGCAGGTGCTCTTGCCCGATCCGTTGGATCCAATCAGGCCCACCGTCTCGCCCGCCTGGACATCGAAGGATACATCCCGCAACGCCCACAGGTCCTCTCGCGCAGCGCGATAGGGCTCCCGCTTCACGGTGCGGACAGCCAGTTCCTGAAAGGACTTGGGGCGGTCGGAGTGCAGGTGGAACAACTTGGAGACGTTGCGCAGTTCGATAATCGCCATATATCCATTCCCGGACAGATTCACTTATCGGGTCAGACCCCAGGGCGATTATACCATCCGCTGCTGGGAGCGGCAACCTGCACCAAACGAACGCGCGAATCTGTAGGCGACCCGTCCTGGTATGCGCCACTGTTTTCCTCCCGCCCATCACTTACCCGGTTCTGGCATGGACTACCACCATGCCGCCCTGCTCTTGCTCTTCTAGCGCGGCCCGACTATCATGAGGCTGCTGCGCCTGCTCACTAACGGAAATACCGGGAATGCCTGCTGGCCCGCTCGCCCCAGGCCGATGGGCAGGTCAAACGCGGAGCGAGAACAGGAGAAACGATGCGGAACCAACCCGATTTTGCCATCGAGGCGATGGTGGACTTTCCGGACGATGCGCTTGCCATAGAGATCACCTCCGAGCACATCGACGCGATGATGCGGCGGCTGGCCGAATGTGGGGTGCGCCGGGTAAGCTGGGGGTACTATGCCGACGGGCGCGGCGGCTTTCTCACCCCGGCGCATGATGCGAGCTTTGCGTCCCTGGCGCGGACGTACCAGAAACTGGGGCAGAACCCGATGACCGTCGCCGTTGCGGCAGCGCATCGACACGGACTCGAGATATATGCCTACTACAAGCCGTACGAGACCGGCCCGGCAGCCCTGTTCCCCGAGGGTTCATACGAGGCGACGGTATACGGGCGGCTGGACCACATCGGCGGGCGGTTGACCTGGATGGACCCCTTTGTCGCCAATCACCCCCATCTGCGCATCAAGCGGCGCAGCGACGATCTTACGCCAGATCTCCAGCGCCAGCCGATTCGTGCCCTGAAGCTGCGCAAGCGGGATGCCACGCCCACGCGCATTACGCGCGAGCATCTACAGATCTGGGCCAGCGACCTGAACTACCGCTACCACCGCCTGGACATCCCCTTTTCCCTGGAGGAAAGCGTAGAGCCATGCCCGCGGGATGTGCATGACCTGTTCAGCGGACAGATTGTGACGCGTCGAGGCGATCCCCAACGGGTGCTGACGCTGAGCGGTCTTGATCTCTGCAATCCGTATGTGCTGGTGACAACCGATTTCACCGACGGCCCGGCGGATTTCGCCAACACCGATCTGGCGCTGCTGACGGCTCTTGATACGAATGGCCGGGAAATCCCCGGCGAAATCGCCTCCGGCGCGGCCATCTGGTTTGGCGACCGGGTGGATTTCCGCCATTGGGGGTTGATGTTCGACACCGGGTACAACGGCAAGGTCGTCTGCCTGGACGAGCCGAACGGCAATGGGCGCAGCGGGATCGTGGCGTTTGCCCGCGGCCGCAATGTCTACCTGCCCGGCGCGCTGTGCGAGACAGAGCCGCAGGTGCAGGCATTCTGGCTGCAATGCGTCGAGGGAATACTCGATGCGGGCGTGGACGGCATCGAGTTCCGCGAGGAAAACCACAGCACGCACACCAACCACCCGGAAGACTACGGCTTCAACGAGGTCGTGTTGGCAAGTTGCCGCGAGCGCGGCCAAGTCGACCGGCCCACCATCGCTGCCGTGCGAGGCGATGCCTACACCGCCTTCCTGGCCCAGGCCAAACAGCGGATCAATGCCCGCGGCAAGGCCATGCGCATCAACTTCCAGATCGACTGGTACCGACCCGGCCCGGCTGCCCATCGCCGCCTGGCTTATCCGGCCAACCTGGATTTCCAGTGGCAGCGATGGATCGAGGAGGGACTGACCGACGAGGCCGTGCTGCGGTTTTTCGCATTGCCCTTTGACTGCGTGTTTGACGATCAGGTCGCTCAGGAGATGATCGGACGGTGTCGAGAGAAAGGCATCCCCGTTACGGTCAACCGCTACATCAAGCCAGATATGCTCGTCGAGGAGTTTCAGCGCGTGCGCCAGGATGGGCGGTTCGCTGGTTTCATTCTCTACGAGACCGCCAGTTTCCTCCAAGCCTTGCCGGACGGCGAGTGTGAGATCACTGTACCGGCAGTCAAGACGCTGCAAGAGTCAGAAGGCTAAACATGGAACCAATGCACAGCAAACAACGTGTCCATGCGGCGAGTTCGTCTTGCGTGATGGTAAGCCCTATCGCCACGACAAGGTCTAGGACACATACAAGCCGCTCAAGATCGGCCAAGGCCATCACGCGGAGGAGAACCCCACCGCCAACCAGACGCAAAAAGCGCGCGGCTTGGCTCTGAGCACGGCCAGCCCCATCAGCCCCGGCACACCCCTGCGGCGGGTGCAACAGTTCATCACCTGGGGGTGCGAGTGCGACGTAACGACTGATCGGCAGGCCTAACCGTCACAGGCGATACCCACCGGGCCGGGGATGCGCCGCTGTTGAATACTCTGGGAAGATGCCAAGGAGACAGATCAAGTGCCCAACATCACCTACGAGCAGGTATTCCCAACGGACAGGCTCACCAAACGGGAGCGGGTGGAGCGTACCCTGAACCACCAGCCGGTGGACCGGGCTGCCCTGTTGGAGCAGCTCAGCTACAACCCCCGCGTCATCGCCATGTATACCGGCAAGCAGATCGAGGGCTTCAACTATACAGTGGACGACATCTGCATGGTCATCCGCCAGATAATGGACCTGATCATGCCCCCCACCGCCCCACGTGGCACGGCGCGTGTGACCACTCCTGACGGGTTCGTACACCAAAATGATAACTGGACCTCCTGGCGCGTCAGCCGCCCCTTTAGCGCTCCCCAGGGCGCTCGCGACTGGCTGATCCGCTGTATCGAGACACTGCGCCAGACCCACTGGAGCCCACGCCAGGCCCAGGAAGATTATGTCGCGTACATGACGGACCTCCAATACAGGATCGGCGAGACGGTCATCCTGAATTTCAGCCAGACCGGCTTTTGCTCCGTATTCGACGCGATGGGGCTAGAAATCTATGCCTTCTTCCAACTGGAATACCCGAACGTCCTGCGCGAGTTCATGGAGGTCTCTACCGCCCAGGAGGAGCGGCGGGTGCATGCCATCGCGGACCGCGCGCTCTCGCCGGTGATCCTCATCCCGGAAGACTTTTCCACCAAGCAGGGGCCGATCTTCTCCCCCGAGTTCCTGCATACCTACCACTATCCCTACGTCAGGCGGCTGGTGGACGCCTGGCACGCGCACGAAATCATGGTGCTCTATCACAGCGATGGGAACTATAAAAAGGCCATCCCCGACCTGATCGCAACGGGGGTCGATGGCTTCTACTGTCTGGAGCCTAACTGCGGCATGGATATCGTCGAATTGAAGCAGCGCTGGCCCGAGATGGTCTGGGCCGGGGGTGTGGATGGCGTCGATCTGCTGGAGCGTCGCGGCCCGGCAGCGGTGCGCGACGAAGTGATGCGACACATCCGCGAGACCGACGTGCTACGTACCGGGGGAATGTTTGTGGCCTCTTCCAGCGAGATCAATCCCCCCATTCCACCGGAGAATTTCCGGGCCATGGTCGAAGCGGTGGGAATGATGCGTAACCCCGATTTCTGACAGCCTTGCATTATAGGAGGACGAGCTGTGAACACAACAGCCTTTGCCAGGGTCTTTCCGTTCGGGACGCACCTTTGCCGCGAGCCGATGCCCCCCATGTCCGAACTGAAACGCGACATGGAGAACCTGAAGCGGCAGGGTTTCAATCTGATCAAACTTCAGGAGCACTGGGCCATCGACGAGCCATTGGAGGGGCAGGTCGATTTCTCCCGGTACGAGGAACTCATCGAGCACGCCGCGCGCCTCGACCTGGGTATCTACCTGGGCCTGACCTGCGAGCAGGCCCCCGGCTGGCTGTGGCGCAAGCACCCCGGCTGCCGCATGATCGGGCGCAATGGCCTGCCCATTGCCTACGAAGCCCAGTCCACTCTGCCCGCCGATGGCAAGCCCGGCCCCTGCTACGATCACCCCGGCGCGATGGCCGACCAGGTGCGCTTTATCAAAAAGCTTGTGGAGGTACTGGGACGCTATGAGAATATCGTTGTCTGGAATACCTGGCAGGAGATCGGCTATTGGGCCGAGGGGCTGGGCGGGCAGTCGGTCTGCTACTGTGAGCACACCCTGGAGGCGTATCGGGCCTGGCTGCGGGAGCGCTACGGCGACCTGGACGGGCTGAACCGGGCCTGGAACACCCGCTACGGCGACTGGAGCTATGTGCTGCCCGATCGCCTGGCGCGGGGTCGCCATCCCATTCCCCCAGAGGTTGAATGGCAATACTTTATGGACAACGTACAGATCGCGCGCGTGTTGCGCGCGCGCGCGCAAGCCATCCGCGAGGCCGATCCCCTGCACCGTCCCATCTTCGCCCACAAGGGCGGCCCGATCATCGGTTCGGGGCAGGATTGGACCTATGCGCGCACGCAGGACTTTTTGGGTTCCTCCTGCTATCCTGCCTGGGGACCTTTCCAGAGCTGGGATGATGGGCGGCCCCAACCAGGTCAGCCGGTAGACGCGACCGCCGCGCTGACTGCCGAGATGTGGGATGGCGTGGCTCTGAAGTACGACTATATCCGATCGTGCAACCGACGCGGCGCGCCGGTCTGGGCTGCCGAGTTCCAGGGCGGCCCGGTGAGCACCGGCTTGCACAAGGGACGTGTGCCTTCTCCGGCGGACATTCGCCGCTGGATGCTGACCGCCATCGGTTCCGGCGTCACCGCCCTCTCCTTCTGGGTCACCCGCGCCGAGATCATGGCGCCCGAGATGAACGGCTTCAGCCTGCTGGATAGCGCGGGCGATAGCACGCCCCGCTTTGAGGAGGCGGCCCGCATTGGCCGCGCCCTGAACGCACACGCCGACCTGTTCGGGCAGTCCTCGTGGCCGGGTGCGAAAGTGGGCATCCTGATCAACGAGGCCAACTACCAGTTCTGCCAGTGCGTCGAGCAAGGCGGGCGTCACCTCGCCTATGACGTGCGTGGCTGGCACCGTCTCCTGTGGGATAGCGGCATCCCGGTAGATTTCGTGGACGTATCCGAGTTGGACGAGGCATACATCCGGGAATACAAGGCGCTGATTCTCCCCTTCCCCGTGTCCCTTTCCGAACAAGTGGCGGAAAACCTGGCCCGATATGTGGAACAAGGCGGCAACCTTAATCAGCGAGGCCGCGCCGGGCCGGATCAATGAGCAATGCTACTGCAACCGGGGCGAGCTGTCCCCCACCATGCGGGAGCTATGTGGCGTGCAACAGCAAAGCTTTGCGATGGTGCGGGAGCCAGACGGGGGCGCGCGCTGGATGCCCGTCGAGCGCACCTGGGGCGAATACCTGAACGCTGCCTTGCTGACGGGCAGTGGCCCGCTGGCAGGCGAGCAGGTGCGCGCCAATGTGTATATCGAGACGTTCATCCCTACCGATAGCGAACCCATCCTGCACCACGGCGACGCCGTGGCGGGCGTTATGCGGCCAGTGGGCCAGGGACGGGCCTGGTTATTGGGCACTTACCTGGGCCACAACGGCACGGCCTACCGCGATGCCGGGTCACGCGCCCTGATGATGCGTCTGCTAGCTGCCTGTGGCGTCACCCCGCTATACCAGGGGCGTCTGCTGCTGCGCAAACGGGCCAAAGGCTCCCAGGAAGCGTGGATCTTCACAAACCCCACTGCCGAGGCGATTACCGAGCCTGTCGACGTCTCCGGCTGGACGCAGGCGCGCGACCTGCTCGACGAGCCCTTGCAGCAAGAGGGCAGTACCGTCCGTCTTCAGGTGGCTGCCCTGGACGTGCGGGTGCTGCTGCTTTCGCGGGGAACCGCTTGAACGCCGCCCCATCTGTGCACGCGACCATCCGCCGATTTCAACAGCGTATCACCGTGTAGAAAAGAGGAGTCCATCGCATGGTAAATCTGAACCACCAATTGTTCCCCGCCGATTTCCTGTGGGGCGCATCTACCGCCCCCTATCAAATCGAGGGCGCCTGGAATGAGGACGGCAAAGGTCCGTCGAATTGGGACTGGCGCACCCACAACACCACATACATCAAGGACGGCGCGACCGGCGATGTGGCGGTAGATCACTACCACCGCTGGCGCGAGGACGTGGCCCTGATGCAGCAACTTGGGCTGACCGCCTATCGCTTCGGCATCGCCTGGGCGCGGGTGCAGCCGGACGGGCGCGGGGTATGGAACGTTCGTGGGCTGGAATTCTATGACAGGCTCATTGACGCGCTGGTGGAGGCGGGCATTACTCCCCTGGTGACACTCTGCCACTACGACGTCCCTCAGGCACTCGTCAAACAGGGCGGGTGGATAAACCGCGACATGACCGGCTGGTTCGCGGATTATGCGGCAGCGATGGCGCGGCGCTACGGCGACCGGGTGCGTTGGTGGGCGACCCTCAACGAGCCAATCTGTATCGCCGATGGTTTCGTGCCCGCACCGGACGACCCGCAAGACCTGGCGGCAATCCAGCACCATCTACTGCTGGCCCACGGCCGCGGCGTGCAGGCCATCCATGCGGTCGATCCTGCACTCAAGGTCGGGCTGGTCACCTGCCTCTGGCCGGTACACCCCATGCTTGGCGAGGGCAACACGGCGATCATCGCCCAAGCGGGCGAGCGATTGCAGTTCGCGAATTCCGTGGGTAACACAGCGGGCGACTTTACATCCGCAGACGCCATCGAGGCGGTCCGCCAGGCCGACGTGGCGACCAACCGCGCCTTTCTCGACCCCATCTTCCTCGGGCGCTATCCGCAGGACATCCTGGATGCCCCCATACCCCGCCCGATTCGAGAGGGCGACATGGCGATCATCGGCACGCGCCCGGACTATATGGGAATCAACTACTACAGCCGTTTGGTGGCTGCGCCCACGCGTCGCCCCGATGGGGGCGTCGGCTGGCGCTGGGTGGGCCCCGCCGAGCGCGGCGCACCGCACACGACGACGGGCTGGGAGGTCTACCCCGAGGGCCTGCACGAGATGATCATGACCGTACACCAGGACTATGGCGCTCCCGAGATCATCGTCACCGAGAACGGCATTGCCCAGGACGACCAGATGGATCCCGATGGTCGCATCCGCGACGCCTACCGCAGCGAGTACATTGCCGCCCATCTGGCGCAAATCGGCCGGGCTATTGCCGACGGGGCCAGTGTCCGTGGCTACTGCTGCTGGACATTGATGGACAATTTCGAGTGGGACATGGGCTGGAGCCAGCGCTTTGGGTTGGTCCATGTGGATTTCCAGACGCTGGCCCGCACCGTGAAGGATAGTGGCTGGTGGTACCGGGATACGATTGCCCAGGCCAGGCGTTCATCCCGCGGGAGCGTATAGCCCTGCGTTCCCATCGCCGCCGGCGGGTTTGGTTGATTTCGGTCCTGTCGCCGCTATAATGGCCACGGCCCAGGGTCCCGCGAACGGCCTGGCCTGTCGGCGGCCAAGCCCATCGTAACCAGACGATGACGCTCTGGGGGTTTGAGCGCCGAAATCCATACAAGCGAGGTAATCCCAATGAAAATAGGTTTCATCCAACCCACATATCCGTCGCCGAACACGTCCAACTCTGCGGCAACCGTCGAGTCTCTCCTGCAGCAGCTAGAGCGCGGTTCGTGCGACCTCGTCGTCCTGCCGGAATACGCAAACATACCGGAGATGAGGGACCCAGCCGAGATCCTGCGACACGCCGAAACGGGGGCGGGTGCGTTCCTGAATCAAGTGGCGGCTACCGCCCGGCGTTGCCATTGTGCCATCGCAGCAAACGTCATCCAGAAGCTCGATATGGGGCCCGCCAACGTGACCTGGCTATTTGATGACCAGGGCAACGCCGTTGGCCGGTACGTCAAGACGCACCTGGCGCCCTCTGAACGCGACATGCTCAAGCTGGTCCCAGGCCAGGAGGCCACCGTGCTCGAATGGCAAGGACTCCGCATCGGCTTTCTGACCTGCTTTGACATCTACTTTGCCGAGTTCGCAGAGCGCCTGGCCGCGCTCAAGCCGGACCTGGTGGTTTTCCCCTCCTTTCAGCGCGCCGAACCAGGCGAGGTGCTGACGCGTCAGGCCGTCGGACGGGCGCTGGACCTCGAAGCCTACATCGTGCGAGCTTCTTACAGCATGGGCAGTGGAGAAACCCGCGGCGGCCACTCGCTGATCGCTGCCCCCGACGGCAGGATCGTGCTAGAGGCGGGGCAACAAACCGGACTGTTCATCTGCGACATTGACCCGCGAGAAAAACGGCTGCGGCCCCAGGCTTACGGATTGCCCGCACTCCCGTCTCGCCAGATCGTCGAAGCGAACCGCCGTCCCTGGCTGTATCGGCCAGCCGGTTCCAGCGTTGGGACCAAGACGGCAGCCCCCTATCCCCGCGTCGTAGCCCATCGCGGCCTGAGCGGCGCATGCCCCGAGAACACGCTTCCCGCGTTTGCCGCTGCCATCGCCCTCGGCGCAGACGAGATCGAACTCGACCTCTGGGCATCCAGCGACGGAGAGCTGGTCGTGTGCCATGACGCCAAGGTGGACCGGACATCCAACGGCCACGGCCTGATCAGCGACCTGAGCTGGGCAGAGATCGCCGCACTCGATGCGGGAAGCTGGCGTGGCCCCGACTGGGCGGGCATACCCTTCTGCCGACTGGAAGATGTGCTGGAGCAGTTTGGCGGCCGGATCGTGATGAATATCCACATCAAAGAACCCGGCGAGGATGGCCTTGTGGTACGTCGAACACGGGAACTAGCGGCACAGCTTGGGATACTCGGCGACATCTACATCGCCGGGGACAGGGATGTCCTGGAATGCGCGATGGAGCATGCGCCGGATGTGGCCCGCTGCTGCCTCGCGGAGCCCACCAGCGGCGCGCGCATGCTCGACTGCGCGCTCGAATATGAATGCGCGCGCGTGCAGTTCTGGAACCCCAACTTGACCCCGGCGGACATCGAGCGCGCGCACGCCAACGGGGTCATCTGCAACCTGTTCTTCGGCCATCGGCCAGACACGCCAGACGAGGCGACGCGGATGTGCCAGATGGGCATTGACGCGGTTCTGACAAACTGGGCCAACAAGGTCTTGCCAGCCGTCCGCTCCCTCCCGACTTGGCGCCAGGATTAGCCCTCGCCCATACCGAGGCGATACACGAACCGTTTCACCGACCCTTTCGAGCCGGTGAAACGGTTTTTGTTGAGCTATAGCCTTGTCGTTCTCTCTCCCGAAGGGGATTGCTAATCTCCAACCCACTCCCCGCCGTCGGGGTGCAGCACATGCCCGGTCAGGTAGGACGAATCGCTGGACGCCAGGAAGATGAAACAGGGGGCGACTTCGTCCGGCTGTCCGGCCCGGCCTATCAAGGTGTTCGAGCCAAATGACTCGACCTTTTCTGTCGGGAACTCGGTGGAGGGAATCAGGGGCGTCCAGATCGGCCCAGGGGCAACCGCGTTCACCCGGATCTTACGGCTGGACAGGTTCCGGGCCAGCGAACGGGTGAGCGCTACGATGGCCCCTTTGGTCGCGGCATAGTCGAGCAAGTTTGGGATGCCCCGATAGGCCACCACCGACGTCGTGTTGACGATGGCGCTGCCCTCTTTCATGTGCGGCAACGCCGCCTGGGTCAGGTAGAACATGGAAAAGATGTTTGTAGCAAATGTGCGGTGCAATTGCTCTATCGGCAGATCTTCCAGTCGCTCCACGGCATGCTGCTCGCCCGCATTATTCACCAGGATATCGAGCTTGCCGAATTCATCCAGTGACCGCTCGATCACCTTCTTGCAGAACGCCTGGTCGCCCACGTCCCCCGCCATCGTAAAAGTCTCGCGCCCTGCCTCTTTGACGAGTTGCTGGGTCTTTTCCGCGTCCTCGTGCTCGTTGAGATAGATGATGGCTACATCCGCCCCCTCTTTGGCAAAGCCAATCGCCACGGCGCGCCCGATGCCGCTGTCTGCGCCGGTGATAATCGCCACCTTGTCGCGCAGTTTGCCGCTGCCCCGATACTCCTTCATCTCTGACTGTGGCTGCGGCCGCATCGCCTTTTCTGTTCCCGGCGGTTCCTGTTCCTGCGGCGGGAACTGTTTCGTCATCTCTTTCTGCTTGCTGGACATGCTCACTCTCCTTTGTTCCACAGCCCCGGTGAACCGCCAGGGCCATCCATTCACCCCGCATAGCGCCTAGCCACCATCGCCAGGCATTGCCGATGGCCGATCTTCTTCAATGGAGCAATTCGGTGAGGCGAATGCAGGAACAAAGGTGAGTTTGACCCCGTGGGGAATTCCGAGGAGCAACACGGAACCTGGTCGAACAGTCGAGCGGGGTATCAGTCAATCGGCCTGGCGACTCTTGTGTCATGTGCAGCTTAACACAGCGTAACAGCGCGTGTCAATTTGTGGAGCGCGACGCCTCTGGGCGTGCTAAAACTGCCACGAATCCCGCAGCATCAGCTATCGCGCCGGGGATTCGTGGCTGCTCTTTGCCTATCCCATCGGGCCATGAGATGCCCTCAGAACCTCCGAGAGCAGCGCAGGCCCGCGGCCCTATATCTTGGTGCGCGCCAGATGGCGGAAATGCTCCTCGCGTACTGCTTCCAGCCCACACTCCACCTCGGGCGGCTGGAAGGCCCGACTTTCGGGGCTGCCAATCACGTCGGGGAAACAGCCCGTAATCGTATTCCCGCTCAACCAGATGTCCGTCGTCGCCGGAGACAGATAGATGCCCGCGCTCTCCCGTTCCTTTGCGCCTATCAACACATTGTCCTGGAGGATCAGAGCGTGCGCGTCCCCCAGCACGTCGATTTGCCCCTTGCCTGTCAGGCGGGCGTTCCCGGCAAGACGACACCGCTCGACCAGGCAGGAATGCACTTCCACAGGTCGCACGCAGTCACGGAACAGGATGCCCGGTCCTGCATTGCCCCGCATCGCGCAATCACGCAGCAGGTTCATGCAGTCGCGCGTGCCGACGGACACCCCGCAGTCCACGTTCGCGTCGAACGTACACCCTTCCACGGTGATGTGGTTGGCCCGCACACAGAAGAAAAACCCGGCGTACCCGTTGCCTTCCGAGATGCAATTCCGAAACAGCACCCCCGTGCTGCCAGCCCCCGGATGATAGCCATTGCCCGCATTATCGGTGAACCGGCAGTCGGTAATCTGGCCCCGCGCGCACATCTGAAAGCCCAGCCCTTCCCCGGCAAAGCTCCGTTCGGTCACGCGGGTCACCTGAAAGTCGCTGCTCCCGATGAAATAGACTGCCGCCCCGCGACAGCCGCCAACTCCCCCCGGCTGGGCTTCGCGGTTGCCGTCCAGGGTCAGATCACGCACCGCTACCTGTTCCACGCCCCGGCCAAAGACCAGGGGAAAGCTGGTCATCAGCAGCGGGTGGCGTTCTGCGAGGTAATCGGAGGCCAGGCCGGTGTCCAGGCCCACCCAGTTGTCCCGCACCCAGGTAATCACCGCCAGCGTCTCAAAGAACCCCTGATGCAGATCGTCGCGCAACGCCACGGTCATGCCTGGCTCCAGGCCATCGGTGAACTGCAAGGGAACGTCCCGCATCCCATAGTTATGGTAACCAGATAGGGGATACACCCGACCCGGCTTCATGCGCAGAACGGTATCCGCCCCCTGCCCCGCCAGCGTCACGCCGGAGCGCAGCTCGATTCCCCGGTCCAGTTCCAGTTCCATTGCTGGCAACTCCACCGTGCCACCCGCGGGTCCCAACCCATCAATTGTCGCCTGAATCGCGGCTGCCGAACGGGCTTCCGCCGCCGTCATCCGAACCGTTGTTCCCATGCGTATCTCCCCGATATGATAAGAGTTCATCGCGTCAAGCCCGCGCGTAGGCTAGACCATGAAAATGCCCCCGTTGACGTTCAGCGTGTCCCCGGTGATATAGGAGGCGGCGGGGGACACCAAAAAGGCGATGGCCGCCGCCACTTCTTCCGGTTTGCCCAGCCGCCCCAGCGGGGTGCGCTCGGAAAACTGCCGCACCTGCTCTGCAGTGAGGTTCGCGTTCATGGGCGTGTCCACCGTGCTGGGGGCCACACAGTTCACCCGGATGCCGTCCGCGGCTAACTGGTTGGCGAGGCACATGGTCAGGCCGATCACCCCCGCCTTGGACGCTGTATAGTTCGCGCCCGCCAGCATCGACTTGGTGCGACCCGAAATCGACGACATATTCACGATGGCCCCGGCTTTTTGCCGCTGCATGACCGGCACCACCTCTTTGCAGACCAGGAAGGCCCCTTTCAAGTTCACGCCTACCACCCGGTCCCAATCGGCCTCGCTGATGTCGTTGATCGTGCCAATCTGATAGATGCCCGCCGAGTTCACCAGGATGTCAATGCGCCCGAACTGGGCCAGCACCTGCTCGACTGCCGCGTGAATGCTGCTGGCAGAGGTCACGTCCACCTGGCAGGCCAGCGCTTCCCGGCCCAACTCCCGCACCTCTGTCGCAACCTGCTCGGCCCGCTCCAAAGCGATGTCCAGCACAGCCACTTGCACGCCGCGCCCCGCCAACTCCAGGCAGGTGCTTCGACCGATGCCACTCCCCCCGCCGGTCACGACCGCCCTCAGACCTTGCATGTCTGCTGTCATGGCTCCCCTCTTCCCGTGGGATGATCAGTGTCTATTCAGGGAACGTCACGCCCTGGTCCAATGCATGGGCCGCAAGCGAATCAACGTCGCTTCGGCGATGGCATCGGCCAGCCGCTCCCACCCCGCATCGGTCATCGTCTGGAAAATCGCCGGACGCAGCCCCCGATAGGGCAGGAACATAAAGCGGCGGAACAACTCGGTCTGCGTGGTGGGCTGGTTGGGGTCAGTGGATTCCACCAAGTTGGCGGCTAGCCGGAAGAGCGGCAGCCCATACCCGATGCCCCCCTGCGCCAACTCTAACACGTCCACACCATATTCCCTGGCGATCCGGTCCTTACCCTCAGGGGTTTTCAAGAGCCGCTGCGCTTCTAGCAGCGTATAGGAGTGGAAGAGCCCGCGATAGAGCCGCCCAAGGTTGGCAGCCGCCTCATAGGTGCGTCGCCACACCTCGCTGAATATCTCCCGCTCTGCCCGGTCTGGAGAGGATTCCAGCACTTCCCACAGGATTTCCTGGTACACGTCGGCCACCTTGAGTTCCGCGTCGCCGCCCGTGGCGCTGGCCAACACCTCATCCACCCCCGGCCCTTTGCCCGTGCTGGCCCGCACGCCATCCGCCGAGTGCACGGATAACATGGCGCCAAAGTGGGCCAGGATGGAAGCGGAGGCATTCACCTGGGGCCATAGCGCCTCTAACGTGCCCTCATAGTCATGCCGCTTGATAAAGCCCAGGTTCGGCCCTGACGAGGCCACGCCCCCCTCGGGCACGCCCATGACTTCCTGCAACAATACCATGTAGAAGAGTTGATCGCGCGGCGGGGTTGGCTCCGGCGTCTCGTCCAGCGACAGCTCATAATCAAACGGGCGCTCCCCGCGCACCGCCGCAACCTGAGCGTACAGGTCCTGATGAACCGCGCAGGCCCGCCAGTATTTCTTGCCCAACCGCAGGATCTCGTCCTCGTCAAAGCGGAAAGACAGGGCGGGCTGGTCGGGCAGCACATTGGCGATGTCGAAAGTGCGCCCCTGAAAGACATCCAGCAGGCGATGGCGCTCGGAAGCGGTCAGCGTCACCGGAAAATCGAACAGGTGGCTCGTATCCACGGTGAACTTGGTATAGTCGCGCGACTCGACAATCGCCAGCTTGTTGAACGCCAACGACGCCGCCAGCGATTCTTCGTCGTACCCGGTCACGATGGCGTGGTCCGCGTCGGCCCCAATGGGCAGATCGAACCGCGTATAGCCCCCCAGGCTGGCAAAGGCAAACAGGCCCGCCCGCAACAACTCGCGCGGCCCATAGCCACCCGTGTGGCCGATGCCCGGGTAGTCGGCTGGGTCCACCCCTTCGGGGATCAGCTCGCGCACAATGGACTGCTGGACGAACCAGAAGGGCGTCGCGCTGGCCTCCATCCCGCGAAAGATGCCGTCCCACCCGCCAAAGGTCGTGCGCTCCCGCAGCAAGGGTACATCCTGCTGAGAAATGACCATCCGGTTTCCGGCCCCAAAGCCCCGGCTAAACCCCTCGTGGTTCAGCGCCCGCAGACGCGCGCTCGGCGCAAGCGTCCCATCCCAGATCAACATGTTCTCATAGCTGGCGGGAAACAGAGTATCCTCGCTCAGCGCTTCCGCGCCCGCCAGCCCCAAAGCGGACACGCGCTCTGCAGGCCCACGCGCTACCAGTACATCCCGCCCGGCATGCCGCCCGGTGAACAGGGTTACCCCGTCCTTCTCCATACGCGAGTTTGGAAAGATAATCAGGTCTGCCATGATTGTTCCTTTCGGTGCGGTCAGCGCATGGCTGGTCTCAAGCCGACGGCTGACAAGCAGGTGTGCATCTGATAGTGAACATGGAACAAAGCCCTCAACGAATGGGCCTACGTATGCTGCCAGGGATGCTATGGCGCTCACTATAAGCGCGATAGATCACCATGTCAAAGGAATTGGCGTTCCGCAGCCGACTCGATAGAACACGCCCACAACCCGCGTGTCATCTCTTTGCCCGATTCCGCTTGCCATCCAGGCAAGCCCTGGCTACAATAGATTTGGCTCGCGGCGAGGCATGCCCCATGATACGGCCAGGCGCTTTATGTCTCTAGTGCCCTGCCTCACTGGTAGTACGGGCCACCTCCGACAGATCTTGACTAATCTATTATTTAGGAGAAACGCTTCATGAAGACAGCCGACATCAAACCCCGCCTGCTCATGGGCCCAGGCCCTTCCGATGTCCATCCCCGTGTCCTGCAGGCGATGGCCCGGCCCACCATCGGCCACCTGGATAGCCAGTTCGTCCAAATCCTGGATGACGTGCGGGACATGCTTCAGCAGGTATTTTGCACGCGCAACAAGTTCACTCTGGCCGTCAGCGGTACCGGCTCTGCGGGTATGGAAACCTGCGTCGTGAACCTGATCGAACCGGGCGACAAGATGCTGGTGTGCATCGCAGGCGTCTTTGGCATGCGTATGAAGGACGTGGCCGAGCGCGCCGGGGCACAGGTAACGACCATCGAGGTCCCCTGGGGCCAGGTAGTCACCCCGCAGCAGGTGGAAGAAGCCATTCGCCAGCACGGCCCCTTCAAGGTCGTGGGGATAGTCCACGCCGAGACTTCCACCGGCGCTCTTCAGCCCGTCCCGGAGATCAGCCGCCTGGTGCACGCATCGGGTGGGCTGTTCCTATTGGACACGGTCACCAGCCTGGGCGGGGTGCCCGTCCTGGTGGATGAGTGGCAGGTTGACGCCTGCTATAGCGGCACACAAAAGTGCCTCTCCTGCCCTCCTGGCCTCTCGCCCGTCACCTTTAGCGCGGCTGCCGAGCAGGTCATCGCTAACCGTCGCACCAAGGTTCAGAGTTGGTACCTGGACATGAACATGGTTCGGCAGTATTGGGGTTCCGAGCGCCTATACCATCACACTGCGCCCATCAACATGGTCTATGGCCTGCACGAAGCCCTGTGCATCGTGCTTGAGGAGGAGCTACAACCTCGCTGGGAGCGGCACATGCGCAACCACCTGGCCCTCAAGGCAGGGCTGGCAGAAATGGGCCTGCATTACGTGGCCGATCCCAACCACCTGCTGCCGACGCTGAACGCCGTGGCCGCGCCCGCAGGCGTGGACGAGGCCGCCGTGCGCCGTCGCCTGATTGACGAGTACAGCATCGAAATCGGTGCCGGGTTGGGCGCTTTCAAGGGCAAGGCCTGGCGCATCGGCCTGATGGGGGAAAGCTCCACCGAGCGCCACGTGAACACCCTGCTAGACGCGCTGAAAGCCATTCTCTAACATCTCGAAAAACGCGCGGGGGCTGCCCGCTATGGCAACCCTCGTGCGTCAACTCCCCCTTGCGTTTCACCCCCCAACAGGCGATAATAGGGCCAGACACAGTCGCCTTCGGACATCGTTCGCAGGGGAGGTGCGCATCCATGCAACAGCTTCGCACACCGCTCTTTGTGGCCGCCTTGGTAGCCATCGCGCTGGCAGTCCTCGTGGAGATCGGCGCGGCCGGATTTCTCCAGGGGGCGGCAACGCCCGCCGCCCGATTCGACGATCTCATCGCGTCAGATAGCGAACTGCGCGATGCCCTGGAAGACGTAGACGCCGACGAACTGAACGCCTTGCTGGCAGGCGACAAGCCGCCCGGCATGGCCATCTCGTACATGGCTTTGCTGGACGGCATCATCTTGTTCACTATCGGCCTCATGGCAGTGGGGTTGGTCGTCCGCGAGCGGGTGATTGGGCGCGTTCAGGGGATCGCCACCCTCATCTTTTCCCTGCTCCTGGTGCTGGCGGCCATCGGCATGATCCTATTGGCGATAGCTGCTGTCCTGCTGATGGTTGGCCTGTTCCTGGCCTTTCCCTTTGGCACCATCGCCTACCTCGCCATCTATGGCTTTTTCAACCGGGGCGGCGCGAGCGCCACCCTCGGCATCCTGATGACCCTCAAGCTCGTGTTCGGCGTGACTCTGATACTCTCCCAGCAACGTTTCCTGCAGAATAAGGGCCTCGTGCTGATTACCCTGACCTCGTTGCTGGGCAACGTCATCATCAGCTTTCTACACGGGCTGGTGCCCATCTTTTTGGTGAGCATCACCGACGCCATCGCCGCCATCGTCGTTGCCATCCTGGCGGTCATCTGGGCGGTAGTCGTGTTGATCGGCTCCATCCCAGCCATCATCAACGCCCTGCGCCCCAGCCCGATGGCATCGCCAAACTAGCGAGTCGTCAGGCGGCACGTGCCCTCCGTGCCGCCATCTCGACACGCGATCTCCAGCACGCCCCCCTCCTCGAAAAACCGCAGCGTGACCTCACGATCGGTTGTATCTAGCGTCTGCTCGGATTTCAGCCCCTTGTCGCCATTAGGGTCCAGCGTAATCCCCACCTCGCGGCCTTGCACCAGCTCCAGCGCCAGCACGCGCGCTTGCTCTGAGGAGGAGCCGATTACCAGCGTGCAGGCCGAGCCTTCGAGAATCGCGAACTCGCCTTGATCCAACTGCCCCCGGCAGGCGGAGGGCGAGCCTGCCAGCACATCGCCCACCTTGATCGGCTGCTCTTTAACGAATAGCTTGCCCAATCGCTCCACCAATGGCGGCGGCTCGCCGGATACAGGTTCCTGCTGGCGAGTGGCCCCCATGCCCACGCCAACCGCCAGCAGCGCAACCAGCAACACCACGATCACCACGAGCACTTTTGGATTCATGCCACGCTCCGCACGCTCATCTCACCACTCCGCCCTACTGCCGGTAGGTCACCCGCAGCATCGGGCGTTGTCTGGTAGCCCCTTCGCGGCTGGTAAACACCAGGGTCGATTGATCGTCCACAGGGATCACGAGGCAAATGCCGAAATTCTTCAGCCCGCCCGATACCTGTTGAGCAACGATTTTGGTCACATCCCATTCCTGATAGCCAGTGCCCCCCACCTTGGCTGTCACCTGAAAACCGGCGTCGCACGCGGGTCGGTCGATGCTGTCCTCCGTCCACGAGCCAGAGGCCGGTTCGGCGATCACGTTGTGGGCCTTCTCATCAGACGTCTTGGTGAGATAAAGGGCCAGGGTCGCCTGCTCGACGCGAGCCTTGGATGAAATCCCGGTCAGGTCAAAGTGCACCACTAGCAACCCCTGGGCATCCCTGACGAACAAGGCTGGCTGATTCGACAGACTCAAATAGTCCTCGTGGCCGAAATCTGGCACCTGCCCGATGATGTACAGCATTCCCGGCGGGTCAAAGTATATATCTGCATCGGCCACAATCGTCTTGCTCACCGCCGGAGGCGCCTGGGCAATCACCAACGTTACTTCCGACCCCGTCGCCACCCTGGTACCGGCTGCCGGATCCGTGCGGATCGCCCGCCCCTCGGTCACGGTGTTGCTGACCTCTCGAACGACCTTGACGTTCAGGCAGGGCTGCGGCTCGCAGGCCTGTTGCAGCGTGGTCGTGGCATTGGCTTCGGTCTGACTGGTCACCGTAGGTACGGACACCGTCGCCGGGCCGCTGGCCACTACCAGCGACACGGTAGACCCACGCTGCACCTGCGACCCACCCGCGGGATCAGAGCGAATCACCCGCCCCTTGCCGACCTCGTCGCTCTTTTCATAGATGACCTGCACCACCACACAGGGCTGAGGCGCACACGCTTCCTCCAGCAACCGCTTCGCGTCGGCCTCCAGCCGATCATCCACGTCGGGCAGAGTCACCGGCGCCGGGCCGCTGGAAAGAACCAGCGCAACGGACGAATCCCGCTTGACCTTGATGCCCGCCTCGGGGTTCGAGCGGATGATCCTACCGGTCTCCCATGTCTCGCTAGGCTCATCCGTCGAGCCGCCTACCTGAAGGCGCGCGCCGGTCAGGATGGCATTGGCCTCTGCCAGCGTCTGCCCGGTCACGTCGGGAACCTCCACCCCTTGCCCTGTGAGCACGATGACCAGCACCACGCCTATTACGAGCAGAGCACCGCCCGCCGCCAAAGCCCACCAGTACCTTTTCCACCAGGGAATCACCGGCTCTGAGACGACCACCTCGAACGCCACGGTAGGTCCCTCGGCATAGTCCTCGTCCGGGTTCTCCACCCCGACCATGTCCAGCCGGAACTGGCACTGGTAGCTTCCCGGAACCAACCCATGCGCCTTGGGCACGACGATGGGGATGACATACTCCTCCGTATCGGCGATAGACATGTCGCGCTCATCCGCATCGTTGATCTGCACCCACGCGCGCGCCTTGTCCACCAAGTCGGGCGTAGGCTGTCCGCCTTCGCCCGCTTTTTGCAAACTGATAGCACCCAGCCTGGGCCTCGCTCGGAGGGGGCGCCCGCTCCGGTTAAAGACGGTGAACACGGCCTCTCCGGCCAGGTCCGCCCTCAATCTCACGCTGTTCGTCGGGGTAGTAATGTCGAATGGAACGGGCATATCTCCTCCTTCTCTCAAAGCGTCAAGCGCTGGCGGGAAAACTATGCGCGAACGATCAGGCTATCTCTCCACATGGAACCTATCTACTGCCGATACGTCAGACTGAGCAACGGCTGTTGTCCGCGAGAGCCTTCGCGGCTGGTGAAAAGCGACACAATGGCCTGCCCCCATTCTACCGCTTCTTCCTCGGGCACCACGAGACAAATGCCGAGATTCTTCCGTCCGCCCGAAACCTGCTGCCTGACAATCTCGGTCACGTCCCAATCCTGGTACCTCCCGACGCTTCCTATTTCGGCTAGCGACTGCAAGGAGGGATCGCACCCTGGCTGTTCTGTGCTGTCCTCCGTCCAAGAATCGATAACTGGCTCGGCGATCAATGTCTGCGCGAAATAATCGCCCCTGAACTCTCCACCCTCCGCCTTGGTAAGGTAAAGGGACAGCGTCGCCTGCTCAATGTTGGCCTGGGGTGAAATGCCAGACAGGTCAAAGCGCAACACTGCCACTCCCTGGCTACCCCTCTCGTCTGTATAGATTATCAGGTCTGACAGATGACCGATGTCTGTATCTCGTCCATGAAGATACATGTCTCCGAAGTAGGTGTCCGCATCCGCAACCAGTGTCTTGTTGATCGTCGCGGGGGTATGGGCGATCACCAGCGTCACCTCCGACCCCGTCGCCACCCTGGTACCAACTGCCGGGTCCGTGCGAACTGCCCGCCCCTCGCCTACGGTACTGCTATTCTCCTGGACCACCGCTACGTTCAGGCAAGGCCACGGCTTGCAGGCTTGCTCCAGCGCGCTCTTGGCGTTGGCCTCCGGCAAGTTAGCCACATTGGGAATAACCACGGTCGCTGGGCCGTTCGCTACTACTAGCGACACAGTGGACCCCCGCTGCACCTGCGTCCCACCGCCAGGAGTGCAGCGAATCACCCGCCCAGTGCTGACCTCGTCGCTCTGCTCATACGACACCCGCACCGCCACACAAGGCTCAGGCCCACAGGCCCCCTCCAGCAGTCGCTTCGCGTCCGCCTCCAACCGATCCTCCACATCGGGAAGGGTGACCGTCGCCGGGCCGATGGCCACCACCACGGACACAGTAGACCCCTTCTGCACCTGCGTCCCGGCGATGGGATGGGACCGAATCACCCGCCCTGCGCCCACCTCGTCGCTCTTTTCGTAGGCAACCTCCACAGCGACACAAGGTTCAGGCGCGCACGCTTCTTCCAGCAGCAGCCTGGCGTTCACCTCCAGATGGTTCTCCACGTCCGGGAGAGCCACCAGCGCCGGGCCGCTGGAAAGGACCAGTTGGATGGACGAGTCCCGCTTAACCTTGACGCCCGCTGCCGGATTCGAGCGGATGATCCTACCGGTTTCCAATATCTCGCTAGGCTCATCCGTCGAGCCGCCCACCTGAAAGCCCGCCCCGGTCAAGGCGGCATTCGCCTCCGCCAACGTCTGCCCGGCAAGATTCGGCACCTCGACGCCGCGTACCGATAACACGATGCCCAACAATACCCCCAGCGCGAGCAGAGCGCCTCCCACTGCCAACGCCCACCAGTACCTTCTCCACCAGGGGATTACCATTTCTGGGATCGCTACCTCAAAGGAGACAGTAGGCCCCTCGGCATAGTCCTCGTCCGGGTTTTCCACCCCCACCATGTCCAGCCGAAACTGACACTGATAGCTCCCCGGTGCCAACCCATGCCCCTTGGGCACGGCAATCGGGATGATGCACTCCTCGGTGTCCGCCACACAAAAGTCGCGTTCGTCCGCTTCGTTCACTTGAATCCACTGCCTGGCCGCGTCGGCTGATACGGGCTGTGCCTGTTCGCTGGCGTCCGTTATCTGTAGCGTGACCGCACCCAGCCGGGGCCGCCCGCGCAGGGCGCGCCCACTCTGGTTGAACACGGTGAACACGGCCTCTCCGGTGTGGTCCGCCCTCAGCTTCACGCTGTTTGTCAAAGTAGTGATGTCAAATGGAACGGGCATGTCCTTCCCTTCTCGTGCAGACCAATCCGTTATGTCGAGTTTATTCGCAAATGATCTACCCTCGCCACATAGGGATTATATCAGGCTGCACGGTATAGGGGTTGTTGCTCTCTGCCAGTCGCTCAGCATAGGCCATCCAGCCCCTACGCAACACATTCTCGTCTACCGCGCCCACCAGGTGAAACACGCTGCCAAACGCAGCCAGGTTCAGAGCATGGCCGATCTCATGGGCCGTGTGCCACCGCGAGGAAGCGCGATGCACATAGCTAAAACTCCCCATGTTGAACGCCGTCCGCATATAGTTCAGGTTGCTGATCCAGCCCCCTTGCATGAAACAGGCCCCATCCCGCCAGTATATCCGCTGGCCGGTGATCCGGGCCATCTGGGAGCGCAAAGGCCGGAATGACAGCACATGCCCCAAGATATTCAGGATGACGAACAACAGTCCCAGCCCAACCACAGGCCAGGACATGGGCAAAACCCAGTTTGCCCAACCCAATGCCCGACGATACCCTGATCTACGAGCGGCCCCTGGGAATACTGCCAGGACGCAAAGAATGGACAGTGCGCCCCCTAGAGCCACCCCCAACCCCAGCCACCACGCCAGCACACCGTTCATGCCCGCGTTCAGGCCGAGCAGATAGCCCCGCAACACGTCACCCAAACCAGAGCCAGACGCCAGGTCTGCCGCGATATAGCCCAGCATCAGCAGAGCAACAACCGCCAGGGCCACCGCGCCCAATGGCAGAATTCCCCCCGCCACGCACCACCCCAGTTCCGCCGCCCCAATCAGTCCTATCACCGCCCCACACAAGGCGAACCCACTCCGTACTTGCCTGCCTGCCACCGTCCCACCCACTCTATCCGTCGCTCCGCTCACTGGCGGGTCTCCATTCACACGTCCCCTTTTATCTATGGCTCGCCGAGTTCAAGGTCATAGGTCACATAGGCTGGTTTTTCTCGCTCGACAATCTGCTGAATCAGGCTCCAATAGGGGCTGGCAGCGCGCGGCACCCGCACCAGGATGTGGAAAGGCCGCACCTGCCCATCCGCGTCACGCGCCTGCGAGTCTATCTGAAAACCCTCGATGCCGGTGGCTACTTCGAGGAAGAGCCGCAGCCCCCTCTCCGTGCCCCGCCACTTGGACAGCGTAGCGGCAGTCGCGATCAACTCCCGCAATCGCCCCGGCCCAGCGGCAAAGCAGGGCGCTGTGCCCGCGGTTCGTAGACCGGCGGTTTGTGTAGGAGCTTCCGCCAACAGTCCCTCCAGATCTACCCAGTGCGCCAGGAAAGGCAAGAACCGCTCTGGGGCGCGATACGGGTCCCAAAAGCCGTCCAGATCATCCAGCACTGCCTCGGCAGGCGACTGCAAGCCCTCCATCACCTCCAGCAGCGCCGCTAGCGGGCTGGCCGGGCGGATGGTACGCTGATAGACTTCGGGTAACAGCCGAGCTATCTCACTTGGCCTCATCCTCACTCACCACCGTAAGATCATGCGCGCCGGAACAGAACAACCAGGTGGGCGGCAACGTGACCCGATCAGCAAACTCCCGCTCGGAAACGGACGCGTATTTGCGCTCCAGGTTGTTCGGCCGCGTTTCCGTCTTGCTCCGAAAGGTTCCCGCCGCTCCACCCACCATCACGACCCGCTCCTCTACCCCATCCGCGCCGGTCGCCCCATCTTCGGGATCAGCAGCCACCGTCTCCAACGGCTGGAAAGGCCAGGGAGATTGCGGGTTGGGATCACGCAACCGCAGGCCGCAGTCAATGTCCGGCATCTGCCAGGTCGGCGACTGCGCGTTGGCATCCAGTCGTTGCACCCCCGCGCGATGGGAGGCGGCCAGCACCTGCGTCCCCAGGAAAGCAATGGCCCGGCAGCTTCCTCCCCGCCATCCTTTGCTATACGCCCGCCATCCCTCAGGAGCGTCCTCCCTGCCACGCAACTCCCAGCGATAGCACCCCTTGCCCTCGTCGGTTGGCACTTCGGCAAACACCCCGGCCCACAGGTAGGAACGCGAGCCTACATGCCGCACTGCGAGTACGTGTATATCCTCCCCCTCGATCCCCTTATTGATCCGGCGGAAATCCCAGGCCGCGTTCGATTCCGGTGATAGATAGACACCGCCCCTCCCGTAAGCTGCCACGGCCACATGAATCTGGCCGCCCACCTCCCAGGAAGTCGCCACCGTCCAGAATCCCAGCGTGTCGTTGCCAGGGATAACCGACACCTTGCGCACGCTGCCGTCGGGCCGGGCGGGCAACTCGTACAAGCCGGTGTTCGTCGCCAGCAGCACCCACGGTTCGTTGCCCCGCTGCAGCCAGGCCACGTCATGAATCCTGAAGGGCATATTGAACACCGTGCCCATCCAGGTCTCGCCGCAATCCGTGGACAGCCGCAGACGCGACCCGCCGCCATCGGTCAATGTGCTGGCTACTGCCAGATAACCGGCACGATGGGGATAGCCCGGTCGGTTCGGGTGGCTGCGGATGACTTCGATATGCTCGCCCGCAAAACGGCCAATGATCTCCCATCCGTCTCCATCGTTCAGGGAACGGAATAGCGCCTCCCTACTGCCAGCGTACCAGGTGTGGGGTTGGAATTGGTCGGCCCACACGCTGTTTACCTCCCGGTCGGGCACATCATCCACCAGCAACTGCACCTGATCCGCCCAGAGCACGCCCGGCTCGGCCAGCGCGATATCGTACACGTGCGAGGCGCGCAACGGCTGGCCAAAGGGCCAACCTGCCGGGCTTAGCCGGGTGGGCAACGGGCTGATGGTCTGATACAGGCGAGCGAGCAGTCGGTCGGTGATCGCCTGCTTGTCCTCAGTGCGACGGATCACTACCCGCGCCGTGACATGGACCGTTTTGTAGCGCGCCCAATCTACCACGCACATCGTGCCCAGCGGCCGCCGCAGATTCAGCATCTCCTGTACCTGCGGTAGCAGCTCAGTTTGCTCCTGCTGCTCCAAATCCTCAGCCTTTACCTGGCCTTCGCTATCGGACACACAGGGAACCAGCAACACCTCCACTGTGCCAGGCACCGCGTGCTTCCAGACCGCCGCCTTGGTGAATGCCTTGGCGCGCGCCACCCCTTGTGGGCCAGTTCGGGCTAGCAACTCGAAATCCTGGGCCGTGACCGCCCGGTGCAGGGAGTGCAGCTCCAACGGGCCGCGGATGAGGGCATTCTCCAGCGCCTCGGCGGACCGCCCGCCCGAAGCAGGCGCGGGGTTGGTGACATCCACGCCCGCAATCCGATCCTTGAGTTCGGTCAGGGTGTTGGCCGGGACGTTGCCGCCCAGCCCGCCCCCTCGCCGATACCAGAGCCGAATCCCCCGGTCAGCCGCCGGGACGTTCGCCACCGACTGCGGGGTCTCGACCAGCGTGCCGTCCGGCTGCTCGGCGCGTACCGTCGGAGCAAAGCGAATCAACCCCGCCACCCGGTCTGCCACGTACACATAGGGATCATCCCCCACGTTGGAAAAGTTGTCCACCTCGCGCCATACGCGGTAGACCTTGCCCTCGTGCTGGACGACAGGCGACTGGTTATCCAGTTCCTCCGGCCTGGCCTCCACACCAACCAGCAGATCGTACTCGTCGCCTGTCGTGGCAATGATGGGCGGGCGACGGGCCATAACCGCCAACGACAACGCCGCTCCTGCTCCTCGGCCAGTCGGGAGAGGTACCTCACCTATTACCAACTCCGCATAGCAGGCCAACACGTCCACCTGCGCCTGCCCGGGTTGCAGGGTAACGCTGCGCATCGTCTCGAACACGGGAGCTTCGCTGCCGGGGTCCGTGCGTTTCACCGTCACCCGCGTCCCACGCGGGATCTCGACCTTCTGGTCGAGATTGGTCTTGCGGCTGAATTGTAACGTGACCATTGCCGCTGCCGGGGGCTGAAGCGTGACCCCCAGTAGGCGCAGAAACTGAATATAGACCTTTTCCGGCAATCGATTCAGACGATAGAGCATCGCTTCCGTCAGGTAGGCGAAAAGCTCTAGCAGGGTTACCCCTGGATCACCGGCACTCAGGTCCGTCCATTCGGGGCACGACTGCTGGATCTTGTTCTTCGCCTCTGCCAGTAATTCCGCATAGGTTCGATCATCCAGGTTAGGTAGTGTAAGTGGCATCAGCCCCCCTCCAGATTCACGGAGAAGGCCATTTGGTCCACATCCAGCGTGGCGCGCACGCGATACGCCAGCCGAATGTCCAATACCTCCGGGCGTTCGGGATTCCGCCCCGCGTCCAACTCGACAACCTCGATGCGCGGCTCCCACCGCTCCAGGGCACGCCGAACATAATGGATCGCCAGACCAGCGGTGGTATCGTCGTTCGGCGCATAGATCAGCCGGTACAGCTCACAGCCATAGTCTGGACGCATCACCCGCTCGCCCGGTATCGTCGAGAGCAGCAATAAGATGGCCTGCCGCACCGCGGCGTTGCCATCCACCATCTCGATGCTGCCATCCGGCGCAAGCTGCAATCCGGCCATTTCCTCGTTCACATCCAGATCGGGATGCAGAAAGCGCCACCCTCTGAACTGGCGGCTGACCATAGGTCGCAGCGTATTCATTCGCCCTCCGAAACCAACGTCTGCCCTGGATCACGCACCCGGTAATGTACGGTCCCCGGGATCGTGCCATCCGTCAGGCCCACGACAGTGTCCAGGCATACGCGCTTACCCTCGATACGCAACAGGTCCGAGTACCCCTGCTCGGCGTTCACCGTATGGAGACAGGGGTAGATGTTGACCCCGCGATTGTTGCACCCGGAAATGGGCTTCCGTTCGGGGTTGTCCTCTACCAGCACGTGCCCCCCGGTAATGGCAACCAAATCCTGCGTCACCGCATGGTCCACCACGCCAGTCCGATGGTCACAGGTTAGCAGCGCATTCTCGGTTAGCAGCTTCACTCAGGCCCTCTCAAAGTTGATCTTTTGTCCACGGATGAGCACCTCGCGTCCGGGGGCTTCGAGATGCAAATCAGTGTCGGCATGCACGCGCACAACCTGGGGCGACAACTCCACATAGCTGCCATCGCTATTCTCGATACGCGCCGTCTGCTGCGCGTCATCCAGCGTGATCCGCTGCCCGCCGGGAGTCAATAGGGTATAGCGACGCACCGCCCGTCCCTCCACCCCACTGTCGGGTGCGCCCTGCATTCCATACAGCCCCCCCAACACCACCCCCTGGCCGGGATCGCCATGCGTAAACAACACCAGCACCCGGTCTTCCACGTCCGGCAGGATGGTCAGCCCCTTGTTCGCCCCAGCCCCCGCGCTGAGTACGTGCATCCACTCGGTTTCCACCTCTCCGTAGGTCGGCAGGGAAACCCGCACCCGCCCCAGGTGATCCGGGTCATCCACTCGGGTAACTCGCCCCAGCGCGATGGCGGCGGGGCCACAGCCTTGGCCATCTTTTCCTTCTGGCACTATGGGCGCAGACGACAACTCGGACACATAGCCCCTCACATGGTCCAGCGTGTGCGTGACCGCCGTCAGGACGTAGCGGCGCTGCAATTCCTCCGCCACGTTCGACACCTCGACGCGCGTGCCCGGCTGCAATTCGGCGTTTCCCTCGGCCACTCCCCAGAAAGTGATCCCGCCTGCCACACGCCGCTCCAACTCGCCGCGCGCAATGGCCTCTGCATGTCGGTTGTCCAGCGCCACCTCGCCAACCAGCGCCCGCTCGCCCGTGCCTCCCACCACCCCCGGCTCGACCTGGCGGGTTGCCCCCGCAGCCTCCGCGCGCCCCTCGTATGCTTCCGCTATCAGGGGATTCCAGCCCTGGGCAGTGACCGAACGGGTGGCTGACTCGCCGCTGACCACGAAACGCGCCTCCAACAGGTTGCGCCCCAGTGCGAGGCTGGCCGCGTCCCCCCTCCCCCAATCAGCACCCTCCAGCGTGACCAGATGCAGGGTGCGCCCCCGCAATACCAGGTACACTCCACTCTCCGCGGCTACCTCGGCCAGTATCTCCAGGTCCGACTGCCCATGCTGAATGAGGATCGGCCAGAGCGGACCACTGTCGTCGGCGGCCACGTCCAGCCCTAGATCGCCCACCAACTCCTGGGCCAGGTCGCGCAGCGTGACCTGCACGTGTGCGCGCACCGGCTGGCGCTTGCGCAAGCGGTGTAGCAGGTCGTACGCCCGCACAATCAACTGCTGCCCAGCCGCCGGGCCATAGACTGTTTCGTGGACAGTGACCTGCCCGGAAAACAGTTCCCCCGCCCCTTCGCCCACTCGCACCACCAGAGCTGCCCCCCGTTCGAGGCGGGCGGCGACATCCGGCGAGCCGGGCGGATGGCGAAAAGTCAGCTCGCACATGGCGGGCATGGACAACCGCTGCTGCACGCGTACTTCTTCCAACATCTGCACGCTTGCAGGCGACAGCGTTTGGCCGTTCGCCTCCAGCGTCACCCGTGGGACGGCGTATACCCCTTGCATCATAGCGCCCCATCACCCGTAGACTGGGAGACGTCTTTGATGGACGGAATCCGCAGCAACGCTCCCGCAGCCAGGTGCAGCGGGTCTGCGATATCGTTGAACAGGGCGATCAGACGCCAAAGCCCGGCGTCGCCCAGATAGCGGTAGGCTATTTCGTCCAGCCGCTCGCCTGCCCCCACCTCGCCCTCCGGCGTGCCCCCCACATACTGATGCACCTGCACCTGTTCGGACGCAACGCCAGTCCCCTCCAACGCTCCCAAACCGGATATCTCCTCGCCCAGGGGCAGTAGCTCCTCTGCCGAAGGGAACTCGCCGCTCAGCACGCCACGCATTGGCTCAGCCGCCACCGACTCGGCCACCCGCCGCAAGCGCATGCGCAGCCAGGCGCGCCGGGGTGCTCCCGAGGCGGTGAAATATTCCAGCCGCTCGGCTATCGCCACGACCACTCCTGGGATGTTCCAGGCCTTGCCCCATACAAAGCGCACGACCCGCGGCTTGCCATATTCCCCTTCCCGCCCAGAATTCTCGGCCAGGTTCCAGAGCGGGCCGGTCAGGTCACGCACATCCTCTGTGGTGATCGAGGACCCCGCCAGCGACACGTCAAAGAGCAGGTCCAGGTCCAACTCGGTCTTGCCGCCGCCGGTATATAACAACGGGTCATCCCCCAGATTCGTGCCGGTGAGTTGGCCCGTTGCCGAGCGACGCGGCTGTACGCCCGCTACCCGGCGCATCACCAGCGTCTCCGGGTTGAGCAGACACCCCAGCCGCTCGTTGGTTTCCTCGATGAGAAACGCTACCCGTTCCACAACTGTCCCCTCTGCTCGCGTTCCAGGCGCTCCAGACGCTCGCGCGCACGCGACATCCGCTCCCAATCGACGGCTGCCGCCCCCTCCTCGTGAACCTCATCATAGTCGGGCAGAGCGGGCCAATACTCCCGCTCATCCAGACCGTCGGCCTCATGCTGCCGGGCACGCGCCTGCCGCGCAAGGTCCACCGGGTTCTGCCTCCAATCAGCCCCCTGGGATAACCCGCCCCCCTGGCCCGCGGGCTGCTCGCCCGCCCACGCCAAGTCACCCGATGCGGTAGCATTTCCTGGTCTGGCGGATGACGGCGACTTCTCCGGCAATGGCGGCCAGTGTTCGGTAGGCATCTCCGCACGAGTGGGTGGGCGCTCACCCTCTGCGCGTAGCCGTTCCCCATCAGTTGGAGCGGGCCGGTCGGCCCGTCGATGGACCGGCTCAGGCACAGCGCGTCTCTGGCCTGGCCACCGTAAGGGCTGCGGCGGTTCGCCTGCCGCTTGCACTGGCTGCTCCTCGCCAGGCAGTGATAATGGACGCAAAATACGCGCGTCGGATGGCGCTATGCCCTGGATATCCGTAGCTCGATCAACTGCGGTTAGCTTGACACCAGATGGCCGCGATCCCTCGGCTATGCCCGCTTCGCCACGCCCCCCGGTCGCCCCGCTCGACGGAGGCTGCAAACGAAACCGCGCCCGCCGAGCAAGCGCTCGCTGAACAAGCGCTCGCTGCTCAAGCGCCCGCGGCCTGGCAGCCAACATTACGGGCGCAACTTTTCCAAGATAACGGGGCGACGGGTTGACTGCCCCCGCAACATCCCCCGGTTGACCAAGTTCCCCAGGCGCGGTTTCCACCGGCTGAATCGGTACGCGATCGCCCGGTTGCCCCGCCACATCAGCGAGCGTCCCAGCACGCTCGCCTGCTGGATTCCCTCGCCCCGAAGCATACGCCCTGGCGCGGCGGCCCAGCAAAGGGAACGGATTCCAGCCAGTCTTGCCCGCCTGGGTTGGTTGCTTCGTCTCTGGATCGGCCTGCTCGCTTGAACCGCCCGGCGTTGGCGCGCTCTCGGATAGCGCATCTTCAGCTTGCACATGCACGCCGGACATCCCCGCATCGCCTACCTGTCTGGCCAGAGGGCTAGCGCTGCCTGCCGCGCGCGATTGCGGGCCATGAAAAGGGCTGCCCGGTTGCCCATTCGCCAGCAGGTGCGGCGCTTTCCGGCGAATATGCGCCACCCAATGCGCTGGTGGTCCCCCACTCGCGGTGCGTGCGACCCACTCCGGCGGCGGGCCGGGGGGCGCGTCAGCGCCCTGCTCCCCTGGTTCCACGCCATCCTGGTCGTAACTCTCGTCCCACTGTCCCAGCGACTGCTGTTCGAGCGCCCGCTGCTCCAGCCGAACGGCTCGCTGCCTGACACGAACGGAAAGCGCCTCCAGCCAGTTCGCCCAGAGAGACAAGCCGTGCGCCAATCTGCTGCGGATCACCCGCCCCACAGATTGCCGGTTCGTGGGCGGCTGTTGACCTCTCGGTGAGATCATCCCTTTACTCGCGTTCCAGCGAATCGAACACCAGCGTCAACGATTCGATGGCGATCTCATGGCTGAGCGCATCCAGCGCGGCCCCTTTCCACTGCGAGGGCCAGGCATTCACCAGGTTCCAGCGCATCACCTCGGTCACCCCGTCAGGGTCTAGCATCAGGATAGAGATGTTCCTCCGCTCCACCTGCCCCCGTACCGCCGTCAAGAACCATTCCCACAAATCGCGGGAGGTAGTCAGGCCGTACCAAAGGGTTACATCCCCGTATTCCACCCGGCCGGGGATGCGGCGCACCACCTGATTGCTGCCCCCCTCCCGATACTTGATTGCCTCAACCCTGGCCTCCAGGCCTTCGACGCGGGTGAAATGCCCTTCGGTCACCCCCTGAATGACCAATTTAAAGTTATAAGCGCGATATGGATCGGCGTTCGTCGCGGGCATCAGGCACCTCCCTCAGTCTTGACTTCCACACCACCCTGATACTGACTGATCCTGAAAAAGATAAACTCCGCAGGCTTGACCGGGGCAATCCCAATCAGCGTGACCACCATGCCCTGGTCGATCACATCGCGCGGGTTGGTCTCCTCGTCGCACTTGACGAAAAACGCCTCCTCCGGTGTGCGCCCCATCAGCGCGCCATCTCGCCACAGTCCCATCAGGAAGGCCGTCACGTCGCGGCGAATGGATTTCCACAGCGTATAGTCATTCGGCTCAAAGACGATCCAGCGTGTGCTGTCAGCAATGGACTCCTTGATCATGTTGAACAGCCGCCGCACGTTGACATAGCGCCACTCGCTGCTGCTGCCCGCCAGGGTGCGCGCGCCCCACACCAAGACCCCCTCGCGCGCAAACAGCCGGATGCAGTTCACCCCCGCCTGGTTCAACGTCCCCATCTCTGCTCGCGTGAGCCGGTGGGTGACATTCAGCGCCCCCCGCACCACCTCGTTCGCTGGCGCTTTGTGTACGCCGCGGGCCGCGTCTGTGCGCGCCCAAATCCCGGCGATATGCCCCGAGGGTGGCACGCTGATCTCGTCATAGGGCGCCAGGGAATTACGCGCCTTGATCCAGGGGTAATACACGGCTCCATAGCCTCCCGCCGACTGGCGCGGTGCCATCCCCTTGGCCCCCGCGGGTTCATCGTCTCCCCCACCGGTGGTCGCGACCTTGGTCAACTGGCTGATGTCCGCCACTTTTTCCGGTCCATCCAGGATGGCGACCCGATCTTCAAGCTGCTCGCAATGCTCCAACACCCTGGCATACGAGGCGGCGTCGGTGTATCCGGGCGCAGCGATAATGGCGATTTCGTCAATCTGCGCCAGCAGGTCCAGCCCTACCGGCTGGAGGCCGCCACCTCCAATCTGCCCGCCCTTGCCGACATTCACCACATAACAACGGCTGCCACCATTCTGGAAGAACCCGTACACAGCCTGATACAACGGCGTGCTGGAGCTTTTCTCGTCCACGAATTCCCGGACGAACTCGCTCCAGTTATTGATGGGCACCGCCTGATTGACGTGCGCTGCTATCTTGGGAGCTTCTCCCACAAAACCGGCTGTGCTGGTTCCCACCGCCTCTATCGGCCTCGCCCCACCGGAAACTTCTTGCACATACACACCTGGCACGAGATCGGATGGCATGCTATCCCTCCTTATACATCGAACGCATGGAAACGAATGACGACAAGACCTCGATCCACGATGCTGGCATCCAGGGGAATTATCACTTCGCGCCCCTTGGCTTTTACGCACAATTGCCGGACGGGCGGCTCCGTAGGAATAGTGGGGAATAAGAACTGTCCATTGGCATCCGTGCGCGTAGCAAGGCTCAAGGTGGGCAATTCCACCGTGGCCCCAGCCACGGGGACATCCTCAGGGGTTAACACCACGCCCTGCAACGCTCGCGTGAGCACGGACCGTACCACCAGAGGATGGCGCACGTACTGCACATCGGGTTCCGGTCGCTCTACACGCACCGGCACGCGGAGGATGAACGAGGGCTGCGGGCTGGCGCCCAACGCCGACCAGAGCGCGGCAGACACCGGCTCTAGTTCTACCTGGAATTCCGAGTCGGCCATCGCCGCGAATAGCAGCTCCCCCAGCATTCGGTGAGCATCTTCGGGCGCGCTCGCCCAGGTCGTTACCAGGTAACGTAGCAACACTTGCAGGGGAGGGCGCTTGCTGCCTCGCGCAGGCGGGTCATCACGCAGCTCGAAAAGAAAAAGGTGAACACCGCAATCCGAGTGTTCACCAGCAGGGGACGAAAGGCAGACTGTCACAGGGCGACCGAGGGTCGTGGTCACCCATTCCTTCAACCGGCTGTCTACCTGGTCTATCACCGAATGCTCCCATGAAATACAACGAAACACGGGCAGACACGGCGGGTCTCGCCATCACTGCTGGCAAGACCGGGACAAAAAGTCGCCGAATGTGTGCCAGCGACATTATTTGACAGTTAGGCCGGACACGTGGTAGACTATGCGGCAGAGTCTTCCAGCCGCATGGTTGCGGGCAGAACAATGTATCAATTAATCATGTTCTGCATCATTATAAAGGGGAAACAGGCAAAAGTCAACGCCGACGGGCCTTGGAACAGCCACAAAACGCATGCTACTTGGCAAGATTGATGGCTCCCCTCACTATCCTCGTTGATCCCTCGCCACACCCGAACGGCAGAGTGAATCTAGAAGCACACCTTCCATCCCTCCACTCTGCCAGAACGAAACTCTAACAAATCGTAAACCTTTTTATTACCACAGCTATACTTTCATCACGTACACTAGGCAATAACCGGATAGGATGGCTCACCGGCCAATCAGCAGGAGCCGTTGGGCGTCGGATCCATAGGACCTACGAGACGCATAGAATCTGCCAGATCTACGATCTGCGGCCACCATATCGCAGACGGTGATGAGGAAATCGCATCCGATCCTCAAACCACCTCCATCTAGCGGGTGGCCCGTGCGCCCAACAACTATCATCATCGCTGCCAGATCACACTTGTTCGCCCCTCCGCCTTTAGATGTGCTCCGCACCATACCACTAACCTGACTCCACGTTCGCAAGTGCCGACCTTTTGCACGCACCATCCACTCCATCCTGAGCAGTACCCGCGTTTCACTCTATCTCTACACCTCAAAACTGATCCCATCACGTCCATCGGATCTGTCGATACCGTATCGCCAGACTCTGCTCTAGCTTGGGCCAACTCGGCCACATGTTGGCGTGCCATGCGACCCACAGGATCTGCGGCTTTGTCCCCAAAGGGGCATGCCAGACCTTGTTCCGGGGAACGGAAGCATCTGCCACGGAGAAATCGGGCCTACCGCCCCCTACGCTCACGGGCGAGCTTTCTGGCGGGATGTTATATCCCCCTTGCATTGGGGAATCGTCGACCATTCTGCCGTACAAGCGGAGTAATCCCCTCTTGGGCGATGTCGATGATTCACATGATGAGTCGAAGGAGATAGAGGAATGCAGACGAAAGATTACTTGAGGACCGTTTGGCGACGAAAGTGGATCATCCTCATTGTCGCAGTCGTCACCATTGCCGTAGCATACTTCGGTAGTTCGGCAATGACGCCGCTTTACTCGGCCTCGACAGTGGTCCGTATCGCCCAAGTCCAGGACGCTACCGTAAGCTACTATGACCTTGGCTATACCGAACGCATCATGAACACCTATATGTATCTGCTCAAGAGCCACCCCTTCTTGGAAGACGTGATTACCCGACTGAACCTGCGGATCGCTCCCAGAGACCTTGAGCGCATGCTTGATGTAGAGGCGCTGGCCAACAGTGAGTTGATCCGCATCACTGCCCAAACTCCAAACCCTGAAACATCTATGCAGATTGCCAACACGCTGGGCGACCTCCTGGTAGAACAGGGACCGCGCGTATACTCTGGCCCAGGCAAAAGTGAAGGCGAGATATTGCAGGAACAGATCGCTACTATGGAGGCAACCATCAAGCAGGATAGGACGCTCTTACAGACAGCCCTGGATGCCAACACCGCGCAGCTAGAAATGGAAGCCATTCAGGACTTGAGCGCCAGAATCCGGCTTCAGGAACAGGCTTATGCTGCGCTCATCACAGAGCGCGACAACGCCCAATTGCGCGAGGCGCTGCTGGAGAACAGCATCAATGTCGTGGAACCTGCCGCTCTACCGCAAACTCCCTCCAGCCCCCGCATGGAAATCAACATGGCTCTGGGCGCGTTGCTTGGCCTCGCCGGTGGACTTGTGATTGGGTTTGCCGTAGATAGCCTGGATTCCAGCGTAGACTCGTCGGAAGATCTCAAAGAAGTCCCTGATGCGCCGGTGCTGGCTTCCGTGCCCGTGATTCCCGGTCAGTATTCCCAGCAAAAGCACGGTCACGGTCCAGCAGTATTGACAACCGATAATCCCGGGCCTGCCGGAGATGCCTTTCGGGTGCTGACGAACACTGTCTGGCCAATGGATTCCACCCCGCTCTCGCGACCGCTGGCCATCTTGATCACCAGCGTCGAATCTGGAGCCGGCAAAACCACTGTGCTGGCGAACCTGGCGATGCAGATCGCCCAGGATGGTAACCGGGTAGTGGCAGTTGATACAGATTTTCGCCATCCTTCCCTGCATCGGGCATTTGGAACCGACAACAAGCGCGGGGCGAGCAATGCCCTCTCCAACCCGAGCCTCCTCAGCACAACCCTGCAAGCGACAAGCCTGCCTGGTTTGAGTGTCATCACCAGCGGCCCATTGGTGGAGCGCCCAAAAGAATTGCTGAATCCTTCCCGTATGGATCAGATGCTCCAGGGTCTGGCCGGTAAGGCGGACGTGGTTCTGTTCGATAGCCCCCCCATGTCGGCCTTCTCCGATGCCGCCGCGTTGGCCCCGCTCATGGACGGTGTCCTGGTAGTCGTCGCGCGCAAGCAGGCAACCGAGGACAGCGTCCAGCGAGCAGTACAGCAGTTGAACCTAGCGGGCGCAACAGTGCTCGGCCTGGTGCTCAACAAGGCAAGGCTAGAAGGAAGTGGCCACCGTTCCCACCCTCCCATCGCTCACAAACGACCAGTGGAAAAGGACAGCGAGGAAGCAATGCCGGGCGTTTCCAAGACGCGCAATGCGGCCTCGCCTAAAACGGACAAGGTGTTAGACATGGAGACGAGAGGCTGATCTATGCGAGACGGCAAGGGCATATTGTGCACAGCCGATCTAGCATCTCTGGAAGAACAAGAGCAGGAAAGGGAAGAGGAGTTGTCTGACAGCAGGGACGCAACCTGGAAAGAGCTTACGCCTTTGACCTGGGAAGACAGTTGGGTGGTCACCACTGGCCGCGCTGCCAACAACCGGCCAGCCTATAGCCAAACAACTGCCGATCGAACGACCGACACCGACAACCAGGGTACCAGGAGTGCCTATTGCACCCTGAAAAGGGCAATGGATGTCGTGGGGGCGTCCCTCATTCTGATCGTGCTTTCTCCATTAATGGCCATTATCGCTCTATTGATCAAGCTTGACTCACCGGGTAAAGCTATCTTTGCGCAAGAACGTATGGGATATGATCCCCGCACGCGGAAACAGCGCCCGTTCACCATGTTCAAGTTTCGCTCCATGTACGACAACTGCGATCAGACCGCACACCAGAAATATGTTCAGGCCTGGATTCACGGCAACCTGGATGACGACAAGAACATGAAAAAGATGACCAACGACCAGCGCGTCACCAGATTGGGCCGTGTCTTGCGAAGGACGAGCCTGGACGAATTGCCGCAGTTCTGGAACGTACTGCGTGGTGAAATGAGCCTGGTAGGGCCACGGCCCGTGCCACTCTATGAAGTGGCCGAGTACGAGCCGTGGCACAAAAAACGACTAGAGGCCAAGCCGGGAATCACCGGATGGTGGCAAGTCAAGGGAAGAGGATGGGTTACGTTGGATGAGATGGCCAACCTGGACATCGAATATATCAACAAGCAGTCCATCTGGCTGGACCTCAAAATCCTCTTCCTCACCATCCCGGTGATGATACAAAGGCGCGGGGCCGCGTGAGGTGAGCGATGGAGAAGATAGGAATTGGTATTATCGGTTGTGGTTATTGGGGTATCAACTATGTGCGTGTTTTTGAGGAACTCGGCGAATCACAGGTTATAGCTGTGTGCGATCGCCGTCCCGAACGTCTTGCCGAAGTCGAAAAGCGCTTCCCCGGCCTAGACTCGACAACCGAGTTTGAAGAGTTGCTGGCATCGCCACATGTCGATGCAATGGTCGTTTGTACCGAGGCATCGAGTCACTATCCCATTGTCAGCAAGTGCCTCGCGGCGGGCAAACACGTGCTCGTCGAAAAACCCATGACGACGGTGGCTACGGACGCGGAGGAGCTTCTGAATCTGGCCGAGGCCAAGGGAGCTACGTTGATGATCGGCCACACGTTTCTTTACAACGCGGGCATACGCCAGGTGAAGAACTATATCATGCAGGGGGATATGGGCAAGGTCTACTACCTTTACTCTCGCCGCACGAACCTGGGGCCTATCCGCAATGACGTGAGCGCTCTGTGGGACCTGGCCCCCCATGACATCTCGATTTTCAACTATCTCCTGGACAGCAAGCCCGAATGGGTGAGCGCCGTCGGAGCCAGGGTACTTGGTAATGGCCGCGCGGATGTGGGCTTTATGTCTCTGGGCTATGACAACAATGTCGTCGGCCACGTCCACACCAGTTGGGCCGACCCCCACAAGGTGCGTGAAGTGGTGGTGGTAGGCAGCGATAAGCGTATCGTCTTTGACGACCTGAACTCCCAAGAGCGTGTGCGCGTGTTCGAAAAGGGCGTCAAACGTATGGACCCGCAAGAAGGAGGGTACGGCGAATACCAGTTCTTGATGCGCGATGGGGATATCGTCATCCCAAACGTGGAGGCCAGTGAGCCTCTGAAAAACGAGTGCAAGCACTTTTTGGAGTGCATCACCCTGCATTGTCAGCCGTTGACAGACGGCAAAAATGGACTGGACGTCGTGCGTGTAATGGAAGCCATTGACCGGTCGATTGAGCTTCGTGGCGCGCCGGTTGAGGTCGCATAAGTACACAGGAGGAAGGAAAGCATGAGAACCAGCACACTTCAAGTGCCTTTCGTTGATTTGGCAGCGCAATACGCTGCCATCAGTGGCGAGGTTGTCGAGGCCATGGCCAGGGTCTTGACTGATACAGACTTTATCCTGGGGCAGGATGTGGAGCTGCTCGAGCGCGAGTTCGCCGAATACTGCGAGGCGGACTATGCCGTCGGCCTGGATTCGGGGACATCGGCCCTGGAATTGGCCTTGCGGGCCTGTGGCATTGGCCCCGGCGACGAGGTGATCACAGCGGCCAATACGTTCATTGCCACCGCATTAGCCATCTCGTACACCGGCGCGACGCCGGTCATGGTGGACATCGACCCCGACACCTATAATCTGGACCCCGCGCTGCTGGAAAAGGCCATCACGAAGCAGACCAAAGCGATCATCCCGGTTCACCTCTATGGCCAACCTGCGGATATGGATCCCATCCTGGGCATCGCGCACGAGCACGACCTGCGTGTGATCGAGGATGCCTGCCAGGCCCACGGCGCCAGATACAAAGGCCGCCGGGTAGGCTCCCTGGGCCACGTGGCCGCCTTTAGCTTTTACCCCGCCAAGAACCTGGGCGGTTACGGGGATGGCGGCATGGTCGTCACGAACGACAAAAAGCTGGCCGAATCCATCAAGATGATGCGCAACTATGGACAGCGGGAAAAGTACACCCACGTGTTGCGGGGCTATAACCGCCGCCTCGACACGCTTCAGGCAGCGGTGCTCCGCGTCAAGCTGCGCCATCTCGACACGTGGAATGAGGAGCGCCGCCAACACGCCCAGCGGTATCAGCAACACCTGTCCGGCACTCCCTTTGTGACCCCCGTGGAAGCGGAATATGGAGAACCCGTCTATCACCTGTATGTCATCCGTACTCAAGACCGTGATGGCTTACGAAGCTATCTCCAACAGCAGGGTGTCTCGACAGGCATCCACTACCCCATCCCCATCCACCTGCAAGAGGCGTATCAGGACTTGGGATACAGCCAGGGCAGCTTCCCCGTGACGGAGGAATACGCGGGGCAACTTTTATCCCTTCCCATGTATGCCGAACTCACCCCTAACCTGATAAGGCACGTATCCGAGGCGCTCAAGGCGGCCAGGACCGAGCCCGCCCGAGAGCCTGCCGTACTGCGCTCCCCATCGGTGGTGAGCTAGATCCCATGCGCTGCCCGGCCGAACCGCCGAGGCGGGAAAAAATTAACGTACCCAAGGGCCACCCAGCCCTTTGGTCAACATATACAGACGAACGTTTGTAGACGAATGGATAGAGTACTATGTATATTCCAGGAACTGAACAAACGCCGCGAGCCATCAAGATAGCGGTACAACTCCTCGTTCTTGCAGGAGTGGGTCTGCTACTGGGTGGCCTCTCCGCTCGGTTCTCACCGGTGGTGGTGCTGGCTGTAGTGGCTGGCATCGGCATCGCGCTAGTTGTCCTGCGCAGGGCCGAGCTTGGTGTGCTGCTGATTCTCGTAGCCACATCCACCGTACTGGCCGCGGACAACATGCCCCGCGTGCCCATTCCTGTGGGCCAGCTACTGCTATCCGACGTGATTCTGCTGGTTCTGCTGGGGCTTGCTATCGTCCACCCTCTGCTGTCCCGGCGCTCTGAGGCGACGGGCACACCGCTCGACCTACCCTTTCTGCTTTTCTTTGGGATGGCCACCCTTTCGACGTTCCTCGCCATCCAGCGAGGTGCGGTAGACTATCTCACCGCCCTGACCAAGATGCGGGCCTTTACCTACTACCTGACCTTCTTCATCATCACACGACTGGTACTCCAGGAGCGCCAGATCAAGCTCCTGATCAGAGGATTTCTGTTGCTGGCCGGGCTGGTGTCCGTGGCAATGATTGCGCAGTTTGCCCTGGGAACCTCCATCGGCCTCCTGGCAGGTCGCGTGGAAGCGCTACGAACCGAGGGGACTACCTATGCGGGCATCACGCGCATCCTCCCTCCGGGTCAGTCGCTCGTTCTGGTTGGGTTTGTCACCATGACCTTCCGAATGCTGCTGGCGCGGCCCACGCCCGGCGCTCTTGGTCGGCTGCTCTGGTGGGGCCTCCTGGCAGCAGCGTTGATCCTCACCTTTAACCGGAGCTTTTGGGTAGTCACAACCATCACTCTGGTCATGGGGGTCTTGCTGGCCCGTGGGCAAGACAGGCGCAAGGCTACCCTCTGGATTCTGGGCCTGGGGTTCCTGCTCGCCGTTGTGCTGCTGCTGGTGTTCTACGATCCGGAATCAGAGGCCGCTCGCCTGGCAAGCGCCACTCTAGATCGCCTGACCACGCTGGTCAGCAGGGAGACCTTCGCAGATCCCTTCCGCAGCAGCCTGCGCTGGCGAGATTTTGAATACAAGTACGCTATCCCGCAGATCCTCGCTCGCCCGATCACAGGCATCGGCCTCGGCACATTCTACCGGCCTTATTTGTACGGCATCGATTGGGTAGGGTTCGATGGCCGCTCCTACACGCATAACGGCCACCTCTCGATCCTGATGACAACAGGACTGGTGGGTTACCTGTCCTTCCTGTGGCTATCGCTCGCCTTTCTCAAACGCGGGTTTCAATACTGGCACCAGGTCGCTGACCCTCTGCTGCGAGCAACTGTGCTGGCTTTTACTCTCACCTACCTGGGCTTGTTCTTCATAAGCGTCGTATCCAGCATCTTCATGGACTGGTTCTGGATGCCCGTGATCGGTCTGATGATGGGTGTCAACGAGGTAATCATCAGAAAGCAGGTTCTGCAGCCTGACCACCCGGGAGGACAGGGCATTGGGCGTTGAGGTTCGGAATCGGGTAATCAAAGGTCTCTTTTCTATCGGCACAAGCTCTGTCATCAGCATGGTGCTGGGCTTTATCGGTGTCACCATTCGCGCGCGCGTTATTCCCGAGGAGGAATTCGGCGTCTACTTTTTGCTCGTCGCCATCGCATACCTGTTGCAGATCATCGCAGACTTTGGCCTGCGGCTGTCTGCCGCCAAGTTCGTAGCAGGCGCTTCGGATGCGCAGGAGCAGCAAGTGCTCGTCAGCAACCTGCTCGCCTTTCGCTTGTTCTCCATCGCTATCCTTTCCCTGGTGGCCTTTGCCGCCAAACCCCTGCTCATGTCCCTGTATCCCTCAGAGTTGCTCGCCCCTCTCTTTGTCTTTGCGCCGATCATGTTCGCCACAGAACTCGCCGACATCACACTCACCTCGATTATGCAGGGCTTTCTTCTGGTTAACAAGATGGCCATCATCCAGGTCATCGCCAGTGCCTTGAACCTGGGACTAACCCTGCTGTTCATCCTCCCCCCTCTGAGCATGGGTGTGGAGGGGTTCATTATCGCGGCCACCATCTCCCTCTTGATCAGCATCGTACTGCGCCTTTGGATGATCCCTGCTCGCAAGAGACTCGCACTGGACCGGGGAGTAATGCACCGGATCATTACCTTTGGACTACCCCTCCAGGGGAACGACTTATTAACGTTCACCTTTGAGAAGATGGATGTGTTGATCCTGGGCATGCTGATGGGCCCCACACAGATTGCCTATCTGGAAATGGCTGCCAAGATACCCAGCTACTTCCGACGGCTGTACTACTCGCTCAACTCGGCCGTCTACTTCCCCAACATGTCCGAGCTTTTGGCCCAGGGGCGCAAAGAAGAAGCCGAGCATGTGATGAACAATTTCCTCCGCATGGTGGCCTTTATCGCTACCTTCTTTGCCCTCATTTCTGTCCTTTTCGGGCGCGAAATCGTCGCCGTGGTTTTCTCGGAGAGATATATGGCCAGCGCGCCGGCGCTGGGTCTGCTCATGATCGAGCTGGCTATCAGCATGGCCAGTACTATCCTGGGGATCGGCCTCGTCGCTGCCAACCATCCGGCTTATCTGCTGCTCATCAACCTCGTAACTGCTGTGGTGAGCATCGCGACGAATTTGTGGCTGATTCCTATCGTGGGCTTTATGGGAGCGGTCTTGGCGCGGCTTGCATCTACAGTGCTGGCAAATCCCGTATCAGTAGGCTGCCTGTACCGCGAGAAAATCCGGGTCAGTGTAGCAGAGTACCTGAAACCCATCCTGTTCCTGGCTATCTGCGTGGCTTTATACTTGGGTCTTGGATGGACAAGCTGGCCGCTCAAAAGCCTGTTGCTTCTGTTGTTCATCAGTCTATCCTATGCGTTCTCCGTATTCGGCAGCAAGGATGTCTCGGCAGTCTTGAAAACCTTCCGATTCCCTGCCCGCCAGGTGATCTAGCAGCGCTGCCTAACAAAGACAGCGGTTTCGAGCAGTACCAGGATAGTAGACGGTGTTGGCGTGACATTGTTTCACCGTTTGACCGGCTCGCCAACAGGCAGCATTTCTGGGAGAAGCCCTGGCTGCCTCCGACCTAGGGCGTAGCCTCACCAGAACAAGAAGAGGTTGACGTGAAGATATTGGTAGTCACAGATAGCCTTCCTTATCCGCTGAATACTGGCCCAAAAATTCGCATCTATAACCTGATCCAGCGGATGGCAACCCGGCATCAGATTTGGCTTGCTTCCCTGCTGACAGAACCCGATGAGACCCAGGCCCTGGCTCATCTGGAAGAGTTCTGCCAGCAGGTTATCACCAGCCGAGTGGAGCGCGGTTCGCCCCTGACCCACTTGCCTGGGATGATGCGCTTTGCATTAGCAGGCATACCGCTGGAACTAAAGTTTCAGCATTCCGCCGAATTGATGAATAAAATCCGGGACACCGTCACCAACGTGGATCTGGATGTGGTGCAAATAGAACAGATGCGGATGGCTCCGTACTTGCGCGCGCTACCGGACCAAGGCCACTTCAAGCGCGTGCTGATGCTGTACGACATAGATTTCGCCCAGGCAGCCCGCATGATTCCCTGCGAGCGAACTCTCAGCGCCAAACTGCGCACGGGCCTGCACAGCCTGATGATGCGCCGCTGGGAGCCGCGCTGGGTGGAGCGCTTTGACTGCTGCATCACGGTGTCAGAAATAGATCGCCAGTTACTCCGGTCCGCCAATCCCCGCGTGGACGCGGACGTTGTGCCTAACGGCGTGGATACCAGGCTATATAGCCCCTTGCCAGAAGCCGAGGAGCCGCTCTCTCTGCTGTTTATCGGGAACATGAGCTACTTGCCCTGCATCGATGCCATGCTCTACTTCACCAGCGAGATACTGCCCCTCATCCGCCAACAGGTGCCGGAGGTCAGGCTCTGGATCGTGGGCAAAGACCCGGCTCCCGAAATCGTCAAGCTCGCCAGCGATCACGTAATCGTCACCGGGCGAGTCGAGGAAATCGTGCCCTACTATCGGCGCACCCAGGTTTCGGTCGTGCCCTTGCGGTCAGGCGGAGGAACGCGGCTCAAGGTGCTCGAATCCATGGCGTTGGGTCGCCCCATCGTCTCTACGACCATCGGCTGCGAAGGAATCAACGCCATCCACGGAGAGCATCTGCTGGTTGCTGACCAACCTGACGAATATGCGGCCCAAACAGTCCGGCTACTCCGAGATCAGAGCCTCCGCGCCTATCTCACGGCGAAGGCCAGACAGTTGGTCGAAGAGCAGTATGACTGGGACGTCCTGACCAACAAGCTCATGCGCATCTATGACGACATGGTTGCCCCACAGACTGTTCAGGAGAGCAGAGGCCGCACGCAGCCCAGCGAATTGATCTGACGAGCATTTGGAGAGGGAAACAGGCCGCAAGAATCGGCCTGCCGTATAGACACTAGCTGATGGGGATTGTCGGTATCTAGCGTGGAAGGTTAGGCATATGAACCACCCAAATCTCGCCGTGGAACGCATCACAAACCTACAAGAACTGGAAAAACTAAAGGATGACTGGAATAGGCTATTGGCAAACAACGCCACTCAGACCATCGAGCTGTCCTACAATTGGCAGACGATCTTCTGGAAGCACTTCGGCGGGCTAGAGCTTTGTGCCCTGGTTGTCCGTAAGGACGATACCGTCGTCGCCATCGCACCTCTCAAACTGACATCCGCGCGCAGGTTCGGCATCCGAACCAAGCGGCTGAGCTTTATCGCTGCGGAGGAATCCAACTATCAGGACTTCCTGGTCGAGCCAAACACCCCGGAAGCCGTGGAAGCCATCGCCAGCTACCTGGCGGATCACCATCATCTCTGGGATGTGCTGGACCTGTCCCACGTGCCAGAGAACTCGCCCACTGCCCAGACGATACCCGCCAATCTCGGAGAGTTAACCGTTTGCCAGGCTCCAACAGAGGAGAAATGCATCTATCTGAGTATCGACCGGTCGTGGGATGAATATGCCGAATCCTCCAAGAAAACCAGATCAGAGATCAGCTACCGGATGCGCAGGCTGAACAAAATGGGAACCGTAGACTATTTTCATTGCGCGGATGAAGAGCAATTGCGCTTCTATCTCGAAGCGTTCTTTGAGATGCACCGCAAGCGCTGGAATCAGGACGGCAGACCAAGCCAGTTCAACGATGAGCGGTTCCGCCAGTTCTACAGCGAAATAAGCCCGTTACTGTTCGCTAATGATCAGCTTGACCTGATCGTCCTGAGCGTCGAAGACCAGCCAGTTGCCTTTTCGTACGTCTTTCGGCTTGGGAAAACCCAGCTCGGCCAACTCATGGCCTACGATCCCGACTATTCTGCCGGTGCGCCAGCCAGAGTGCTCATGGAATTGTTCGTGCGAGAGGCATTCGCGAATTCCATCGAGACCATAGACTTTGGACACTACTACAGCTACAAAGAGGATTGGGCAGATCGTCTCAAGAGCAGATTGAATGTCGAGCTTTATCCCCGCCGCCCCAAACCACTCATCGTGTACTCTCTTTCCAACAGCGTCGAGTTCCTGAGAAGTCGTTCCAAGCAGATAACCCCTCTACGCCAGGCTGTCCAGTTCGTTCGCGAGAAGCATCGGGCACTGCTTGCCAGAGGGTACAACAGGCAACAGGAGGACCTGGATTAGGTGTTTGGAACACACGCAGTCGAGTGTACACAAAAGGAGTGAGAGATGTTCCTGGAGAACACGCCGATATTGGCCTACCACAGCATCACAGAGCCCGATGCGCCACCCAGCGCTGACCCCCTGGCGATATCGGTAAGCGAATTCGAGCGGCAGATGAGCTACCTGCACGCTTCTGGCTACCAATGCGTGTCTATGGAAGCGATCATGAACACCTGGAAGAACGGCCAGGCTATGCCACCCAAAACCTTCGGCCTGACCTTCGATGACGGGTATGAGGATTTCGCCAGCCTCGCCCTTCCGATCCTGCAACGTTTCGGGTTCACTGCGACGATCTTCCTGGTCACCGAACACGTGGGCAGCAAAAGCAACTGGCCGGGCGAAGCAGGCACTCCCCTACTATCCTGGACACAGATTCGCGCGCTGGCCAAGGAGGGGATGACCTTTGGCAGTCATACCTGTAGCCATCCGCGCCTGCCATGCGTTCCTGAAAAGACTGTCTGGAAGGAACTGACCCTGTCGAAGCAACAGATCGAGAACGAGTTAGGACAGGCGGTGCATCTCCTCGCCTACCCCTACGGGCATTCGAATGCAGACGTTCGCAGACTGGTAGGGGAAGCCGGGTACGTGGCGGCTTTTGGGCAGAGAACGGGCAGAAGCGGCCCCTACAATGTGTGGCGTAGAATGGCGCACGCGCACGAGAGCCTGCTCGCCTTCCGGCTCAAAATGACCCGCTGGCACCAGTACCCCACCTGGTTCCGCCAGGAAAGCCGATTCGGAGAGGTATTGCGCAGGGCCAAGCATATTCTGCTAGGTCCTCCCCGTTGGCCGACAGCGGAATACGCCCTATCTTCTGACCGCCAGCTTGAGGAGCGGTGCAAGTGATGAACAGGATCGCGATCAACGAGCTGCCCCCAGCCCCCGCCATCCGGTCGGCGGAGGCCCAGGCCGTGCGTGGCGAGACAATCCTGTGCGTCTCGCCACGCATGTGGGATTCCCTCTGGCGGGACACGCAGCATATTATGTCGCGTCTGGCTCGCGACAATCGTGTCCTTTACTTTGAGCCTGGGCGGGACCCCGACAAGTCGGTAGCACAGGAGTTGGTGCGTAACGCGCCGCACTTTTTCCGGATGCAGATGCGCGAGGTAGCCGAAAATTTGATCGTTGTTCCCACCCCTTCCTCCCTGCCACACATCCGCCGCTACCTGCCCCAGACTATCCACCGACTCTTGTTGCCGCGCATTGTGGAGGCCAATGCCCACATCTTGGTCCGCCACATCCAGCAAACAATGCGGGCCTTGGACGTCGAGCGCCCCATCCTCTGGCTTTACGGCCCGTATGAAGTAGGTCTCATCGGCCACTTTGGGGAAAAGCTGGTGTGCTATTTCAACTATGACGAGTTTGCCGACTTCTTGGGGAACGAGCGCGTGCGGGATATGCTGGTCGCATACGAGAACCGGTTGTGCACGCTGTCAGATGTGGTCATGACGACATCCCACGCGCAATGGGAGCGGCGCAAGCCCCTGAACCCGGAAACCTACTTTGTGCCCAACGGCGTGGATTTCGAGCTGTTCCAGCAAGCCCTGGACGATGACCAGCCCCTCCCCCAGGACATCGCCTCCATCCGTCACCCCATCATCGGCTTTGCTGGATGGATCGGCTACCACATCGATACCGAGCTACTATGCCGGATCGCGGAAGAGTTCCCCTACGCATCCCTCGTGCTGGTAGGCCCGGACGAGCTCCCCCCAAACGAGGCCCGCGAGCGGCTCGGCAGTCTGTCGAACGTCTTTTTCCTGGGTCAAAAGCCGCGGGCTGAACTGCCTGACTACCTGCGCGCCTTTGACGTCGCCTTGATGCCTTACTCTCTCACCGGCCATATCCGTTCCGCCTATCCCATGAAGCTACACGAATATCTCGCGGCAGGCCGCGCCATCGTGGCAACCGACTTGCCGGAATTATACCCCTACAACGAGGTAGTACGTGTAGCCAGGGACCACGAAGAGTTCCTGTATCACGTGAGTGTAGCCATGAATGACCACAGCGCCAAGGCGATAGCATCGCGGGTGGCAGTAGCGCGGGAAAATACCTGGGACGCGCGAGTACAACAGATCTATCACATCCTACGCACGCACCTGGCCGACGAGGGGGAGACCGCATGACAACGACTGTGTTGAGCTGGGTGCGCCGACATCGTCGCAACGAGCTTCTGGCAGAGCGCCTGGGCGCCACCCTGCACGATATATGCTATGGGACGCAGGGAAACCTCTGGCAGGCCCCCGTGCGATACCCGCTACAGGCATGGAAAACCTGGCAAGTGTTGCGCAAGGAGCAGCCAGATGTCGTGCTCGCCGTCAACCCTCCCATCTTTTGCGCGCTGACAGCCTATCTCTACAGTCGACGACATGGCTCGCAGTTTGCCATCGACTCGCACACGGGCGCTTTTCACTCGATGAAATGGGGCTGGTCGGTGGCGCTACAGCGGTTCCTGGCCCGCCGGGCGCTAATCACCATCGCACACAACAAGTCCCAGGGGAACATCGTCAAGACCTGGGGCTGCCGGTACGCGGTGGTCGGGTTCACCCCAGGAACCTACCCGGAAGGAGAACCTTACCCGTTAGGAGACGGCTTTAGCGTGGCGGTCATCAGCAGCTTCCTGGGAGACGAGCCGGTGGATGTCGTGTTCCAGGCCGCCAAGCATCTCGATGACGTGACCTTTTACATGACGGGGGACTACCGGCTGATCGGGAGACGCTTGTTAGCCACCAAACCCGCCAATGTCCAGCTAACCGGCTTTATGCCGTATGCGCGCTTTGTGGGCCTGGTGCGCGGGGTAGACGCCACGATGGTCCTGACAACGCGCAACCACACCCTTCTGATGGGCGGATTTGAGGCCGTCTCCCTGGGATCGCCATTGATCACATCTGACTGGCCTGTATTGCAGGACTATTTTTCGATGGGCACCGTCCATGTGCCCAACACGGTGGAGGGGCTATGCGAAGGGGTGCGACGGGCGCAACGCGAGCAGGATAGGCTGCGCCGAGACGTTGTTCTCCTCCGAGAGAAACTAGAACAGGACTTTGAACGGGGTATGGCTGAGGTCGAACAGGCCATTCGCGAATTTGAGGCCGAGCGCGCTCGCCCTGAACCTGACATCCATAGCTCTGTTTCACAATCCTCATTCGATACGCGGAACGAGTAGGGATATGGCCACGGATAGAAAGGGAAAAGGATGAAACGTTCCAGACTTCCCTATCTGCTTCAGAAGGCTACCAACCGCCCTCTTGGAGCGATGCACGGCCTCAAGGCCATTGCCTTCCAGCCGATCCGATGGCTAGCCAGCTTGCTGCCCTATGGCCACAATGAGGTAACCGTGGAACAGTGGCAGCAAGAGTACGCCAGTGGGCGCTGGGACTATTTGCAGCAGATGCAGCAGATGGCCAGATACAGCATGCTCATCGGGTATTATCAACAACTCAAACCGGGCGGGTCGGTGCTGGACCTCGGCTGCGGAGACGGCATTCTGCTGTCCCGGCTCAAGCCCTACGTCTACTCCCGCTACGTGGGCGTCGACCTATCGCCAGAGGCTATCGCCCGCGTCTCTGTGCAGCCGGATGTCCACGACCAACTCCTTGTCGCGGACGTGGAGGAGTATGAGCCTGACCAACGCTTCGACGTCATTGTTTTTAACGAGTGTCTCTACTACTTTGCCGAGCCGCTCGACGTCATCAAACGTTACGAGCCTTATCTGGAGCAAGATGGCATCTTTTTGGTGTCGCTCTATGTGACCGAGATGAACCAGCATATCTGGAAGATGCTGGCACGCGCATACGACGTTCAGGATGGCCTCCAGGTAACCCACCAATCGGGCAACGCCTGGAAGATTCACGTATTTCAGCCCCGCCATCGGGAGACGGATTCTTGACAGGAGGTACAACTCTGAATGGATAGGCGAAATGGGCAACGGCAGCGGGAAACCAAGAACGTGAGGAGATAGATGGCAATGATCAAGGTCTGTATGGTCGTGCACCAATACTACGATCGTGACTCTCGCGTACGGCGATATGCCGAGTCGCTGGCCAACGCCGGTGCGCGCGTGGATGTGCTCTGCCTGCGTCAGCCAGGACAGCGCCCCGTCGAGGATCGGGATGGTATTCGCCTGCTAAGTGTTCCCATTGGGCGCAGCTACAAAACCCGGGCCAGCTACTTGATGGAATACGGCAGAGCGTTCGTTCTGTTTGCCATACGTCTCCTCGGACTGTATGCCAGGAACCGCTACCAGATCATCCATGTGCATAATATGCCCGACTTTTTGACGTTTACCGTGCTCATCCCACGCATCTTGGGCGCCAAGTTGATCCTGGACATCCACGATCCCATGCCCGAATTCTACATGTCTAAATACAGGGGCGGACAACGCAGTATGGCCGTCCGGCTCATGCGTCTACAGGAAAAGCTATCGGCGGGTTTGGCGCACGCTGTTATTACGGCCAATGAAAACTTTCGCAAGAACCTCATCCTCAGGGGCATCCCTGCCGACAAGATCACCGTTGTGAACAACGTGGCAGATGCCAAACTGTTTAACCGGCAGAGATATGTCGGGGAATCCCTGCCGCCCGATGATCACTTTACGCTAATCTACCCCGGCACCATCGCGCCCCGCTATGGCCTCGACGTGGCTATACGCGCCCTGCCTATGTTGACCGACCAGATTCCCCAGATTCGCCTGGTCATCCTGGGTACCCAAACGCAACACGTTGAGGAACTGGCAATCCTGGCAGAACAATTGAACGTAGCGCCGTTTGTCGAGTTCAGGCCACCGGTGCCCGTGCATCAGGTGCCCGACCATATAGCCCAGGCTCAGGTAGGCATATACACCGCCCTACCCGACGCGCATATGGACATTGCTACCCCCAGCAAGGTGCTCGAATACGCCATGATGGGCATACCGATTATCGCTTCCCGGCTCAAGATCATCGAAGACCTGTTTGGCCCTTCCGGCGTGATGATGTTCAAACCCGGCAGCGCGCACGAGTTCGCCGCTTGCGTCGCGCAGCTCTATCAGCAACCAGAGCGCCGCAAAGAGATGGTGCGTACCGTGGACATGAACTTTGTCGCCACGCACTCCTGGCGCTACGAACGCCAGAAGTATCTGGAACTATTGAACAAACTACTGAGTCCGGTAGAGCGGATCGCATCCTACGAGGAGAGACAAGAGGTTCAATCGGAGGAAACAACGTGACCTGGGTATCTACAGCAAAAGGAATCACACGCTGGGCCTTTGGCTCCATTGCATGGCTCGGAGGGTACTGTCTGTGGACAAAGTACCTCGGAAACCGCCAAACGGCCCGCATTCTGTGCTATCACGGCATCAACCCGTCGCCCAGGAATCTGTACGCTGTCTCTGCAGACGACTTTGCGGCGCAGATGCGCCTTCTCGCCGAGCATCACACCATCCTATCCATGGATCACCTGATACACCTGCTGCGCGAAGGCAGACCTTTGCCTCCCAATGCCGTCGCCGTGACGATTGACGATGGCTTTCAAGATGCCTACACGCACGCCTATCCGATCCTGAAGGAGCTGGCGATACCGGCGACCCTTTTCCTGCCGGTAGGACTGATCGGCACGGGGTCCCCCGTGCCAATCCGAAATCCTCTGCCACAGACCGAGTTCCTTTCCTGGGAGCAGGTGCGCGAGATGAGCCGGAATGGCATCTGCTTTGGCTCGCACTCCTTGACGCACACCTCGCTGACCCACCTGTCACTGCAAGAAACCGAATATCAACTCAAGAAATCCAGAACCAGGCTGGAAGATGAGACTGGTAGGCAAGTGACCGGCCTGGCTTATCCCTATGGCACCTTTCGAGACATGAGTATTGCCATTCAGGACTTGGTGACTGCCGCGGGCTACTCCTGGGCTGTATCCGCCATTAGCGGCACCAACCATCACAAGACCAACCTGCTCGCCCTCCGGCGGAGCAAAGTAGAAAGATGGGACGGTATGTTCATGTTCACCAAGATCCTGTCAGGTGCTCTGGATCCCTGGTTCGTCTTGCAGGCTGCCTCAGGCAAGTTGCATCAGGCGACGCAGAGTATCGGGTCGTTACCCAGGCCAGAACTATAAAATGAGGGAGCGCATGACATGGACACCTAAAACCCTCAGAAGGGTTGCAAGCGATATACTGTTTGCCGTGCTGATTCTGCTATCAGTCACAGGACTCGGCCCGGCGTGCGCGGATGTGCACGCCGACACCGATGCACCCGTGCCCGAATCAGAGCCCGCCACAATCAACATCGACGTCACACATTCACTCAGGCCAGTGAACAAGCTCCTCTTTGGGGAGTACATCTTTGCCAACTCTTGGGGGAACGGTATTCTGGACCAGAACTTTGAGTTCAACCCCGTGGCGCTGGAGATGATCCGCGAGTTGCAGCCTACGATCCTCCGATTCGCCGTACAACCCATCTGGGAAGACGGCATCGGAGACCCGCTCAACAGGCGGGAAGCACGCTGCGGGCGCGAGCTGTGGCACACCCATCACTATGGCATTGACGAGCACATGGCTCTGGCAGAAACCCTTGGGGCGCAGGCGATGGTCGTCGTCGGCTATCCCGACGCGCTAGCGAATAGCACCGACCCTAAATCGTGTGTAGTCGCGTCCAAGTACAGCAACTTGAGCCAGATGGTCAAGCGCGCTGCCGCCTGGGTTGCCTATACCAATGGTCAGCCAGGGGACCCCACCGTAATCGGCGTCGATGATCACGGCTTTGACTGGAAGACCGTGGGCTACTGGGCCCAACAGCGGGTAGATAACGGCCATGCCGAACCCTACAACATCAAATACTGGGAAATCGGCAATGAGTTATTCTATCACGATGCCGAAATCCCCCCGGAGCAGTACGGCAAAGCGTACATCGCCTTCCGGCACGCCATGAAGCTGGTCGATCCCAACATCATCGCGGGAGCAACCGTGCTGCCGGGCGAGTGGGGCAACGACAACTGGAATCGCGCTTTGCTATCCGTCATCGGCCATGAGGTGGACGCCCTCATCGTACACCCCTACTATCCCATCAAACGCTACGACGCGAGCCTGCAACCCGTGACGATGGCTGCCACCCAGCAAGCAGAGCAGGAACTGGCCGATCTCATCCGACTGGCTGACGAACTATCGGGCAGGGGCGACGAGATTGGCCTCATCGTCAGCGAGATGGGAGTCAACTTTGACTTTGACTACGAGGTGACCATGCCCAGGCCGCTGACGATGCTGCTGGGAAGCCTGTTACATGCGGACATGCTTGGCATGATGGTGCAGAGAAGTGAGGATCTGAATATTATGGTGGGCATCCAGCACTGGCTACATGGCGCAGTGCCCACCTGCGACATCCACTTTGACTGGAGAACAGGTGAGCGCCATAGAAGACCCGATTACTATGCGCTTCAAATGTGGACCAACCATTTCGGCGATCTGCTCGTTCCCTCCAGTACTACTTGCGGCACCTTTGACATCCCCACACGGGTGGGCAATGTAGGCCCACAGCTCGGCGTTCCCTACCTGGCTGCGCACGCCAGCCTATCGGGCGACAAGCTCTATCTCCTGGTGATCAACAGAAAACTGGACGGAGATGTGCCCACTACCATACGCATACATGGCTTTTTTCCCAATAAGAACGCTTCGGTGTATACTCTAACTGGCCCCGATGTTGAGGCCACCAATGAGGATGGCGATCACAACACCGTGCTCATCCAGCGCTCTGATATCTTTCACTCCTCCCACGATTTCACCTATACCTTTCCCGCCCATTCTGTCACCACAATCGAACTCACCATGAGCAGAGACAGAGTCTACCTGCCGCTCGTGCCCGTCACCCCGAATCCCGATACCAATGTCGCCACACCCACCGTAGACCCTGCGCTCCCCCTCAACAGCACACCAACGCCTGAAGATTTGAACCCTGAAGTAACCGAATAGCCCGGCCAACCAGCACTTACCAACACCTAACCCCGCTTCTCATCGCTCCCTGGTAGATTGCGCTGATCCGTCAGTGCAACCCCGACATCCCCACACCTTCCCTCAAGATCGTGCCCGCCAGCATGGCAATCAATGGACGAACTGCCGGGAGTCTGAACGAATAGCCGACATGGGCATCAAGAGAATATGACATCCGAAACCAGTTTTGAAAAAATTAAAGAAATGACGACAGACTCCGGCCACGCGAACCTCCGAGTCATCAGCTCGATGGATAGCGTATCCCTGGATGATGCGTCCTGGGACGCTTTTGTGACAGCTTCCGCAGATGCACACCTGCTGCAAACCAGCACTTGGGGCGCGTTAAAGGTACGCTTCGGCTGGCGAATGGACAGATTGGCTGTCCTGAGCAACGATGAGATCATCGCCGGAGCGCAAGTGCTGTATCGCTCGCTGCCATCCAGGCTGCTGACCCTGGCATATATCCCGATGGGGCCGCTGGTAGACTGGGAAGACAAACCCGTTGTCCGTGCGCTGCTGGATGGCCTGCTGCATCTGGCTTCAAGCCGACGCGCGTTCTGCCTGCGCATGGAACCAGGCCTTCTGGAAAACGCGAAATGGGGGACGAGCCTTGCAGCCTATGGCCTGCAGGCCAGCGAACAGAGGTTTCAGCCCAGAAGAACCATCCTCGTAGACCTTGAGGGCCAGGAAGAAGAGATCATGGCCCGGATGCATTCCAAGACGCGCTACAACATCCGGCTCGCCGCACGCAAAGGCGTTCAGATACGCGATGGCTCTATCCAGGACCTGGATGCCTTCGAGACCATGCTGGCCGACACCACGGAGCGAGATGACTTTCAGGGGCACGATACCACCTACTACCGCGCCATCTACGAACTGTTTGTGCCCAAGGGCCAGGCCCGCTTTCTGCTCGCCACCCATCAAGATACCCCGCTGGCCGGTGTGTTGGCCTTTGTCACCGGCCGTAAGGCCTGGTACATGTACGGCGCATCCTCCAACCAGTACCGAAATCTCATGCCCAACTACCTGCTGCAATGGGAGGCCATGCGATGGGCCAGGAGCAAGGGATGCCTGACCTATGACCTGTGGGGCATACCGGATGAGGAGGAACAAATTCTAGAAAACGAGTTTACGGAACGAAATGATGGGCTGTGGGGAGTCTATCGCTTCAAGCGAGGCTTTGGCGGACGCATTGTCCGCTTCCTTAGCACCTATGACCAGGTGTGCTCTCAGCCTATCTACTGGATGTATGCGAAAACAAGTAACCTGCTCGAGCGCCTGATGGGAGAAACCTGGCATCGTCGTCTGCGCTCGGGCTAGGCCCAGGACTATGACCATAGGAGAAGGGTAATGCAGATCGACCGGCAATCCTGCCCGGTTCTCATAGCCCTAGACCATTGCAAGTTGGGTATAGCAATCCACTGTAGCACGATGACACCCGACAAAGTATGCGTCTCCGAGGAGTTGTGAGATGGCTACGACAGCATGGCATCAACAACAATCCACACACAGAAGGTTGCTGAAGCGCTTTGTCAAATTCGTGGTCAAATCCATCGCAGGTCTCGCCTACCGCGTCAAACTGCTGCGATGGTGTGGTTACCTGGTTGGCGAACAAGTTTATATTGGACAGGACCTGATCATCATCGATGAGCCTGCTGATTGGGGCATGGTTTCCATCGGTGATCGGGCCGCCATCTCTGCTCGCGTCACGCTCGTGGTGCACTCCAATCCTCATTCCGCCCGCATCGACCCCTACGTGCCTACCAAACACGCCCGCATCATCATTCAGCAAGATGCCTGGCTGGGGACCGGTGTGGTAGTCCTGCCCGGCGTTACCATTGGAGAGGGTTCTGTAGTCGGAGCGAACTCGGTGGTTACCAGGGATGTTCCGCCCTATACCATCGTGGCGGGCGCTCCGGCCAGGTTCATACGTGAGGTCTCTGTACCGTGGATCAACAACGAGAACAAAAAACAAGAGTCCTGATTCTGGGCGGCCACTTCCTGAGCCTTGGAGCGGCCCGGAATCTGGCCGATCACCACGTGCCGGTCTATGTGGCCGATAGCGAGGTATGCGTCACCCAGTTCAGCCGCAAGATCGCAGGGCGCTTCCGTTGTCCTGCGGCCCGCCACGAACAAGAACTCGTCGAGTTCCTGTTGCAGTTGGCTACACAGCCGGGCATGCACGGCTCCGTCTTGTTCCCCAGCACCGACGAACACGTGCGCGTCGTCGCCCAGCACCACGAACGCCTCAGCGCTGCCTACCACCTGACAACGCCTCCCTGGCAAACGACCCAGTATCTCTACGACAAACGCCTGACGCGCAACCTGGCCGTGCAGCAAGACATTCCCATCCCAGCCACCTACAACCCAGGTTCCCTCGAGGAACTCGACGCGCTGAACATCGAATACCCTGTCGTGCTCAAACCTGCCATCACCGTCCACCTGACTTCGGTCACCAAAAAGAAGGCGTACCGGGCCAACTGTGAATCAGAGTTGCGCTCCACGTACCAGATGATGGCTTCCATCATGGACCCGTCAGAAGTCTTGATTCAAGAGTTGATTCCCGGTCGCGCCGAGAACCTGTACTCCTACTTCGGCCTCTTCCAGGAGGGCGAGCCTATCGCAGGCTTCGCGGCCAGACGTCCGCGCCAGCACCCGATGGAGTTTGGCCGCGCCAGCACGCTGGCAGAAACAATCGACAAGCCGGAATTGGCCGTGCTGGCCACCAGGTTTCTGAAAGGCATTCGCTACACCGGCCTCGCCGAGGTCGAGTTCATGTACGACCAGAAACATAACCGATTCGAGTTTCTGGAGGTGAACCCCCGCATCTGGGGGTGGCATACGTTAGCCATCCGTGCAGGGGTTGATCTCCCCTACTTGGCCTACGCCCAGGCCCTCGGAGAGAACGCTACTCCGGGCATGTTCCGGGCTGGCGTCAGGTGGGTTCATCTCACGACAGACATCCCGACGGTAGCAACCGAGTTCTGGCATCGCCGCCTGTCCCTACGCGACTATGTCCGGTCCATGCGCGGGGCCAAGGATGCTGTCTTTTCTTGGAATGATCCTTTACCTTTTATCATGGAATGGATGCTAATCCCTTATTATATTAGAAAACGGGGGTTTTAAAATGTTTCGACGAGTTCTGCTGATAGCGCCACCTTCCTCCACTTTCCTGGGTGCTGTAAGACCGCCCAGCGGGTTGGGGTATCTGGCACAAGCCTTGTTGGAAAATGATATCGAGTACTCCATCTGGGACATACGCGACCACCTGCGCTGGGACGACCTGACGGCTGGCATCAACCACTTTCGGCCAGACCTGATCGGCGTCAGTCTGGTGAGTTACGAATACAAGCACTCTTATAACCTTATTGAGCGCATCAAAGCGTTTCGCCCTCAGACCCCGATTGTTGTAGGCGGCCCACACGTCTTTGTGCTGCGAGAAACCGTCCTGCGCGATTGCCCTGCCGTAGATTATGCCGTCGTCGGTGATGGCGAGCAAGCCCTGGTACGCCTATGCCAGGGAGAAATGCCTCTGGAGGAGATGCCAGGGCTGGTCTATCGCCGAGATGGGGAGATATTGTCCAGTCCTTCGACAAGCTTTATTGAGGAACTGGATAGCATATCCTTCCCACGATATGTCGGCTTTGGAATGGACCACTACGCCCGCGAGATGCCACTCATCACCAGTCGGGGGTGCCCTTTCCGTTGCGTCTTCTGCCCCAACAGCCGCATGGCGCAAGGCTTCCGCGCCAGAAGCGCCTCCCACGTGGCAGACGAGATCCAGTACTGGTACGAGCGAGGCATTCGCAAGTTCAACATCGACGATGACAACTTTACCCTCATCAAAGAACGAGTGTACGAGATATGCGACGAGATCGAACAGCGCAATCTGCATGATCTATTCATCCGGTGCGCCAATGGTCTGCGGGCGGACCGGGTAGACCGTCCACTGCTAGCCAGGATGAAAGAGATCGGAGTCCGCGAGGTAGGCATCGGTGCGGACGGAGGCAATAACCGCGTTCTCCAGGAGGTTGTGCACAAGGGCGAGACCATCGAAGACGTCGAACAGGCCATCCAGGCTGCTCTGGATGTGGGAATGCAAGTCAAGCTGTTCGCCACCCTGGGCAACCCGGGCGAGACGATGGCAGACATCCAGGACACCTTTGCGCTGGCCGAACGCTATCCCTTCCTGCGGGTGCAGCTCTACAACCCGATCCCTTATCCCGGCACCGAACTATACGAGATCGTCACGGATCGCGGGCTGTTTGTGATACCCCCGGAGGAATACTTGAACAGCGTGCAGGACGACGAGGGTATCTCGCCCGTCTTTGAGACCCCCGAGTTATCCGCCGAGGCGCGCCGCCAGATTCTCAAGCACGCCAGAAAGCTAGAGAGGGCTGTCACCCGGCGAGCAACCGAACGGCTATTCCACGGTACGCCTATGCTCAGCAAGGCAGCCGGGTATTTCTTCAGCAGTCAGATCGGTCAATGGTTCTTCTTCAAGAATATGTTCACCCGCTCCCTCATCAACCGGGTATGGTACAAGAAAATGGTGAGTGAATAGAGCGAGGAATGACCCATGACAGGAATAGGACCAATAATAACAGGTGTTCTGCTATCGGCAGGTATTCTCTTTCTAGTTGCCTGGAAATGGAAAATCCCCGCGATGCCTGCCATCGTGGGCGGAGGGGCCGCCACGCTTGCGGCAGCCGGGGCCTTTTGGTGGCTCTCAACGTCGCTGGACGCACCCTGGGAACCAATCGCGGACGTCCTCGGGCAGCCTGCATTGGCGTTGCTGGTCGGGCTATCGCTGCTAATGGTGCGTTTCTGGCGAGACCCCGACCGCCAGCCCCCGACGCAAGAAGGGGTCGTTCTATCGGCAGCCGACGGCCAGGTGATCTATATCCGGGAGGTTGACGCGAACAAGACTCCCCTGGTAACCAAGAGTGGCCGCGATTACTCGCTGACAGAACTGACGGGCACGAGCCTGTTGGCGCATCCCGTCTACGTGATCGGCGTGGAGATGACCTTCATGGACGTGCACGTGAATCGCTGCCCCATCAGCGGCCAGGTCAAGCTACTGGAGCCGATTGAGGGCAAGTTCATCTCGCTGCGGAAGGATGAGGCTCCCTTCATCAACGAGCGATTTACCACCATCATCGAGAACGACGCCTTGCGGGTTGGAGTGGTGCAGGTGGCTTCGCGCCTCGTGCGATGCATCCGCAACTACCTGACACAGGAAAGACTGGTACAGGCAGGCGAACGCCTCGGAGTTATCCGGTTCGGTTCTCTGGTTGCTATCATCGTGCCCAAGCATCAGAACGTCTTGCTAACGGTAAAGCCGGGCGATCGCGTTACGGCGGGCATTTCGATCCTGGCACGCTACAAGACGCCGAGAGAGGAGGCACTACTCTGAAGCTCGCGGAATGGTTTGCGTTGCGTGAGTCTGGATATATTCGTCAGCGAGCTTTCACCCTACTCGATCGATATGGTTTCACTCCTACCAAGGCGCAAGATCGGATAGATAGTTGTCTCTCGATGTTGGCGGAGTATGGTTGTTCGCCTACCTTCCCCACACCTGGCCGCGTGGTGCAGCGCCATCACGATTTCGTCAAGCGGGTGCAGGACAGTGGCGCCGAGATCGCCGTCCACGGATTCGACCACGTGGATCTCGGCGTCTACAAACCGGAAGAAGCCAGCCAACAGCTCATCAAGGCATCGCAAGTATTCGCCGAATATGGCATAGGCATATATGGCTTTCGCTGCCCCTATCTGCGCTATCCTAGCGGCCTCTGGGAAATGCTGCCGAAAGACCTTTTTGTGTACAGCAGCAATCGGGCCATCTGGTGGGACGTCGTCTCCACGGGCGTCATCAGTAGGGCCGCCAAAAGTTTTGGCATCCTGGGGAACTTTTACCAACCGGCGTCAGCAGCCGAGATGGTCTGCACGCCCTGGATCCGCTCGCAGGTAGTTGAGATCCCCGTCTCCTTACCCGATGACCTGCAGATATACGACGGCTTGCGGATGGGGGCCGAAGGACTGGCCCAGGTCTGGACCGAAATCCTGCACCGTACCTACCGGCGGGGCGAGCTATTCGTGCTGCAATTCCACCCCGAACTGGCCTGGCGCTGTCAGCAGCCCTTCCGGGCCGTTCTTGAAGAAGCAGGGCAGCTCAAGCCCTCTGTGTGGGTTGCCAGATTGAGAGATATCGGTCAATGGTGGCGGGAGAAGGCTGGCTTTCAGGCAACCGTGGAGGACAGCCCAACTGGCCTGCATTTCTCCTTTACCTGCTCTAAACGAGCTACTATCCTGGCCAGGGGTATACCCGACCTGGATCAGCAGCCAGAATGGGACGGTAGCTATCATAGATTGCTTGGCATCACCCTGGACGTACCTGCTCAACCAAGGCCACTCGTCGGTATCGCAGTGGATGTGCCCGCGCACGTAGCATCCTTCCTGATAGACCAGGGCTACATTCTGGATACAGGGCCGACGGCTCACGAATGCAGCATCTATCTCGATGCGGACACGCTGAGTCGCCTGCCAAATCAAGTACAGCTTGTAAACATGATCGAGCATTCCCAAGCTCCGTTGGTGCGTTACTGGCGATGGCCAGATGGCGCTCGGAGCGCTATCAGTATTACCGGCGACCTGGATGCCCTCAGTCTGGTGGATTACCTCACCAGGCTGTTCGTCTGGTAGTCCGGTCACCAGGGATAGAACAAGGAGGTTGTATGGAAGCGAGCGTATTCGCCCACCCGACTGCGCTGGTAGAGGCCGAACAGATTGGTCAGGGCACACGTGTCTGGGCCTTTGCACACGTCATGAAGGGCGTGTCTATTGGAGAAAACTGCAACATCGGCGACCACTGCTTCGTGGAATCTGGCGCCAAAATCGGGAGCAATGTCACGATCAAAAACGGCAACATGATCTGGGAGGGGGTTACCCTGGAGGACGGCGTCTTTGTCGGCCCCAGCGTCCACTTTACCAACGACCTGTACCCGCGGTCCGCCCGCATGCCAGAAGCACAGTTCCGCTACGACAGCAAGGCCTGGCTCCTGCCCACCACGATCAAAAAGGGCGCCTCGCTCGGCGCCGGATCAGCGATCCTCCCCGGCATCATCATCGGTGAGTATAGCATGATCGGCGCTGGCGCGACGGTTACCCGAGACGTACCTCCCCACGCGATAGTTGTGGGTACGCCCGCCCGTGTCGTCGGCTGGGTTTGCGTCTGCGGGCAAAAACTCGAGTTCTACGATGACATCGGCACCTGCCTCGAATGTGGCCGGAGTTGGACGCTTTCAGGAAACTCGGTCCGGGAAGAAGAGATGGAAAAGCTGGCCCTATAAGCCACGCTCCATCACTGGCAGCCCAGGACCGCCAGCACCATCACTGATAGCCGACCAACTCGCGGGAACGCAAAAGCCGCAGCTATCTGCAATAGATAGCTGCGGCTTGTTGCAAACGATTGTCTCATGCGAACCAGGCCAAACGAGGGGCCAGGCTTGCCACTCCAGGAGGTCGTGGGACCAAGGTTCATCACTAGCAGAACCAGGTTCTCATCCCCTCCAGTGACATTAGCATTGCGTCAGCTTATTGCGCAACAAACTCACAGGCCCCTAGATCAAAGCCATTCCCCTGAGCACGACCTGCGCCAAACATGTCGCTACCTACTCCCACATCCGCACCGGCGTCAACTGCCGGGCTGGATCCCTGCAGGTGGAAATCTGCCCCACCCGGGTTCACAAACTGCGGGTTGCCCTGCACAGGATTGGTTCCTTGCGTGTCGCTGCTTCCGTCAATCAGGTTGCGCTCGGCGGTTGCCCCGCCAGAGAGCCGCAACTGATTGCCATTCTGAGACAGGATGTTATTCGTGGCTACACCCTGGCAGTCGCGCAGGTAGATCCCAGCGCCGTTGTTCCCGAAAACGGTGTTGTGAGTTACCTGAGCATTCGTGCCATTGTGCACATGAATGCCAGCAGCCCCAGGCGACCAGGTGCCCTGGTTGCCGTATACCAGGTTGTTCCGGATGATCCCATTGGTCGAATCGGCAAGCCAGATGCCACCGATTTCGCCACGGTTGTTGTAAACGATGTTGTTCTCGATCACCAAGTTGTCGCCACCGACGGCCATGCCACCACCCCAGTTGCCGCCATTGTCGTGTACCCGGTTCGCCCGGATGACCGTGCCGTCCGGATAGGGCGGCGCAAAGGTTGCCGTATTCTGGATACCCTCATCACCGTTGTGGTGGATGTCGTTGCCTTCGATCACGTTGTTGCTGATCTGAATGCCCGACTGACCTTCCACACCACCCCGCAGGTAGATACCTTCGTGGCGGTTATTGTGGACGTTGTTGTTGCGAATCGTGTTGTTCGTGGCAGGACCATGGTCCCCACCGAACTGGATACCAGCCCAACCGGCCTCGGCAAATTCACAGTTCTGCACCACATTGTGGTTCGCGCCCGTGATAAAGATGTTGTGGCTGCTCGCCCCAAACACCTTCAATCCGTCGAGCACTACCCAGTCGGCGCTAAGCTGGATGCCGACCCAGTTAGAAGTCTGAATCCTTACTTCCTCGCCGTTATAGGCCTGGAATACGATAGGGCTACCTTCTTGCCCCGAACGAGTAAACTGCACTGTTTCATTATACGTACCACCCAGCACGTAGACTGTATCACCAGCCTGCGCTGTATTCGCTGCTTTCTGAATCGAACTCCAGGGCTGTTCCTGCGTGCCGGGGTTCGAGTCACTCCCAGTGGTCGATACATAGTACGCTTGTCCTGCTGACGCAGCGAGCTGCGGGCCTACGGCCATCAGCACCAACGCTGCTAGTAGGGCTAGTGTCGCCCAGATCGAGTGCCTCTTTATTGCAATCATTAAAAATTGTACCTCGATGAGAATTTCGTTGATTAGGTAGCTCGGTGAATGGTCGCCTTGAAGAGCAACTAGCAACAGCAAAAAGCACTGTCACTCACCTCTTGTTCTTCTGCGTGGCGACGACTGGTGAGTCGACACCTCCTCTACGGCGGGAATGCTCGCATCCCCAACTACTACCTGACTAGAGGGCTACAGCTTGACGACTAGCTGTAATTTCGTCTCCTTTCTCCAGATTCCTCTCTCCTAATACGTCCTATTCAGTTTTTAAAAGAGATGGGTCGGGTTGGCCGATCCGATAATCAGCGGGAACCGTCTGTGACCTTTAGCATTACACTAACACGCACATGAGACAAATCTTTCTGATTACCGGGAACTCCCAACACCCTCCCCCGCGATACATCTGCCCCACCATCCAACGCAAAGGCGCAATACGCCCTTGGCTTGCGTGGTTGGGTGGAGAGATGAGCGGGCCTTCCTCAAACCTGCCGAAGAAGCACCACTCCGCGAACGAAGAGTGTCGCCAAAACTGCTGGCGCGTTACGAACGAGGGAGATTCTGTTTTTACGCTCGGCCGGTTGAGTCTGGCTCTCTATCTCGTCCTGCCAGACCTTACCCCTGAGACGAACATCGTGATCGTGTCCGTCACTACCCTTTCCGGACCATTTTACCGAGCGATAAGTATGATACCCGTAAGTTGCATAACGGTCAAATCGGGCATTTTTACTCGTTTAATTTACCAGGGCAGATGGTATCGCTATAGTACAGAATCCAAATCATTGCGGTTTCCTAGCAAGGAGACGCCTGTCGCTTCAGGCAAATGCCAGCGTAGCCAGTTAACGCAAAAGCCGCAGCTATCTGCAACAGATAGCTGCGGCTTGTTGAAAACAATCACTTCACGTGAACCGGGCCAGGCAAAAGGCCAGGTCTGCCACCCTAGAAGGTCGGATTACCACCATTCATAACCAGCGGCAGAACCGAAATGTTGTCCCCTCCCGTAGGGATGGGGCCAACTCGCTGGACCTTGATGGCATCAGCAACGATGTCAGCACCCGAAGAGGCGTTATCAGAAACGGTCACTGAACCCTCACCCTGGAAGCTGTAGTTGCCAAGATAGTTCCATTTCCCGCCACCGGTCTGCTGGTTCATCCGCACAACAGAGGAGCCAGACAGAGAGTTGATCGTGTACGGCACGTCCACCGGACGACCTTCCGCAGCCCACCACCAGGCATACACGTTATAAATGCCTGCCTCAGGCACAGTGAATGTCCAGCGGGCCATGTCCTCGCCCGTACCAATCTCACGGTTGTAAACGTGCGACCCACCATAGTGCTCGCCTTCTGCGCCAGCGAATTCGACCCACGCGTCTTGCTTGTGCGTGGTCGCAAAGCGGTCATCCGTGTCATCGATGATAAACGTTCCGGGGGGCAGTGTAGGCACGGGAGTAGCAGTAGGCACTGCCGTCGGCTCCGCCGTAGGCTCAGTATTTGGGCTTTCGGCGCCATACTCAAGGGCCCCTAGATCAAAGCCATTCCCCTGCGGGCGGAGTCCGCCCTCCATGTCATTGCGTACGCCCACGTCCGCGCCCTTGTCAATCGCCGGGCTGGAACTCGCCAGGTGCCAATCGCCGCCCCCAGGGTTCACAAATTGCGGATTACCCTGCACGGGGTTGGCCCCTTGCGTATCGCTGCCCCCATCGATCAGGTTGCGATCCGCGGATGCCCCGCCAGAGAGTCGCAACTGATTGCCATTCTGAGAAAGGATATTGTTCTTGGCAACACCCTGGGTATCGCGCAGGTAGATCCCAGCGCCGTTGTTCCCGGAAACGGTGTTATGATGTACCTGAGCATTCCTGCTGTTGTGCACATGGATGCCAGCATTCCCATACGACCAGGTGCCCCGGTTATTCACCACCAGATTGTTCCGGATGATCCCGTTGTTCGAGTCGGCAAGCCAGATGCCACCGATTTCGCCACGGTTGTTGTAGACGATGTTGTTCTCGACCACCAGGTTGTCCCCACCGATGGCCATGCCACCGCCCCAGTTGCCGCCATTGTCGTGTACGCGGTTCCCGCGGATAATCGTGCCATCGGGATAGGGCGGCGCAAAAGTAGCCGTGTTCTGGATACCCTCGTCCCCGTTGTGATGGATGTCGTTATTTTCGATCACGTTGTTGCTCATCCGAATGCCCGGGTGGCCTTCCAACCCACCCCGCAGGTAGATGCCCTCATGGCGGTTGTTGTGCACGTTGTTGTTGCGAATCATGTTGTTCGTGGCTGCGCCATTGTCGCCGCCGAACTGGATACCAGCCCAACCCGCTTCGGCGAATTCGCAGTTCTGCACGGTGTTGTAATGGGCGCCCGTGATGAAAATGTCGTGGCTGCCTGCCCCGAACACTCCGAACCCGTCGATCACTACCCAGTTGGCGTTCAGATGAAAACCAACCCAGCTATTCGCGCGAACGGTCACGCCTTCGCCGTTATAGTTCTTGAATGTAATGGGGTTACCGGACTGCCCCGACCGCTTGAAATGGACACTCTCGTTGTAGGTGCCACCGCGCACATAGACTGTGTCACCAGCCTGCACGCTGTTCGCGGCCTTTTGGATCGTCCGCCAGGGGCGGTCTTGCGTGCCGGGGTTCGAGTCATTGCCATTGGTCGCTACATAGTAGGTCTGGGCCGCCCGTGCGACCAACTGCCTGGGCCCCAGGCTCAGGAGCATTAGCGCTGCCAACAGAACTATGGCTATCCATACAGAACGCTTCTTGGTTTCAATCATTACTATTTACCTCGATGTAGTTTGCGTTGATCAGGTAGTGCGGTGAATTGAAGCCTTGAAGAGCAACTAGCAGCAGGAAAAGCACTGCCGCTCATATCGTTCTTCTGTGTACGTGGCGACGACTGGTGAGTCGACACCTCCACGGCGAAGAGCTCTCACACCCGACTACTGCCTGGCTAGAGGGCTACAGCTTCGTGACTCGGTGGGATCTCGTCTCCTTTCTCGATTCCTCTCTCTGATGATTCTTCGATTGTCAAAGAGCTTGGGCGGGCTGGCCGATCCGGCAATCAGCGGGAACAATTTGTGACCTTTTAGCGTTACATGAACATGAACGTGAGACAAACCCTGTCCGATTGCCGGAAATTCCCAGCGCCCTTCCTGCGGCGCAGTCTGCCCTATCGTCCGCGACGCAGATGCGCCCGCAGATGCGCCATACACCCCTGACATAGTTGGGAGAAACGAGCGGGCCTTCTTCAAACCTGCCAAAGAAGCACCACTCCGCGAGCGAAGAGTAACGCCCAGACAACTGGCGCACAATGAACGAGGGGATTCTGTTCTTTACGCTCGGTCGGTTGAGTCTGGCTCTCTATCTCACCCTGCCAGACCCTACCCCTGAGATGGACGTAGCGCCCGTCACTCTCTTTCCAGACCCTTCACCAAGCGACAGACGAGTTCGATAACGTCAAACTGAATAATTCCGCTCGTCCAATCTCCCAAGGCAGACTGTCCCACTATAGCGCAGAACCCCCGAGTAAGTTTGACATTTTCCTGACAATAATGTGAATGTTATTTGATGAAAATAGCATAGTTGTTTATTGATGATTTCACATCCAGGCGCGCTCGTCACTCCTGGCTACTCGCATTAAAAAAGCAGAGCCGGAATTATCGGCTCTGCTTTTCCTGTAATGTTGCTGCTTGTCTTCCTACCTCCAGCGCAAGCCACCAACCCGTTGTAACTTGATGGCGTCGGCAACGATATCTTGCCCGCCAGATACGCTATCGGAAATGGTGACATGACCATCCTTGCGGAAGGCAAACGCCCCTAACAGGACCCACTTGCCCCCGTTGGTCTGCTGGTTCATGCGCACCGTGCTGGACCCGTATGCGTGAGCGATGGTATAGGGCACATCCTTTGGACGCCAGCTGCCATCCCACCACCAGGCATACACCTCATAGATCCCCGGCTCGGGCACGTCAAAGTACCATCTGGCCATATCCTTGCCAGTTCCCCGTTGCCGGTTATAGGCGTGCGATCCCCCATAATGCTGTCCGTCCGCCGACTTGAACGTCTCCCAACCGTCCTCAGAGAACCTGACCTGGAAACCACTATCGCTGTTATCGATAATGATCGCGCCCGCCGGTTCAGAAGGTACGGGAGAAGGCGTAAGCGTCAGCGTAGGCTTGGGTTCCATCGTAGGTTGTGCAGTAGCTGGCGGCTGAGTGGGATCTGTCGGCACTACCGTCGCTGGCGGCATGGCGGTAGCCGTTGGTTGCGCCGTCGCCGTCGGCTGAGGCGTGGACGTGGGCTGCGGGGTGGCTGTCGGGGCCGGATTCTGGCCTGCGCGCTCGTAGGCCCCCAGGTCAAAGCCATTCCCCTGCGGGCGGGTCACGCCCTCCATGTCATTGCGTACGCCCACATCCGCGCCCTTGTCAATCGCCGGGCTAGAACTCTGCAGGTGCCAATCGCCACCGCCAGGGTTCACAAATTGCGGGTTCCCCTGCACCGGGCTGGCCCCTTGCGTGTCGCTGCCTCCATCGATCAGGTTGCGCTCCGCCGAGGAAGATCCCCCGCTGATCCGCAACTGGTTGCCGTTCCGAGAAAGGATATTGTTCTTGGCCACCGCTCGCGAATCCCGCAGATAGATCCCCGCCCCATTGTTCCCAGAGACGGTGTTGTGCGAGATTTGCATGTTCGAGCTGTTGTGGATGTGAATGCCGCCGTTCCCATACGACCAGGTGCCGTGGTTGTTCACCACCAGGTTGTTGCGCACGATACCATTGTTCGCGTCGGCAAACCAGATGCCACCCACTTCGCCACCGTTGCTATAGACGATGTTGTTCTCGACCACCAGGTTGTCCCCACCGATGGCCATGCCACCGCCCCAGCTACCAGAGTTATCGTGTACCCGGTTTCCCCGGATAATCGTGCCATCGGGATAGGGCGGCGCAAAAGTAGCCGTGTTCTGGATACCCTCGTCCCCGTTGTGGTGGATGTCGTTGCCTTCGATCACGTTGTTGCTCATCCGAATGCCCGACTGGCCCTCCAGCCCACCCCGCAGGTAAATCCCCTCGTGCCGGTTGTTGTGCACGTTGTTATTGCGGATGGTGTTGTTCGAAGCCGGGCCATTGTCTCCACCAAATTGGATGCCAGCCCAGCCGGCTTCGGCGAATTCGCAGTTCTGCACGGTGTTATAGTTGGCGCCGGTGATGAAAATGCCGTGGCTGCCTGCCCCGAACACCTTGAACCCATCAATCACTACCCCATTGGCATTCAGATGAAAACCTACCCAGTCCGTCGCCCGAACGGTCACACTTTCGCCGTTATAGTTCTTGAACGTGATGAGGCTACCCGATTGCCCCGACCGCTTGAAATAGACGCTCTCGTTGTAGGTGCCACCGCGCACATAGACCGTGTCACCAGCTTGCACGCTGTTCGCGGCCTTTTGGATCGTCCGCCAGGGGCGGTCTTGCGTGCCGGGGTTCGAGTCATTGCCATTGGTCGCTACATAGTAGGTCTGGGCCGCCCGTGCAACCAATAGCCTGGGTCCCAGACTCAGAAGCGTTACCGCTGCCAACAAGACCAGGGCCAGAGCTATCCATACAGAGTGCTTCTTGGTTTCAATCATTATTGTTTACCTCGATGTAGTTTGCGTTGATCAGGTAGTGCGGTGAATTGAAGCCTTGAAGACCAGCCAGCGGCAGGGAAGCAATGCCGCTCATCTCCCGTTCCGTCAAGTGCTGCCAATCGCGAGCCAATGGCCCCTCCGTCAGCAACAATTCCTTGCAAGCTAACGGATCAGAGGCTTAGGCCCTTTTCATATCCATATACACCCTCTCCTTTCTCCAAGCCCTCTCTCCAAGCGGGTTCTCATTCCGTTTGCCACCGAGCCTGTCTCCAAACAGGGGGCATTGCCAAACACGGTAGACGGATAGCCAGACGTTTTCTCCCTGGGGAGGAACAGACCCTTTGCCAGACCACACACCTAGCGCCCAAGACAAGCCTGCCGTCAGGGTCGCCAGAAGGCGGGCAGGCTATCGGGGCGCTGCCTCACTATACCCGGAAGCCCTAGCATAAGCTTGACATTCCCCTGACACTGCTGTGCCATTTGGCTGGCCGGAGTAGTACGGCTGTTCGTTGAAAGGCCGTGCCGACGCAGAGGGAGCAACGCGGCAACAGGCCCCGACCCGTGACCGCAGCCCAACACCGTCACAACGGCAAGACTGGGCCGGTCCTCCCACATGCTTGACATCCCCCGGCGTTTGGCCTACAAGAGAGCCTATTGGTACACGCCAAATACCCCACCTATGGAGGTTATCATGCCCAAAATCACCGAGATTCGCTGCATCCGCACGCGACGCAACGGAACCTGGGTCATCGTCAAGGTACTGACCGACCAACCCGGCCTGTACGGCATCGGGTCGGCCAGCGATTACAGCCATTCCGCCACTGTGATCACGGCCATCGAGGAAGTGCTCGCTCCCCGGATGATCGGCCAGGAAGCGGGTCACATCGAGGATAACTGGCAAACCTTTTACACCAGCAACTATTGGCGTAATGGGTCCATTCTCACCACGGCCCTGAGCGCAATAGATATGGCCCTCTGGGACATCAAGGGCAAAATGGCAGGCATGCCCGTGTACGAACTCCTCGGCGGCCCCTGCCGCACAGCGGTCCCCTGCTACGCCCACGCGGGCGGCCATGACCTGGCTGCGCTGGAAGAGGACGTCCGCCGCTACATGGACGAGGGCTACCAGTACATTCGCTGCCAGCTTGGCCCGTATGGCGGCGGCGGGTTCATTCCTGCGGAGGCTGCGGGCGCCCCCCAAAACGCCTGGCCGCAGAGGCGCGCCTTTGATGATGAAGCCTACCTGGAGAACATCCCCAAGATGTTTGACTACTTGCGCTCCAAGCTGGGCTTTGGCCTTAAGCTTACCCACGACGTCCACGAGCATCTCAGGCCGCACAATGCCGTCACACTGGCCAAGTTGCTGGAGCCGTACCGGCTGTTCTTCCTGGAGGATGCCCTGCCGCCGGAACAGAACGACTGGTTCCGCCTGATGCGCCAGCAATGCACCACCCCGCAGGCGATGGGCGAGCTGTTCACCAATCCCCACGAGTGGGTCCCGCTGATTACCGAGCGGCTGATCGATTTCGTGCGGGTGCGCGTGTCCAAGGCAGGCGGCATCACCCAATGCCGCAAGATCGCCACCCTGTGCGAATGGTTTGGCGTGCACACCGCCTTCCAGGAGGGCGGCGACAACGACCCCGTCAATCAGATGGCCGCCGCGCAACTGGACATGACCATCTGGAACTTTGGCATCCAGGAAGAAAACCACTTTGCTCCTGAAGAACTGGAGATTTTCCCCGGCCACGCGATCCTCGATGGGGGCTACCTCTACGTCGGCGACCGGCCCGGCCTGGGGATCGACATCGACGAGGACAAGGCCGCCAAACTGCTCGACGGCGAAGCCATTGCCCGCCACTGGCACATAAGCATGGGCCAGACAGAGCAGCCACGGAAATCGGGCGATCGCCGGGCGGACGGGACCGTCGTTCGGCCCTAGCCCTTCCTGTTGTGATTTCTCACGCACCTGTGCCACGCATGATCGTGTGGCACAGGTGCGTGCGTGTGTCTGCGCTGAATGACCGGCTCTGTAGCTGTTGCTTTCAGTTCGGATTCCCCTACTAACAAAAGCGGACATCGTATAAGCCTGTCCCATCTTGCCATTCGCCTGGGAAGGGGCTATACTATGGGGTACCAGGGGAAGTATCAAAGGCCCGAAGCGATGTTCTGCGCCGCTCACATAGATGTGGGGTAGCTGGCCCAAGCCACCCCACCAATCACCCGATCGCACTCTGGAGGAAAATCGCATGCCTACCGCAACAGTTACGCCACGTCTGAGCTATCAGGCGCGCATCGAAGCGTTAAGGGCCACAAAGGCCGAACAGACTCGCGAAAAGTGGGAGATCATCGGCTCCATGAACCATGATGATCACGCCCTGGTGCTACCGCCATTGACGAATCGCAAGATTGTGCAGGCCATCAGCGGGTCGGGGATGCCCATCACCGATGTGCTCCTCGATGGCGTGGAGATCAAGACCAACTATCCCGATGGGGCCTTTTTCGGACCCAAGCTGGCCGGGGAGAATTTCAAGGCGCTATTGGATGCCCATCCCCCATATGTGGACCCCACAAGCGCGTTGGCCGGGGCCTATATGGCCAACTTTAACTCTTACCGCAAAGGCCACTGGCGGCCCGAGTTCGACTACTCCCACCTCAAGCCGGAACAGGAAAAGTATCACCTGGGCACTGGCATCGGGGCAGCCCAGCACTTTTGCCAAGATCTTGCCATCGGCCTCGAACAGGGCTGGGATGCTATCCTGACCAGGATCCGCTACTATCGCCAGGTCAACGGGCCGCAAGCCACCGAGTTCTATGACGGGCTGGAAGCCATCGTCCTCGGCATCCAGGACTGGATTCGACGGCACGCCCAGGCCGCCCGCGAGATGGCCCAGACCGAACAGGACCCGGCATTGCGGGAGAACCTGGAAACGCTGGCCGCCATGAACGAGCGCCTGGTCACAGACCCGCCGACGACTTTCCGCGAGGCGTGCCAGTGGATGCTCTGGTATCAGATGGCCGCCCGCATGTACAACGGCAGCGGCTCCCTGGGGCGGCTCGATCTCTTGCTGACCCCCTTCTACGAACGCGACACCGCCGCGGGCACTCTCACCGAGGAAGAAGCCATCTGGGATTTGGCCTCGCTGCTCGTGCGCGATACGGCCTACATCCAGCTCGGCGGCCCAGATGAAAGCGGCCACGATGTGACCAACCGGGTCTCTTACCTCGCCCTGGAAGCCGCTCACAGGCTCAAGACCCCCGCCAACATCGGCGTGTGCGTCGGCAACAGCACAGACCCCGGCCTGCTGCGGCGTGGCGTAGAGATCATGTTCGAGGACAAGCTGGGGATGCCCAAATTCCTGGGCATTGATAACACCGTCGAGGGCTTTGCTCGTAACGGCTATCCCCTGGAGATCTCCCGACTACGCGCCTATTCCGGCTGCCACTGGTCTGCCATTCCTGGTCGGGAGTACACCCTGAACGACTGCGTCAAGATCAACTTTGGCGCTGTGTTCGAGGTGGCCTACCGGGAATTACGAGAGGATTCCAGCGTGCCGCGCACAGTGGATGAGCTGTGGCGTCGCTTTGAGAAGCACTTGAAGCGCGCGGTGGAGGTGCTCGCCGAGGGGTTCAAAATACACCTGGACCACATGCAGGAGGTGTTCCCCGAACTGGTGCTGGACCTGCTCTGCCACGGTCCCATTGAGAAGGGGCGCGACGCCGCAAGCTGGGGCGTCGAGTTCTACAATTTGTGCATCGACGGCGCGGCCCTGGCGACGGTGGCAGACTCGTTCGCGGCCATCGCGCAGCGCGTCGATCAGGAACAGCGCCTCACCTGGGAGCAACTCGACCACTATCTGGATAGTGACTGGGCGGGCTCCGACGGGGAGCGGGCACGGTTGATGATGAAAGGTATTCGCCGCTATGGGTCGGGTGGCTCGCAGGCGGACGATTGGGCCGTGCGCGTTGCCGAGGCGTTCACCCGCTCCTGCAAAGAGACCCCCACCGAGGGCTTTATCCTCATGCCGGGCCTCTTTTCCTGGGCCAATACCATCCCGATGGGCAAAATCCTGGGAGCGACCCCCAACGGTCGTCACGCCGGAGACCCTATCTCGCACGGCTCGAATCCTGATCCGCATTTCCGGGAAGACGGCGCGCCCAGCGCCATGGCCGTGGCTATCGCTGCTGTACAGCCGGGCTATGGCAACGCCGCACCCATGCAAATGGAGATCGATCCCGGCATCTCCAGGGACGAGGGTGGCCTGGAAAAGGTCATGGACCTGATCAAGACCCACTTTGACCTGGGCGGAACGCAGATCAACCTGAACGTGATGGACGCCAAGGAGGTATTGGAGGCCCACAAGGACCCCACCAAATACCCCGACCTGATCGTGCGGGTTACCGGGTTCAGCGCGTACTTTGCCAGCCTGTCCCCGGATTTCCGCCAGTTAGTGGTAGATCGCATCATCGCCGAGGGATAAGCGCTCGTGCTAAAAGCCGGGAACCGCCGCTGATTTGGGCGGTTCCCGGCTTGCTTTTTGTCCACGGTCCCGCGACCGCAGTCGCACGACCGCAGTCGCACTCAGGCCAGGGTTCTGGATGGCACCTGCACCGCCTGCGGGCGTTCGGCAACAGCCCCCTCCAAGAAACGCTCAATGTTATCTACCATCCGCTCCATCGTCAGGTTCTGCATCACCCGTTGCTGCCCCTCCTTAGCGAGCCGGACCCGCAGCCCCTGCTCGCGCACCAGCCGCTCCAGTTGCGCCGCCAGGTCGGCAGCATCCCCTGCGGCAAAGGCCAGCCCGGTCACATCGGGCAGCAGGATTTCCCCCGTCCCGCCAGTCAGTGTGGCCACCACGACCATGCCGCTGACCATCGCCTCCAAGACCACCCTAGCAAACGGCTCCGGATGGATGGTGGGCAGGATCAGTACCTCGTGGTCGGCCATCAGCCCGGGCATCCTTTCGCGCGACTGCCACCCCAAGAAGCTGACCTGCTCCTCCAACCCATGCTCCATCACATACCGCCCCAGCTGCCCCATATAGTCGTCGGGGCCGCTGCCTGCCACGCTGAGCCGGATATTGGTAATCCCGCGCTCCCTGACCAGGATTCTGATCCCTTCCAGGACAGTATGCACCCCTTTGCCAGGGATCAGCCGCCCCGCGCAAAGCAACCGCAGCGCGTCCCCGCTCGATGGGTGCACGGGCCTGTAGAACAGATCAGGCTCCACTCCGTTATAGATCACTTGCGCGTGCTCTGGCACATGCCCCTCGGCAATCCCCTGTTGGCGCATGTACTCACTGACCAGTGCCACGTGCTGCATCCGTAGACGTTCGGGCTTGCCCTCCCGGCGCAACATGCCCATTGCCACGCGGCCCAGCACCGGCTTGAACAAACGCCACCAGACCTTGTCCGAGGTATTATCCTCCCAATAAAGCCAGTTCTCATCCGGCGCGGCAGGCGAGCGGCCCGCTAGCCAATAGGCTGTTGCTACGCCCGGCAGTTGCTCTGCCTCTGTGGCGATGGACCTTGGCAGGCCCTCCAGGCTCCAGATGAACACCACATCAGGCGCGAATTGTCGGGCCACCTCACGCAAACAGGAGCGGTTGTACTCCTCATCCTGCCGCCGACGCCCGGAGAAGAAAGAGACCACCCCGCTGGTGCGCGCCCGTAGATCGGCGTGAAACCGCAACAGCCGATGCACCCGCGCCTCCGACCCCGCGAGAGGCGCCGCCAGAGGCGGCGCCTCTCGCCCGGCCACCCGGTGATCGCTGGTGAGCACCTCCACCTGATGCCCGCGCTGCGCGAGCTGTCCCGCCACATCGCGGCACAACTGTTCATAACCGCCGACCTCGTAAGGAGGGTAGTAGTTGGAAATAAACAGAATCCTCAAGTTGAATATCCCTCTCAACAATAGTTAGAACCCCTGACAGGTTCCCTCGTTCGGGTCAGGCATGGTGAGAAGGAATAGATCGTAGGATAGCGCTTTCAGAGTGATAGTAAGTGGTCCCTTCCCCCAACCGGGGCAGGGCAAAAGGGGAGCGAAGCGACACGTCCGTGGAACTATTTCGCCTGTAGTTTGAATACGTACACGAACCAGCGTTACAAGCCCAACAGCCAGACTACCCGATCCCAGACTCCCTCACCAAAGATCAGCAGGGCGGGCACAGCCAGCAACAGCAACAGCGTGAAGCACCCGGCAAAGCCCGTGGTCAAAGGGGCCACGCTTTTGGAAGAGAACGAGGTCGCCACTTTGCCGCCCGCCGATTGCAGCCGCTGAAACCAGAAGTACATGATCAGCCCGGCCACAAAACCCCAGCAGAAATTGGTATCAACAGTCGGCACTGGAGTATCCCCCATGAACCTTGATCAAGCACCAACACCCTCAGCACCCCAAGGCAAGGCATGGTAGATGCGAGAGCCTGTCCAGGTCTGACGGAGACAAGGGCCACGCTGACGCTGTGCCAGGGCAACGCCATTGGCTGTCAGCGATGATCTGCGAGCTATTATCTGCATCTGTCAGCAGATAGTGCCATAGCGAAAATCGCGATTAGTTGGGATAGGGGAGAGAAGGTGTCGAGATGGGTAGGAGAGAGGGTCTATTGCCTGGTATGCGATGAGCAAGTCGAGGTGAGAACGCTCATACCCGTTGGTAGCGCATTCTTTGTAGAGCAGTACAAGCCAAGTAGGTTCCTTTGGAGATCGAGCGCGATGTCTCCGTTCAGCCCGGAACCACGTTCCGTTCTTCTGTTTCGTTACCGCCTAACCTGGCCATATTCTAGCACAGAATGGCGAATTCTGCCACTTGTGGCCTATAGCGCAGAAACGGAACACCGGCCCCCTTGTCGGCCTGGTAGTGAAAACCGGTCCACCTTGCGTGGGATGCTATGGACCGCCGGCTTCCAGCCGGCACAGTGCCGTAGACAAATGGCCTTCCCTGAAGTATTGGGCTCGCCTGCCGTATCCTACGTTGACTTGTCCGCAGCTTATAACACAGTGCCGTTCATCACTCAGCCATACACGCGCGGGGCTATCACTCGCCCGCTCGCGTTGAACGTAACCCCCTCGCGCTCCAGCAGCGCCCGCTTCATCGCCAGCCCCCCCTGGAATCCCCCTAGCCCACCGTCGGCGGCCACCGCTCGATGGCAAGGGATCAGGATGGGCAGCGGGTTCGTAGCCAGCGCCCGGCCCACCGCCCGCGCCGCGCCGGGTTGCCCCAAATGCTGGGCGAGTAGGCCATAAGTCGTCACGGAACCCCGTGGCACCGCATGTTCGGCCAATAGCACGCGGCGCTGGAACGCTGAGCACCGCTCCAGCGCCATTTCGTCCACGGAAAAGATCACTACCTCTCCGGCCAGGAACCGCTGAATGCGCTCCAATAGCTCCCGCATGGCGGGGCTGGAACCGGGCTGGATGCCGGAGAAAAGGCCGGGCAAGGTCTCAGCCGTCGGCGCGCCGATTCGCGGCAGGAACACCCGACAGGCGCGCCCCCCGCTCTCCCCTTCCCGCCACACCAGAGTAAACTGCCCCCACTCCGAAGGGATTTGTGTGTACAATGTGCGTTCTGTCATCTCTCTCCCCTGAAGGGTTGCTTCCCTCAACATCCAGCTCGAGTATGTGCGCCTAGAGCACGCCGAATATGCGATACACCTCGTCAATCGGCATCCCATCTGCCAAAGCCTGGCGCTCCTCGTTCTCCTTCTCATAGGTCGCCTCGACGCGCAGCAACACCTCGTCCACCAGGTCCTTCGGAATCAACTGGACGCCGTCGTTATCGCCAAAGATGAAATCGCCGGGCATAACTTTGACATAGTGGGTCAGGTGTCCCGGCAGATAGATCGGCTTGTCCACTTCCGTGATAATCCAGCCCCCAAAGGCGTTGGGGCGCGTGCCGAAGGAGAACATGGGGAAATCGGGCATCTTGAGCACATACTGCGTGTCGCGGCAGTTGCCCGCCAGCAGCATCCCCCGGCAGCCGTGGGCGTAGGCCAACTGGCAACTCATCTCGCCAAAGTGCGCGGGCTGCAGGTCGCCGCCACAGTCAAAGCAGAGCACCGACCCCGGGGCAGATTCGGCCACGGCCCGCATCATCCTCTTCTGAGGATGGCCGCCCTCGGCCTCCCACTTGGCCTCCCTGGCTTCCTGCTCGCCCGGCAGGTTGCTGATGTCTACCTGCGAGTGTAGCTTGATGGGCAACGCCCGGCCCACCAACTGCATCCCCTGACGCAGGGGCTTGAACTGGGCGGAGAATACCGTGTTCATCACCCCCAGGCTCGCCAGAGCATCCGACACGCAACCGCCGTAGCCAGCCCGCCGGAACCGCTCAATGCGCTCCAGGTCGGTAATGTCTAGCTTGCGAATTTCCTGCTGTTTGGGATTCTGTTCGGACATGCGAAGATGGTCCCCCTTTGCTTGAATGTTTGGCTAACGCCAGGCCCATTATACCCGGTTTGCCGGGCCTGCCCAATGCCAGCGCCTCGGCATCTCAGGACCGCCGCCACCCTTGGCGACATCCTGTAAGAAAGGTTGGTCTATCTCGTGGCTCGCTTCCCGTTCATCCAATCTCTTTGATCATCGTCGTGGCAGCCGACAGCCCCATCCGGTTACGAACGAATGGGTAATGTTTGACCTTGATGGCCCGGAAGCCCAGCCGCTCGTACAGGCGCTGCGCATCCGGATTCGTGTCCACCACCTCCAGCCGGGCCGCGTGCAGCCCTTCCTGCCGCGCCAGATCGAAACTCGCCTCCACCAGGCGCGTCCCGATCCCCTGGCCCCGCAAGCCCGCCTTGACGGCAACCGCCGACAGATGCAACTCCCCCTTGCGGTGCGGGGAGAAGAAAACCATCGAGGCAATCACCATCAACCTACCCCGCAGCCAGCCGTATTCCTGGGTAAAAGTGGACACCCTGGGCCGCATATAGCGCCCGCCCTCATATTCTATCCCGGTCAGCCCGACGAGTTCGCCCTGGTACAGCGCAATCAGCACATAGTTCGCAACCAGGTCCCTTTCCAGAACGGCGACTCCGTGCGCCTCCGAGCCGAATACCACCTGGAATTTCCGCCGAAAACCATCGTAAAGGATTTCGGCAGCCTGCCGACGATATGCGTCCGGCAGCCCGCGCCGTATCTCTACCCGACTACCGATGCTCACCCTGCCTCCCCTTTAGCACTGGAGCGTCATCAGTCGTCTGTGAAATGCTGCGACGGGCGCTCGCCATTATCCCTTCACATACTCATCAAAGAAGGCGATCATCCGTTGCATGAACAACTGATCTGCCTCCCCCCGAAAAGTGTGGGGTGTCCCCGAATAGGTGAAATGCTCCACATCCTTGCCCAATTCCTGCAAGCGCGCGGCCAGTTCCTCGGACCACTCGGGCGGCACTGTCTGGTCGTCCAGGCTGTGGTGAATGCTCACCGCCGCCGTGAGTTGGTCCAGGTATGTGACCGGCGAAATGCGGCGCAAATCGGCCTCTGGTATCTCCAGTTCTTCATGCCCCCGCGTGCCGCCCGACCAGATCTTGACCTGCTCATAGTTGATCCGCTCGTCGGCATTCATCGAGCCATATAGCACCGCCGCGCGGATGCCCTGGTCCACGGTAATCACCCGAATGGTGATCCCGCCGCCCATGCTGTGCCCCATCAGCCCGATCCGCTCGCCGTCCGCCTGGGCCAGCGGGCCATTCCCCTGCGCCCCCTTGCGCACCAGCCCGATCAGGTTCAGCGTATCGATCGCCATCCCGACCCGGTAATCGTTCGGCCCGCTATCCGACGGGGGATAGCCGCGCAGGTTGGGATGCAACACCAGATAGCCCGCCTGGGCCAGCGCGTCGGCATAGCGTGTGGTATAGGCCAGGGTCGTATAGACCTCCGGGTCAATGTACCCGTGCAGCACGATGGCCACAGGGAAAGGCCCCTCCCCATTAGGCACGTTCATGAACCCGGCTATCTGCAACCCATCGCTGGGATAGCTGATCAACATCCGGGAAAAGCTCTCCGCCCGGCCCAACACCTGCTCGACGACCAGTTCCCCCTCCCCGTACTCCCGCGCCATGAGATCGGCGATGGTCAACCCCGCGTAGGGGTCCGGCGTGGCCGTTGGCGTAGCCGAGGGCGTAACCGTCGCCGTAGGGGTGTGCGACGGCGTGACAGTTGGCGTGGAGGTGAGCGTTGGGGTTGCGCTTGGCACCGGCGTGTCCGAGGGGACAGCTGTCGGCACAACGGTGTGCGTCGCCACAACGGCTACAACCTCCGCCGTCGGGCTGGCCGCTGGCGTGGGCGCAACAGAGCAGCCCGCCAGCAACACCAACGCCACCAGCAGACCTGCCAGTTGGCTCGCTAACCTTGCGATCCCTCTCCGCCCGCTCATTGGTCCACCACCGAGCCATCTACATGCAACCGGGTATGCACGTCTCGCGGCTTGTACGGGTGCCGCTCTTGCGCATCCTCAGCCAGCTCCACGCCAATTCCCGGCGCATCCGGGATGATCAGAAAGCCGTTTTCCACCCGGATCGGCGTCTTGACGATCTCGCTCTTGGGCGGCTCCCACTCGCCCTTGGGGTATTCCTGCAGGGTGAAATTGGGGATGCACGCCGCCAGTTGCAAGCAAGCCGCCGTGCTCACCGGACTCAGTGGGTTGTGCGGCACCACGCCCACATGATGCGCCTCGGCCAGCGCGGCGATCTTTTTCGAGTGCGTCAGCCCCCCGGCCAGACACACATCGGGCCGCACGTATTGCACGGCTCCCCGGCTCAACAACGCCTCGAACTCGTAGATGGTGTGCAGCCGCTCGCCCGTGGCAATGGGAATATGGATGCTCTGGGCCACCAGGGCCATCGCGTCCAAGCTGTCGGGCAGAATGGGGTCCTCGTAGAAGAAGGGGAAGTATGGCTCGATTCCCCGCGCCAGGGTAATGGCCTCCGCCGGGCTGAGCCGCCGATGAATCTCGATGCACAGGTCCACCTGATCGCCCACCGCCTCGCGGTATTGCCGCACCGTGTCGATAGCATCGTGCATCTTGTCGGCGTGCGTCTTGAAGTAGGGCACATCGTGCGATTCGTCCAGGAAGGGCGTCAGATGACCGACGGCGGTGAAGCCCATCTCCTTGGCCTGCACGCACCCTTGCACCAACTGGTCCTTGGTGCTCCCAAAGACGTGATAGTAGACCCGCGCCTTGTCCCGGCATTTGCCGCCGAGCAACTGATAGCAGGGCACGCCGAAATGCTTCCCCGCAATGTCCCACAGGGCGATGTCCAGCGCACTCAGCGCTCCCATCACCGCCGCCCCCCGAAAGTGGGACCAGCGATACAGGTATTGCCAGTGATGCTCGATGCGCAACGGATCCTGGCCAACCAGGTAGCGGGCGTATTTCTGCACCACCGCGTCGGAGGCTTCCAGATAGCCCCAGGCCCCTGACTCGCCCAGCCCGGTAATGCCTGCGTCCGTGTGCACCTGGACGAACAGGTAACGATCTACGGGTATAGTCTCCACGCGCGTGATCTTCATGTCTCCGACTCCTGTGATCGCGTATTGGGCAATCCCCCGATCATGTCCCGCCGCTAGTCCCCCTATTGTACCCTACCTGGGACTGGAACGTCCACCCCATACCGTGTATAATGACGTCCGTAACTCACCCAATACCCATCAGGAGGACAGAGATGCTGACCATTGAAGCGCCTGCCGGCGTGCGCACGATCATGGTTTCGTTCCGTCGCGGCGACTATATTATCGAAGCACTGAAAGAGTTCCTGCACCAAGAAAGAGTCGACGCCGCCCTGATTACCTCCGGCATCGGCTCGCTGGACATCTGCAAGCTGCACACCATCACCCACACCAACCTGCCCCCGACGGACCGCTATTTCACCCTCGAAGGCCCGATCGAGGTGGGGTCTCTCCAGGGCTCCGTGGCGGGTGGCGAGCCACATATCCACGTCGTCGTACACGATACGGCCAACGATGTGGTGCATGTGGGCCACCTGGAAGAAGGCTCCCGCTGCTGCTACCGCGTCGAATTGGGGCTGGTCATCCTCAACGGCGTCAAAACACAGCGAGTCCTGGACCCGGCCACCGGCCTGGTGGACATCACCCAGGCGGAGGGCTGAATATGTCCGACCTGGACAAGTTGATCGAACAGGCCCCTTCGACCCTGGACCGCTTCCGCCTGGATGGCAAACATGCCCTGGTGGTGGGCGGCAATCGGGGGCTGGGCCAGGCGATGGCGATGGGGCTGGCCGCCGCCGGGGCTGATGTCTGCGTGGTGGGCCGCGGGCCTGCCGGATTGGAAGAGACCGCAGAGGCCATTACCCAGATGGGCAGGCGCGGTCGCTGCTTTGCTGCCGACGTGACCGACGAAACGCAGGTAGCGCAGATGGTGCAGTATACTTGTGAGTCTCTTGGCAGCATCGACATCTTGGTGAACAGCCAGGGCACCGTGGAACTGCAAGCCACCGAGGAGTTTGACACCGAAGCGTGGCAGCGAGTCATGGACGTGAACCTCAAATCGGTCTTTTTGTGCTGCAAGCACGTGGGCCGGGTGATGCTGACCCAGGGCAAGGGCAAGATCATCAATGTTTCCTCCGTGCGCGGCTTTCAGGGGCGCGCGCAGGACCCCGCCTATGCCCCCAGCAAGGGAGCCATCAACCAGCTCACCCACTCGCTGGCCATCGAATGGGGTCCGCAAGGGATCAATGTCAACGCCATTGCCCCCGTCTTTACCCGCACGGCGATGGCCGCCCCCATCCTCGACGACCCCGTGAGGCGCAAGTGGGTATTGAGCCGCATCCCGATGGGCCGCGTCGGCGAGTTGGAGGACCTGTTCGGGCCGGTGGTTTTCCTGGCCTCTACCGCATCGGACTTTGTCAATGGGCATGTGTTGCTCGTGGATGGGGGCTGGGTGGCTGCCTGACAGACTGCCGCTCCAGATTCCACGCGATCAACGGAAAGGACATCAACGTGAACATCGAAACATCTTCACAGTCTGGCCCCGTGCATGTTTGGGAAAAGGCCGAGATCACCCTGCATGCCGCCAATGCCTACGAGAACCCCTACACCGACGTCGACGTCTGGGTTGATCTGCAAGGCCCCGGTTTTCAGGGGCGGGTGTACGGCTTCTGGGATGGTGACGACCTGTTCCGCGTCCGCGTGCTGGCTACCACCCCCGGAGAGTGGCGCTGGACCAGTGGGGCCAACGTGGCCGACAGCGGCTTGCGCGGCCAGTCGGGCGCGTTTCGCGCAGAGGCATGGAGCGAAGCGGAGAAAGAGGAGAACGCCTGCCGTCGCGGGTTTCTGTGCCCCACCGCTAACGGCCACGCAATTGAATACGCCGATGGTACCCCCTGCTTCCTGCTGGGCGATACCTGGTGGTCTACACCGACGTTCCGCTATCGCTGGGATGAGGATGGCATCGAGCGCCCTATCGGCCCCGAAATGGGGTTCAAGGATATGGTGCGCCTGCGCCGTTCCCAGGGGTATAACTGCATCGCCATGATCGCTGCCTTCCCCAACTGGGCTAACGACGGTCATCCGCCCAACATCGTGATGGACGATCCCGAACGCACGGGCATCCGCTCGGCGTGGCGGCAGGAGGGCACCCAGAGCGCCAAGGACATGCATAACGAGGGCGGGCGGCCCTTCCGCTTCCCCGGTCGCGTCCCCGGCTACGAGGACGTCTACCCGGACATGGACCGCATCAACCCCGCCTATTTCCGCTACATGGACCGCAAGGTGGACTATCTGAATGAGCAGGGGTTCATCCCCTTCATCGAAGTGTCCCGCCGCGACGCCAGCATGGCCTGGGCCAGATTCTACGAGTGGCCAGCCTCCTATACCCGCTATATCCAGTACGTATGGACCCGCTATCAGGCCAACAACTGCATCTTTAGCCCCATCCATTTTGATTCGGGGCACCTAAGCATCCCCTCGCGCGTGTACAACGAGGCGGCCAACGCGGTGGTGGACAAGGGCATCCCCGCCTTTGGCACGCTACGCTCCTGTAACGCGGCGGGGTCCAGCCTGATCAACTTTGGCGACTCGCACGAGAACAAGTGGCTAACCCTGCACCAGATCGGCAACATGCGGCATCACAACAGCCATTGGCTCCTGACCCAGATCTACCACGAGTCACAGCCCCCGCGCCCTGCGCTGAACGGCGAGCCGTACTATGCGGGGTGGCCTCCCGGCACGCCCATACCGCCCGGCTCGGCAGAGGCGGATATGTATTGCCGGTCGGGAATGTACGGCAGCTTTTTATCCGGCGGGTTGGCCGGGCATATCTACGGGGGCGAAGCCCTCTGGGGCGGAGACATCGAGCCAGAGGCCCCTTACAAGATGTGGGACGCGCTGCAGTGGCGGTCGGGCGCGCAGATGCCGTATTTGCGCCAGTTCGCCATGTCAGAGGGGTTGCGCTATCAAGAGTTGGTTCCCGACGCGCAACTGGTCTGTCCGAACCAGACCCACGAGTGTACCGGCAACCGGGGCTGGGCTTATTGCGCCCGCACGCCCGACAAGAGCCTGTTCATGGTCTACTTTGAGACCGACTGCCCCCAGTCCGTCGTGCGCGGCGCGCTGCACGCGCGCACCTATCACGCGCAATGGTTCAACCCGCGCGACGGCTCCTGGACGGACATCGGCCAGATCGCCGTGAACCAGTATTGCGAGGTCAAGCTGCCGCCCCAGCCCTCCTCCGAAGATTGGGCGCTCAAGCTGACGCTGGTCCCCTAAAAACAAACACGTCCTGTGGGTCCGTCTCACCCATACCGGACCCACAGGACGATCTACCCATAACCGCACTCACCTGTCTACTCGTAGCCGCGCCTACCGCAACCCGCCTTCCTCCGCAGGTTCCAGCAGTCGCTCCAACGTGTAGCTCTGAAATACCTCTGGCAATAACACCTGCGCATCGGGCGCCATCCGCTCTATCATGCGCGTCCACTGCCGCAGATTCGCGCGCGGCAGCAGCCGCAGCGTTCGGTGGGGAGGCGTAAACAGCGGGCGCACTGGCCTGGACAGCGAGCGCCACATATTGTCCCAGTGGATCGGCACGATCAATCGCGGCTGCACCCGCTGCAACAACGGCGGGTACAGCCTGGCCCGCTTGAGCAGGTTTGCGAACCATACATCCGCAGGCACAGCCGATGTCACGCACCGGCCCGTGTCCGTCAGCAGGCGATACCCCTCCACCTGGACGAGGAAGCAGAAATGCCCATCCATCCGATAGTCGCGGGCGCGCAGCGGCGGATACAGGTTGCGCGGCAGCGGCCCCGCCGTAAAGCCGGGCGTGGGGATGTGATCGGCCTCCAACGCAGTAATCTGAAAGCCGCCCAGCGTGAACTGGTCCCCCATCCGAATCTCCCGCAGTTGCCTCTGCGGCACGCCCAATGCCGTCAGCAGGCGGCAGGTGTTGTAGGACCCGCAGACCGTCGCCCCCGTCTGCCGCGCCACCTCCGGCACGTCCAGCAGATGATCAAAATGCGCGTGCGTCACCAGCACCCAGTCACAGCGCCGCATCTTTTCCGCGACGAGTTGCCTGTCCGACTGCACCCGCCCAACCCACATCTTGCGAAAAGGAATCCGGGTGAAATAGGGGTCAATAGCCAGCACCTCTCCCCCAACCCGCAACTCAATTCCGGCCACACCTAACCAACGAAACCGAACAGCCGTATGATTTCCTCCTCACATTGCCTTCTAGCGCCAACTCCCCCGTCCCCAAGTGGTCAAATGGACAGAGCAATCAGCCACTGGGCACAGAAATACGTGCCCAATACCAGGGCGTGCGCCGCTTTGAACTGCCCCACGAATCGGTTCACGGCCAGTACCGAGTCGGACGCCACGAACAACAGCGCCCCAATGGCCGCCAGCAGCGCCGCCGTGTCATCGGTCTGCGCCCAGCGCGCCCACGCCCGCCAGGCCATCACGATGATGACGATCTCGTAGAGCAGCACGGGCACCTTCATCTCGCCCAGATGAGGGGCGAGCACGGCATACATCGCCGCCATTAGCAGCAGGAAAGGGACCAGCCCTGCGAGAAACAGGCCGGTCCCTTCGATGCTAAAGGCGACGATATAGGCCAGATGCGCCAGCAAAAAGCTGGCCAAGCCGGGCACGAAACGGTCCTCCGGCAACATCAAAAAGATGTCCCCCGCCAGGGAGAACCCCAGCCCCAGGATAATAGCATACTTGTACAGGGGATCGCCCGTGCTATCGCTCTGCAAGGCCAACAACAGAATCAAGATCGTCGTCAACGGTTTAAAAAGATACTCCTGCCGCTGAAAACCTTTGTATTTGGCCTGGATGGTCCATACAGCAGAAACCAGGATCAACAGCGAAAAGTTCGTGACCGTCATGGGCACTCCCTTCGGGCAAATCGCGCCCTGTCACCCCATCACCCGGCGTTAGCGTCGGCGGATGGGGAAATAAACAGTATACCGTTCATCCACGATCTCGTACAGCGGCTTGAAGCGCAAACCGCGCTCCTGGCCCGTCACCTTGTAGCCGCGCAGCCAGTTGCCCCACTCCCGTTCGTTGTCCGCGACCAACAGGGCCGCCGGGTCCTCCCCGTCGGTGGTCAGCGTGCGCTCCTCGTCACATACCCCCGCCAGCACCACCGGTCCCTGCATAAACGCCATGGTACCGGGCGCATCCGGCAGGGGGCAGGTGGTCACCGCCATCGGCAGCTCCAGACGGATCGTATCCTCCTGCCACGCACGCCGGAGCGTCACAAACGTGCCAGGCGTCCCTACTACCGGCTGTTCGACCCCGTTGACGGCAACGGTCGGCCCATCAGCCAGCCACCACGGCAGGCGCAGCTTGATCGCGCACTCGACAGGGGCCGCGCACTGCACGCGGATGTCAATGCACCAACGCATAGGCCGATGGGTAGCCCCACCATGACCGAACTGCTTACCGCCAGCCTCTTGGTCAAACGTCTGGCGCACCGTAATCGGCGTGCCGCCAACCTCCCAGGTCAGTTCGCTGGGCACATACTGGCAGATAGCCAGCCCATCCTCTTCGGCATAATAGGTGTAGGCATTATGTAAGGTGTGGGCCTGCACCAACGAGCCGTGGCAGCACCAGAAGTCGTTGGTGGGCGACCCCCAGAGCTTTTGCGCGGCAGGCTCCATCGGCAAAAAGTACGAGATCATCCCCGTGCGGGGATGCTGCTGCGCCAGCACGCCATTGTACAGATTTCGCTCGATGTAATCGGCATAGGTTGGATCGCCCGTCCAGCGCAACAGATAGTCGGCCAGCCGCATCATATTATAGACGGTGCAATGCTCCTGGTTCTTGTCCCCCAGCCGGGCGGCCATCGCAAACGGTGGCGTCCAGATTTCGCCGCAGGTCTGCCCGCCGGTACAAAAAGCGCCCCGCTCCGTGACGGCGCAGCGCCAATACGCCTCCACGATCTTGAGCCAGCGTTCTTCCCCGGTCACCTCGTAGGCCCGCGCCGCCCCTTGCGCCTCTGGGATAGTGGTGTTGGCGTGCAGGTTGGTCAGCACATCCTCGCCCGCCAGTAACGGCTCGAACAGCCGGGGTCGATCATAGCGCCGCATCAACTCCAGGTGCTCCGGGTCGCCTGTCGCCCCGTACAGGTTCGCCCACGATTCCAGCATGCCGCCGGTTTCTACATCTAGCAGGTTGTCCATCTGCTCCCTGGAGAATTGCCCCGTCCAGCGATAGAACCAGCGGGCGAATTTGACCATAATGTCCAGCGCCTGCTCGCTCCCAGTGTAGGCGTACATGTCATACAGGCCCATCAGGGTCTTGTGCAGCACGTAATGCGGCGCCCAGGTGGGTTGCCCTTTGGCTGTCCAGTAGAGGTAGGTTTCCGGAATGGACCCCACCCACTCCCCGCCGTTGCGCTCCTGGCAGCGGCCCAGTTCGGCGATAATCGCGTCTGCCTTGGCCTTGAGCTCGGCGTCGCCGGTGCTGGCATAGACGCGCCCCGCTGCCGAAAGCCAATGCCCCAAGAAGTGTCCCCGCACCTGGCAAGTGGGCGATTCCCAGCCCCAGTGCCAATCGTCTCCCCAGCCCGACTCACCGTGCAAGCGCACACGGAAAGATACCTGGCGCAGTCTCGCCTCCAGATGATAGTTCTGCAATAACGCGTCATTCTTCAGGCTCATCAGATACTTGCGGTTCAGCTCGAAACGTTGCTGGAATAGCCCTGGGAGCAACTTGACCTGCCCCGGAGCCAGCGCGCGAAATACCCCTGTCATGGGTCTCCTCCCGGTATAGTGATTATGTAGTGTCAGCGCCCGCGTAGCGAGCGAGCCATGTGGCGGGCCAGGTTCTCCGCCGTCTGCAAGCCCACCGTGTCTTCGGCGGCCCGCCCCACAATCGCCGCTCCCGAATGGCTAAAGCCGGGGCCGTCGGCGATGCCAAACATGTTCTGTTGCAGAAAAAAGGTCTGCATGTTCTGCAGCGTCAGCTCCTGGCCGCCGTTGCGGAACCCGCCACAGGCAATGCCGGCCCCGATCCTGCCAGTCAGAGAGAATTTGCCACCCGCCCTAAAGATAACCGTGCGGTCCATCATCACCTTCATCTGGCCCGTAATCATCCCCATATAGACCGGCGACGCCAGGATCAGACCGTCACACGTCAGCAGCGCCTCCAAGATGGCGGCCATGTCATCCTGCTGAATGCAGGACCCCTGGCGGCAATGGAAACACCCCTTGCACGGGTTGATCTGCTTGCCCGCCAGCGAGATGAACTCTGTCTCCATCCCCTCTTCGGCCAGAACGCCAAGGGCGTGCCGCAGGGCAAAGGCCGTGTTGCCCTCTGCATACGGACTGCCACAAATCCCAAGTACCTTCACAAATGTTCCTCCCGATGATGCAGATAACGATGGTTGGCCTTTCAGTAGCCCAGTTGCTTGTCAACGATGTGACGCAACGGCTGGCCCGCGCGATAGCGCCGCAAGTTGTCCAGAAACACAGCAAACGCCCGCTGGTTATAATGCGGCATACTGCCCGCATAGTGGGCCGTGATGATTACCTGCTCCATCCCCCAGAAGGGCGAATCCTCTGGCAAGGGTTCCTCCGCGAACACATCGAGGCCCGCCCCAGCGATCCGCCCCTCCTGCAGGGCACACAGCAGGCTCTCCTCGTCGATGGTCCCGCCCCGCCCGACGTTCACCACATACGCCGTAGGTTTGCACAGGGCCAGTTCCTCAGATCCCAGCATCCCCTTGGTTTCGGGGGTCATCGGCAGAACCAGCACGATGACATCCGCCTCAGGCAGCAGCGCGTGCAAGGCTTCCGGCCCCTCCATGCGCTCCACCTCTGGAATCGTCTGCTCCGGGTGTCGCCGAATCCCCAGCACCCGCATGTCCATCGCGTGCGCGATCCGGGCGATTCGCTCCCCCACAGCCCCCACGCCGATGATCAGCATAGTCTTGTTCGCCAGTTCGAACAGTTCCTCCCGTTCCGGCCTGTGCCACTCGCGGCGCTCTTGGGCGCAGCAACCGACGTTCAGCCTCCTGCCCAGCGCCAGCAACATGGCGAACACGTGCTCGCTGATGGGAATCGCATGGATGCCGGACACATTGGTCAACACGAAATCCAGCCGGGCCACTTCTGGATGGCGCAACAGCCAGTCCGCCCCCGCGTACCATTGTTGGTACCAGCGCAACTTCAGGGCGCGCGCAATCAGGCTGGCCGGGAAGAACCCGGCGGCGATTTCGATGTGCTCCAATTCGGGCTCTATCTCGGCGAGTTCGTTGGTGATGACCAGGCGGGCATCGGGCATCACCTCGCGAATCTGGCTGAGCTGCACCTCGCTCAGCTCCCCCGCAGCAAAACCGAGCAGAACTGTCGTCACAAGACCCACTCCTTCCCTGTATTGCCATCACAGGCCCTATGTTACCTGCTGGCACGGCAAATGGCAACCCGCCGATTGCTGCTATACGCCGGGGAACTTCTGGACAATGATAAGCGTCTGTAGACCAGGACGTTGAAAGGGAGGAACAAGACCGTGAAACATTACTTGATAGGGGTTATCTTGGTCGTTGCGATCACCATCTTGGCTGGCTGCGCGCCGACGACCGCGGCTGGCGGCCCACAGACGGGGGAGGCAAAGGTGGATAGTATCGATATCCTGATTTTGGAATCCTTCCCGGTTCAGGTGCAGGTCGTCGCGCGGGGCTTTTTGCCAGATGGCTGCACTACCATCGACACCGTTCGCACCGAGCAGCAGGGGGATACCTTTACCGTGACCATCACCACGGTGCGCTCGGCAGATGGGGCGTGCACACAAGAGGCTGTGCCCTTTGAGGAGAATATCTCGCTACCCGTAGCCGGGCTGTCAGCAGGCACCTATACCGTGGACGTGAACGGCACCAAGGGCACGTTCGAGCTGGCAGTGGATAATGTGCTGCCCACCGAGGAAGTGACGGAACCCGCCGCTGAGGGGACACCCGTGGCGCGGCCAACCACTGACGATCAGCCCCGGCAGCCCGAACCCAAGCCTGTACCGGGCCTGGCAGACATTGAGAGCGTGGACATACAGCCGTCCGAATCCGACCCGAACCAGGTGCGCATCATCGTGCAGGGCTACCTGCGGGATGGCTGCACCAAGATCGACGAGGTCAAGACGGCGAGGGAGGGGGACACGTTCGTGATAGCCATCACCACCGTGCGCCCCGAGGGTGCCATGTGCACCCAGGCCATCGTACAATTTGAGGAAGTGATCGAGCTGGACGTGGAGGATGTTCCGGCAGGAACCTATACCGTGCTGGTAAATCAGCAGCGCGCCACCCTGGAATTGCCACCCGGCGAATAAGCGCCAGTGCTCATCACAAGCAGCCCTGGAGGGATAGCATAACCCTCCAGGGCTGCTTGGTGTACTGTACCTTTCTATCCACGGTATGCCCGGCGCGAATGGGCAGGGTTCATAAGGGAGAAGTCATCCCAAATATGAAAAAGATAGCCAACAGACGTTTTGTATACAAGAACGGATTCCCCATGACGAGGCAGCCGTTCTTGTTTGTTGGACGTCTTTCTCAGACCTGTCTAACAATAACCAATGTCAGCGGTACACCCTGCTCAGGCGTGGGCGGCATCCAGAGCTTGCCGTCTTGCGCTGCGTACATCAGCAGATAGATCCCGAAATCCCAGAGATCGACATATGTGTGGTAGTCTATATAGCTCTTATTGATCTTCGGAAAATCGGCTTTGTGCATAGCCGATATTTTCTCGCCCAGCTTCACAAAAACTGGTTCGACCTGCTCCATCAACGAGCGGTAGATTCCCTCCCTGAGTTTTTCGAGCTGTTCCTGAGTAAAGACGACAAAGTTGGGAATGTATTTGTCGCCGTCTTTGGTAATCAGTCCGTCGGCTACTGCTTCTGCGAGGGCTTCCTTGCCGTGAGGCTCTAGTTTATCGAGCGAAAACCACGGTTCCGTCACAGAGGTGTAAATCCAGCGAAGTAATTTTTTCGTGGAGTCATTCGAAGTGGCTATCTCAGGGTGGTAATCAGCGCCGGAAAAGCTATTGACTCCCAGCCAATAATAGCTGTCTGTTAGGCTGCTCGGGACACAACTATCGGACATGATCCCGCAGTATCCGCCCCAAAGGATTTCACCCTGATACCCGTTCGGATCAGTCTCTTGTCCCTCAGACTTGTCTACGGACATAACAATGTAGCGCCCTCCGTCCGGCCTAATCGGGCGGTCATCCATCTTCTTCAGCCTTGTGAGAAGCGGACTGTTCCGACTGACAAAGCTGATGAGCATGGTAATAATCGCCCACATCAGGCGCTCTGTAGAAAATTGCGAACCGTAAAAACCAATATCGCGGATAGCCTGCTCATGTTCCCAGAGATAAGCGATGATTCTGTCAATCAGCTCCGGGCGGCTATCCCGAAACAGTGTGCCGATGTCCTGCATATGGCGGCGGCTGATGATGGGAAAAGCTGTCGCGTACTTTTTGCCCTCTAACGTCAGGAACTCGCGATTATGCAGCCAATCAAGGTCGTATTCAAGGTACGGCTTCGGAATACCTGTCAATTCGGTCAGTTCGTCTATGCTCTTCGGATTACGGTAACAAAGCAGGCAGAGGTTCTGGCAGATCAGGTTGTTTTTGATGAACTTGGTGTCCGGCTCCGGGCCGCCGTAACCGGAATAGCCGATGCCCAGCCTACCGGGGCGGTAAACATAGTTTGTGTTTGCACCCATACTCTCAAGCTCCCTTCTCACTTTTTTTCGAGCGTCAAAGAGATGCCACGTGGCGGCACTTTCGGTGGTACCAAGTCTTTTTGCTGTTTCCGCTACGGACAAGCCATCGAGGTAATGCAATATCATCGCTTCGCGCTGCAGGCGGCTGAGATTTGAAATCTCGCGTCTCATTACTGATATCCTTGAGGATTGCTCTTCTTCGGATACCAAATCATTCACGAAATTCGCGCTGTCAGGCAAGTTTTCGTTCAGTTCGGAAAAAGCCGCCTGTTTAGCGCATTTCCTTAAATGATTGCACCAGCAGTAATGCGCCACCTTCCAGAGCAAGTTTTCTGGCTTGTCAACACTGTCAGCCTTGGACGCGGCGGAAAAGAATTGTAAAAACACCTCCTGTGTTAGTTCCTCGCCCACATCTTTGTTCCCGGCCTTCTTGACTGCCCAGCCAAGTATCTGAGGTAGGTAGTCTCTGATCATTTGCTCAAATAATTGTCCGTAGTGCACGCCGTCACCCCTTTTCATACGCTTCTGACTATATAGTGGCAGGAGAATGAAAAGCTTGGGGAATTTTTCTCCAATTTCATATCAAATAAAAAGAATACGACCACCGTCGTATTCTTATCCGTCCTCCGCCGTCCCCCAAAAGCCGTCGTGTGCCCACGGAACACGACAGTTTTCGCGGCTAGAGAAATGCGATTGCGGGAGCATGAGCGTTTCGGCGGACCGCACGAGACGTCCGCAGACGCCGCATCCCCCGCGGGAGCGCCCACTCTGATACTTTCCGCTTCGCGCCAAAGTATCAGAGTGGGTTCATATATTCCCGTTGGGAAGTATATGAACCCACAGCCTCAACCATCGGACAACACCAAGTTTGGCCGCCGCCAAACAGTGGAAATCGCCTGCAAAACATTGGAGCGGTTGACCCGCCAAACTGGCAGGATACCAGCACGCCACCCTGGAATTGCCGCTCGGCGAATAAGCGCCAGTGCTCATCACAAGCAGCCCTGGAGGGTTAGCATAACCCTCCAGGGCTGCTTGCTACCGATTCTGGTCTACCTGTTCCTTCTGCCAATCGTAATCGACGGCCCCTTCATAGAACCGCTCTGGATGCTCGATCGCCCACACCTGTTTGCGCACCACCCAGTTCCTCGGCTCCAAAACCGCCACCTGCCGCCAGGCAGCCAATGCCTCGGCTACCCGGCCCTCGCGATAGTGCGCCATGCCCCGATGAAATTGCTCCAGCGCCTCGGCGGTCTGGAAGGCGTCGGCGATGGCTGCGCTCCGCTCCAGTTCACCCGCGCCCGGCTCGATGAGGAACCGCTCCACCATCCTCCAGTCCTCCTCCTTCCGAATGTCGAACCGGCCAAACCGGGCATAGCGGATAATACCCACCTCGTCCACCAGGATCAGGTTAGGGATGGCGGTAAAGCCCATCAGCAGCCCAAGCTGGTTCTCGGTGTCCACAGCGTTGGCAAACGTCGCCCCAGCCGCCTCCACATAGGGCCGCGCGCGCCCCGCCCCCTGAAAGTCGATGGCCACGGCCAGCAACTCGAACCCCTGGCCCTGATGCTGCGCGTAGAAGTCCTGCCACACGGGCAGTTGTTGGCGGCACGCTCACCAGGAACCCCACAGGTACATCACCAGCTTGCGCCCCTGCCAATCGCGCAGGCGCACCGCGCCGCCGTCCATTCCCAACAACGAGACATCGGGCAGAGGATCGCCCACACCCACCAACTCTTGTTCGCGTCTATCCATCGCTATCTCCCATGACTAACGTTCAGGGTAGCATCTCCAGCGTCACCGCATAATCCCGGAACCCCACAGACCGCCAGAACGCATGGGCCGCCCGGTTGTGTACCAGCACCTCCACCGTAACCCGCGCGTCCGGCGGCCAGATCTCCCGGAGCAATAGCGTCATCGCCTGTCGGCCAACCCCCTGGCGGCGGTGGGACCGCTCTACAAAGAACTGCCGCAGATAGAGCGAGTCCGCATCCCGGCGATACAGGGCATACGCTAACGGTTCGCCACCCTGCTCAAACAGGATGGCTGTATACTCCCCCTCCAGGAGTCCCCGCATGCGCGCTTCCAGCTCGGAGAGCGTCATGCGGTTGCGGTGCCCCTCATCCTGAATAAGCTGGCGGTTCCACTCGGCCAATAGCGGCACATCCGCCAGAACTGCCCGCCGGAACTGGAGCATCATTCCCCCCGCTCACCCGCTGTAGCGAACGTTCTCGTCATACATCGCCAGGATATTGTCCGGCGGGATGTCCTCGATAAAGTCCTGGCTTCCGCACAGGATATACCCCCCGCGCTCGCGGGTGATGTCCAGGTACTCCCGCACCTGGGCGCGCACATCCTCCGTCGTGCCAAAGGGCAGCGTGTGCTGCGTATCGACTCCTCCGTGGAAGGTCAGCCGGTCGCCGAAATCGCGCACCAGCCCGGCCAAATCCATCCCCTCGGCCCGCACCTGCACCGGGTCCAGGATGTTCACGCCATCCTCGATGAAACAGGGGATGATCTCGCGCACCGCCCCGCAGGAATGCTTCATCACCTGGCAGCCATATTCATGGCTCACGTCGAAGAAGCGCTTGAGATAGGGCCGCATGAACCGTTGCCACATGCGGGGGCCGATAAACAGCCCTCGCTGCGTGCCAAAGTCGTTGCCAAAGTAGGTGATGTCCAGCATCCCATCCGCCGCCTCCAGGAAGCGACGCGTTACTTCCACCTCATAGTCCACCATGTGCTGGATGACCGCCTCCGTCACTTCCGGCTTGGTTCCCATCCACACATAGAACCGCTCCTGCCCGATTGTCCAGCCCACCTCGTGGAAGAAGGGGCTCCACGGCGCGCCGAACGTCGCATACGTCCCATAGTACCGCTCGCACTGCGGGCGAATGATGGAATAGTTCAGGGCCGCTGGATCGGGCCAGGGATGGGCATGCACGTCCTCGACGGTGGTATCCTCATCAAAGGGGGAGATCCAGTTGGGCTGACCGTCGCCGGGATCCTTTTCCCGGTGGCGCACGCCCCACATGGTGCGCATGTAGCCGTCGGCATCGGGGCCTGTCTCCGGCTGGTAGTAGTTGAACGAGATGCGCCGCATGTCCACATGCAACGCCTGAAGCATTTCCTCATAGTCAACCACGCCCAATTTGGCGATGAGCGCGTCGGACACCTCTTTGTGCGCTGCATAGTTCGCCGGGGCGCGGTCCGTCTTTTTGTGTTGAATCGCCAGCAATACCCGCTCGCGAGAGTTCATCAGCCGTGCTCCCTTCGCTAGATGGCCTGTACCCGCAATGCGATATCCGCTTCATACGCGGGCGAGACCAACTCCCGCGCTCCCCCCGCGTGCTGGAACTGCTGCTTTCCGTCCACCTGGCCGGTCTTGGTGTTCACCCACTCGGCGCGGTATTCCCCGGCGGGCAGCCCCAGCGCGAGCCGCGCCTGGCTGCCGCCCCGCAGATAGACGGCATAGGTCCGGCCTGGCTGCACCAGCGCGCGGGCCGTCACTTCCGCCGCGTCCTCCCCAACGGAAGCGACCTCGACGAGGACGCTGTTATCCGGCTCCATGTGGATAAAATCCAGGCTGCGCATGAACTCGTGGAGAATCTGGAGCTGGCGGTGCAATACGGGCCCACCGCCCCCCGGCACCTGGGGTCCCGCCGAGCCATCCTCGTGACCCACGGTGAACGAGTAATCCAGGTTGTCATACACCGCCCCGCCCGCCATCAGGAAATCCCATCCCTCCAGGCGATAAGCCTCCGGCTCGCTCCCGGCAAACCCCGTCTCGTCGTCGGCAATGGGCCGCTCCAGATGATAGTTCGCGGTGACTGCCGTAGGCGGCTTGGCATAGTGAAAGTTGAACAGGGATACGCGCGGATCAGGGTCCACAATCTCCTGGGAGCGGTTGGCGATATTCTGGGCGATCAGGTGCTTGTTGGGCAGGGGGGCCTCTGTGTCGGCGATCACCTGGGACATATGGGCCTGCCACGCGTCGGTCACGATATGCCCAATATACGGCTCGTTGCAGATCTCATAGTACAGGTTATCGAACCCGTTCAACTCGGTAACCACCTTGCGCACCATCGCCTCTTGCACGGCGGTCAGGGCGGCATCCTCCAGCGTATGCACCCGCTCGCGGGGCATGTCGCCGATCCCGTTGATGTTGTTCGCCGCATTCATCGGGCTGAGACCCCACATAGGCCCTTCGTAAAAGGTGCAAAACGGCACATACTCGACGACGATGTCCCGCTTGCCCGCCTCGGCGACAAAATCGGCCAGCCGCTCGAAATAGGCCGGGTCCCACTTCTCCAGGTCGAATTTGTTGCCGCCATTGGCGTAACCGGGCGTCTCGCTGCGCGCCCACGGGCACAGCAGGTTTCCAGCAGCCGGGGCCAGGTCATTGTCGCGGATATTGAACGATCCGATCGCTTCGCAGTATGCCCCGCTGAACGTGCGCGTCAGGTTAAAACCGTAGGATGCCAGGGAGGCCAGATAGCTGCGATAGTCGAACGCCCGGTTGAGCACCGCGCCATAATGCTCGGTAGAGGTAATCAACACGGTGGGCTTGTCCCGCCACAGGAAATAGTGCGGGTTCTCGGGATGTAAACGGATGGGTTGCGTCATAGTATGTCTCCTATCTCATTGACCAGAGCCTTTTTCATGGCCCTGCCGGTGGGTCTCCCAGGTCGGGCACATCCATCAGCTTGCCTCCCTGCATGGCCGACTCGTGGGCCATCAGGCCGGGCAGCAGGTAGCGGGCGGCCTGCCATACGTTGTTGGGCGGATGCACGCGGGTCACACAGGCAGTGACGAAATCGTGGACCAGGAATTGATGGCTACCATTATGGCCGTTGGGCAGCCCCACAAACTCTTTGGGGAGCCGCTCCACCGGGTGTACGCTGGACACGTCCAGGTGCGTGCCGTCCGCGCCGGTAACGCGCTCCATCAGCCCCCCGCTCGTCGAAATGCCCCTGCAGGCCAACTCGGCCTGCAGGTCCAGGCACTCGGCCCGGTTCTTGGTCACCCACATCTGGCCACCCACCTGCTCCTCATAGCTCCCCTCTGTGCCATACAGGCTCATTCCCACCGTGCCGGGGTGGCCGATGCGCCGGAACTCGTTGAATCGCGCCATGCTGCCATCGGACATCCGGCAGAGCATGGTCTCGTTGCTAAACGGGTTCTTCCAGACATTGTCCTCGCGGGCGTACAGGTTGTCCGGGTGGCGGTCGGCGAAGCCCATGCCACACACCTGCGTCGCGTGCGCGCCGGTCACCGAGACGATCATGCTCACCGAATGGGTGGGGTAGAACATGGGCGGTGAGCCGTAATAGCGTTCCCAATCCTTGCCATGCCGCCACTGCATCACCTCGTACAGCCCGTGGCTATAGTCGTGGTAATACTCGGCCTCGCCATAGACCACGTGGCCGAAATCGCCCCGCCGGAACCGCTCGCGGCAGTAAATCGTGCAGGGGTAATAGTAGCTGGTCTCCCCGATCATATAGATGCGGCCTGTCTCTTGCACCGCCCGCACCAACGTGCGCATCTCATCCAGGGTAATACCCGCGGGGACGGCAGAATAGACGTCCTTGCCGCTGCGCAACGCCTGCGCCGCCTGCGGGCCGTGCAGGTGATGCTGAGTGATGATAGCAACAGCGTCCACGTCAGACGCGCACAACGCATCCAGCGAGGGCAACGTGTCCTTTATGTCGAATCGGCGCGCCTTTTCCGCCAGCTTGACCGGGTCCAGGTCGGCCAGGATCACCTGCTCGACCTGCGGGTGCGCCTTGAATAGCGGAATGAAATTGTCGGCAAACGCGCCCGTACCACAAATGCCCACTCGAATACCCATGATCTCCCCCCTGCTATCATACCTGCCATTGGCAGGGCAGCTAACGATAAGGATGCTCCAATACCGCTTCCCGCAACGCCAGACAATTCCCCAGCGGCACGGCATTGTGCAACTCGGTAGTGCTGCCGATCAGAATCCGCCCTTCGGCGGCGTCGATGGCCCGATGTACGGCCTCCTTCACTTCGCCCGGCGAGCCGTACGGCAACAACTGCGAGACGTCGATGCCTCCGGCCAAGAACAAACGGGGATGTCGGCGGTGAATGTCCGCCACGTCCATCCCCGCCAGCACCTCGATGGGGTTCAGGCCATCAATACCCGCCTCTACCAACCCGTCCAGGATGGGGTTCAGGTTACCGTCCGAGTGGAACAGCACCCGAATCCCCTGGGCATGATAGGCCGCCGTGACCCGCGCCATCCTGGGCAAGTAATGCTCGGCGAACCACTGCGGCCGCAAGAAGGGGCCGGATTTGTAGGCGATGTCGTCCCCAGCAAAAACCCCCTCGATCCCGTGATCGCGCGGCAAATGCTCGATCCAGGCAATGGCTTGCAACGTGTGGCATTCCAACAGCACGTCAATGATGTCGGGATAGTCGGTCAGATGATAGGCGAACTGCTCCAGCCCCACTTCATCATAGATGCCCGTCAGCCCCAGATGCGGGCCGCCGGGGAAAAAGAACACCTCCCCCAGCCGTCGCCGCTGGTCGGCGATGGTTTGCAGCGTGCCTTCCAGTGCCGCCTGTTTGCTCCTGGTCCAGGCAGGGTCGAACGCGTCCAGCCATTGCCGCTTGGCCGCCGCCCACGCCGCCCCATCTGGATAACCGCGCCGCTCGGTCCAGGTGGTCCAGCGGTAATATCGTCGCTGACGGCCATCTTCCAGCAACTCGCTGTGTTCCTCGTCGGGCAGCCGCACCGAGGGGCGGGTGGCATCCACCGCCGGAGCATAGGCCCGAAAGACCACCTCTGGCGCATTGGCAACCGTCAGCTTTTCCCCCGCGAAATGACTGAGGACGGCGTCATTGCGCAGCAATTCATATAGCGGCGCCCGGTCGGGCATCTCCCCCCGCAACACCTGGCGCACCCGCGCGATGGAACCTTGCATAGTTACTCCCGTTCGCCGCGAGACCTACCGATAGTCCACCCACTCTGGCCCCAGGCGAGTCCGCCAGATATCCCACTCGGCGCTCATCGCCAGATTGATCGTAGCGATCCCCAGCGCCTCCTCGTCAGGGGGCAGGATGACCAGAGGCTCCCCCGATGGCCCAACGATCAGACTGGTCCCGGATGCGTTTACCGCCGCGCAGTTGCAGCAAACTACCCACATGTGGTTGGCCTGCGCGTGGCTCCCCGAATGGTTAATGCGGTGGCTGGTGCCATGCGCGCTATCGCCACAGGCCGCGTTGCACCACAACAGCAACTCGGTTCCCTCCAATCGCATGCGCCGCACGCTCTCGGGGAACTCGCCATCGAAGCAGTTGGAAATCCCCACGGTGGCATACCGCGTGCACAAGACCGCCGAGCGCAGGGAGGCGTCCGGCTCGGCAAACGATTCCGTTTCGTAGGGCCAGGGGTACAAGGGATTCTTGCGTCGCACCCCCAGCCAGCTTCCGTCGGCATCCACCACCCCGATAGAGTTGTAGAGCAGGTCTCCCGCCCTTTCCGAGAACCCAAAGGCGATCACCAGCGCTGCTTCGCGAGCGGCATCCTGTAACTGCGCCAGAAACGGGCTGTTGCCCACCTCGTCCGCCAGTTGCCGGTTCGCCTCACGCGCACCGGCCACCGTACCCGCCAGCGGGGTAAAGTATCCCGGCAAGCACATCTCCGGAAAGGCCAACACCTGCGCGCCCGCCTCTGCCGCCTGACGCATGGCGGCCAGCATCCGCTGGAGGTTACCCCGCTTCCCTTCGATTCCCCCGCAATGGTTGCGCATCTGATAACACCCCACCACCACGGGGCGCGCACCCTCTTCCTTCAGCGAGTTGGCGATCACTTCTCGCGCCTGCGCGCTGCGCTCCATGACGAGTTCCGCGTGTCGTGCGAAAATCTGCCCGTATACGCGCACGATCAACCTCCCAGTGTCCACGATGTGAGCCAGGGAGCGCCATCCCCCTGTCGGCAAAACAGTGATAAAGGCCCTTCCCTGGCTTGATCCAGGGGCAGACAGAGTAGCCGCGGCATCCTGCCGCATAGGCCCGCTGTCAGCCCCTGGGACTGCTGGGAAGGGCCTGATAGGCCTCAGACAGTCGCGTCAGCCTGCGCTGGGCGCAATTACTTCCCCAGTTCGCCAAAGCGCGCCATGATCGCCAGCGCGGGGTCCACCGGCACATTGGCCCGCTGCACATCCTTGGGGATCACGATGGTCGGCGTGGGTCGGATACTCTTGCCCTCGAACTGGGGCAGCCATTGCTTCTCCGCCTCCAGCATGTCGATAGCCATGTCGCGGATCTCCTTGAGCGTCAGGGTCGCCGCGGTCAAGGGGTCCATCGCGCAGGCTTGCACGATCTTTTCCGGGTCGCCGCTCATAGCCGCTTCCACTGTCAGCCACTGGACGTTGATGTTGGTCAGGTTGAGCGCCGCGCACTGCGACGGCAGATCTCCCACGACGGTCTTGTGCAGGCCCAGGCTATCCACATAGATCGGCCCCTCGGCGCAGCAGTCGGCGGGCAAGTTGGCGATCATCCCCCCGTTGCGCACGTTTCCGTTCAGCTTAAAGGTCTTGCCGGTCTCCATCGCCTCGATGATGTAGGAGCCGTACTCAATGCTGCGGCCAGGCAGCTTCGCAGGCTCGTCGGCCAGCATGTCCTCGTTACCATACTTGTCCGCCACATAGGCGCAAAAGTTGTAATAAGCTCCCGTCGCGCCGCCAAAGGCTGGCTCATCGCAATACAGATCCAGCGCCTTCTGGTTCTTGCGGAAATAGGGCAGATACTCGGACAGGTGGCCGGTGGACTCGGTCATAAAGTACCCAAAGTGGCGGAGCACTTCGCCGCGCACTTTTTCATTCACATAGTATTCGGGCTGCTCGAACCGCTCTCGCAGGAGAGGATAGAGGTCTTGGCCGTTGTGTTCCAGCTTCAGGAACCAGCCCATATGGTTGATTCCCGCGCACAGGAAGTCGATCTCGTCCTTGGGAAGGTTTACGTACCCGGAAATCAGGTCCATGGTGGTCTGCACACCGTGGCACAGCCCCACAAACTGCACGTTGGTGGTGCCCAGCGCCCAGCAGATCATCGCCATCGGGTTCACATAGTTGAGCAGCAGCGCGTTGGGGCATAGCTCCTCCATGTCGTGGGCCAGGTCCAGCGTAACCGGGATGCTGCGCAGAGCGCGGAAAATGCCGCCCGGCCCCAGCGTATCGCCGATGCACTGGTCCACGCCGTGCTTCATGGGGATTTTATAGTCGTACTCGAATCCCTGCACGCCACCGATCTGGAAGGTCGAGATCACATAATCGGCGCCCTTGAGCGCCTCGCGCCGGTCCGTCGTGACCGAAACCTGGGCGGGCAGGCCGTTCTCGGCGATCACCCGCTTGGCGAACGCCTCTACCTGCGAGGTTCGCCGCGTGCTGGGGGCCATGAGGGCAAACTCGGTGCCTTCGAGTCCCGGCGTGGCCATAATGTCCAATATCAGTGTCTTGCAAAACACGATACTTCCCGCGCCAATGATGGCTACCTTTGCCATGCAACACCTCCGTGATGTGTGAAGTAGATGAATGCCGATAGAATCGCTGCTTGAATGCCTCAGACAGGATAGTAGCCGCATGTTAGCCAAGATGGGGGCGGCTTGTCAAACCGAATCAGGCGCGCACCAACTGGCAGAGATAATCTCCGGTTTCCTCCTCTAGCAAACAGGCTGTTCTCCAGCCACATTCTGTCGCGATGTCGGATAGTGTCTGGAAATCCACATGCAGCCACCCAAACTCTGGGCCGGCCACATTACCATACCGCATGTGAAAGCGCATTTCCCCGGCGTAGCCTCCTGCCTCTTCCAAAGAGCGTTGATACGCCAGGTGTCGAGGGTTCTTTGTGCGCCGCACATCTAGCGAATCGGCGAGGATCTGCCCCTCCGGCGCGACGATCCGGCTCAAGTGCTCCAACATCCTTCTCAGACCCGTCAAGTTTTGGGCGAGACCCAAACCGTGACAGAGCACCAGGACAGTATCAAAGCTCCCCTCGCAAGCGTACAGATCGACACATGTAGCGTTACGTACGCCTCTTTCCTGCATGATGGCCACAGCTTGGGGCGCTATGTCGATCGCCTGCACTTCCAAGCCCTGCGCCTGCAGAGCCAAACTGAGACGCCCCGCGCCTGCCCCAACGTCTAGCACGCGACCCCGACATAGATCGAGCGCCCGCCTTTCGATAGATGAGACCACGCATGTCGCAAAGAACCTGTCCACCGGCACTGCATCGACATAGCCATCCTCACGGACAAAGTAGAGCTCCTTCTCCTCCATACCTCGGAAACAATCCCAGAGCGCCAGCCCAAAAGGCCCCATAGCGTGCCCTGTCATCCGATTCCTCCATATGACCATGAACATGGCGAGAGTCAACCCATAGAGGTTGGCTGTACGCTAGCCTGCAAATCCCGCCAATCGGACCGCCTCTGCCCTTCCCTATTCGGGAAATCCCTCCCGGCGCAGCCGTTCTCCGACCTGCCGCAACACCGGCTCGTCCTCCGGGTCAATCGAGCCGTCCGGTAGCGGGCCGGTGTTCAGCAGCAGGTTGCAGTTCCATTGCCGCGCCTGCCGCAATGTCTCCCATACCTCCTCCGCCGTCTTGTGTTTGCCCGCTTTCGACTGGTCATAGCCCCAACTGCCGGGCGCCATCGTCGTGCAGATCTCCATCGGCTTGTTGCCTGGCCGATCTACCGCCCGATGCTCCGGCGCAAAGAAATCCTCTGTGCCCAATAGCCCTTGCTTATACGACACCAACACTTGCGGCTGCAAGCTGTGAATCAGATCGTACAGCTCCTGGCACCTGAACCTCTCCCGGTCGCCGGAGAGCGGCACGGCAATCCCATCTAGCCAGATGGCAGCCACCGGCCCATAGTTGGCGAGCAGTTCGCGAATCTGGGCGGTGAGGAAATCTAGATAGTTGTCCAGGTTGTGCTCTGCGCCATAGGCATAGGATGGCTCCGGCGGGTCGTACTCCGGACGGGCCCTGCCACCCCACTCGTCATTGTTCGGCGCATGGGGATGCTTCCAATCGCGCCCGTGCGAATAATACAGGCACAGCCCCAGTCCCCGACTGGCACAGGCCGCGGCCAGTTCGCCCACCAGGTCTCGCCCGGCAGGCGCGCGCATGCTGTTAAAAGGCGTCTGCTGCGTGGCAAACAGGCAAAAGCTGTCGTGGTGCCGCGTGGTGATGTTCACATAGCGCATGCCACAATCCAGAGCGAAATCCGCAATGGCGTCGGCGTCGAATCGCTCCGCCGTGAACTGGTCCATCAGCCGGGCATATTCCGCCACCGGAATGCGCTCCCTGTCTTGCACCCACTCGTGCCGCCCCAAAAGAGAATACAGGCCATAGTGCAGGAACAACCCATACCTGGCCTCGCGGAACCACTGGAGAGCGGCCGCCCGTGGGTCCTGCGCGTACAATTCGGCGTAATCCTTCAGATAACTTGGAACGTCTGACATCTACACGACCTCCCTTCGATGGTCGGATATGCTATGACAGCACCACCACAGCATGCCGGAACTGCCCCAGATAGCGCCCATCCCACGTCACGCGGAACGGCACGACATAGCGCCCCGCAGGCGCTCCCGCGGGGGCTGTCAGCCAGAGCGTGGCCGCCCCGTCGGGCCGGGCGCAGTACGCATCGACGCTCCCGTCGGTCTGCGGCGGAACCTCGATGGCGCTCGCGCTGCGCTGCCGGTCCCACTGCCAGCCCGCGGGCAACACCGGCTCCACCTGCGCCCGCGCCGCCTGCGGGCCGTGGTTGGTAAACTGCACCTGCACGGCAAATGGCTCTTCCCGTTCTGCTATCTGCTCGAAAGGATAGGTGCGTACCCAGTTCTCGTCCGTGCCGAAATCGGGATGCGCCCACGGCAACATCTCGCCGAACAGCCGCTCGCGCTCGATCAACGTCTGTTCCATATAGTCCAACTCGTCATCCGTGAAGGAAAAAGCCTTGGGCTGATGCTGGTTAAAGATGTAACCCGGCCGCAACTCGCGCCAGATGTCCAGGCACCGCCGGAAACCGCGCCCCGCCCCCAGGAAGTTGCGGTTGGGGCAGCAGTGGTCATCCAGACCCGTGGGCGACCCCGAATCCCCCGCGATGAACACCTTCTTGCCGTGCCCTTCCACCAACAAGCCGCTATGGTAGTAGGTCTGGCCGGGAAAATGACAGGCGGTCAACTGAAATTCGCGCCACTGCCACGTCTGGCGATCCCTCGTCTTGACGGCTACCGGCGCGCCATTGGGCGAGATGCAGGGCAGGAAAAAGCGTAGCGGCTGCTCCACAACCTCGGCCATGTGCTCGTCGGTCATGATCGGACACGCAAACGTCTCGCACAGCACCGGCAGGGCATCCACATGGTCATCATGATAATGTGTCACCCAGCAAGCATCTACCCCCTGGATCACCCCCTGCTTGATCCAATCCTGCAAGGTCTCTACCACCGAGGAATGGCCGCAGTCGGTCAGTAACGCTGCCCCGCTGTCCGATAGGATAGCATAGCTGGTATAGGCCACCCGCCGGACGAATGACGGTGGCTCGTGAGTGGCCGCCGGGGTCATCCGCAAAGGATCGTCCTTCGTCTCGGCGAGCAAGTGGGGAAAGTAATGGTTCATGGAGGAAATGGCCGTGTAGTTGCGCCACATTGCATCCAACCGCTCCAGCGTCAGGTCTATCGCCACCTGGGGCTCGCCGATCACCTCGCCGTGGGATGGCACCAGCTTGTCCGCCCCACACGCGGCCAGCTTGTGCAGGCTGGGGATCAGGAGTCGCTTGTTCCCCAGGAACCCATGATAATCGTGGATGTCCCCGGTCCCTTTTTGCAGCGAACTGAAATCCCAGAGCTGACCTGGCGCGTACAACGTGTCTCCGCAAAAGCACACCGTTTCCCCGCCAACGTCGAGCAGATAGGAGACGCTGCCATCCGTGGCCCCCGGCGTGTCCAACACCCGCACGGTGTACCCCTCACAGGCAATCTCGTCCCCCTCCCCCACGGGCCGGCTGACCGGCAAGGGCCGCGCCAGCACTTGCGGGCCAGGTTGGTGATGATAGACGTGCCAGCGATTGACGGGGTCATTCCAATAGGCATCCACCTGCTCAAAGAGGTGCCGCTCGCTCGCCGGGGCAATCACCCGAGCGCCCCGCTCGACGAACGCATACGCGCCCGCCACGTTTGGCCGCCGGTGTTGCGTGCACAAGATCATCTCCACCGACTCGACACCCAGCGCGGCCAGCCGCTCCGGCGTCACAGTATCGCAGCAATCGAACAGCAAAGCCTTGTGCCCAGAAACAAGCACTCCCGTCTGGACGGCTCCGGAGAGCACATACAGGTTCGGTACCAGCGTAATCGCTTCCATGATCCCCTCCCGATGATAGATGACAGCGAACTCGTAGCCGTGCCAGACCGTCGGCACCCTTGCCGGCCACAGCGCGCTCCACGAGAACCGGGCACTCTGGTAGTCGCGCGCATGAGGCGATTTGCCCCTGACGCCATTTCAATGCAAACTAGGGTCTGCTTGCTGGATGGCAAGCAGGTTAGTAGGTTGTACGCTTTCCGTCAAGCCCTGTAACGCATTTCAGAGAATGCACGTTCAGGAGATGACGCTCTCGCGATACAGGAACCCGATCTGTAGGTTCCACGTCTCTGATATAAGCATTATGCTGCTATCGAGCAGAGTAGTGATAGGGGAACCGTTTATGTTATCGAGGCTGTTGGCAATCATTCTCACACTCTCTATCGTCCTGATCGGTTGCACCAACCGGCCGGGTAGCGCGACGCCCATCGCCAGCGCCCCAACGACGTCCGCCTCGGCCACAGCGACCGCATCGGACACGCCAGACCCAACATCTGCTCCATCAGCTACTCCCACTCACGAGCCGGAGACGCCCACACCGACTGCCACCTCGACGGCAACGCCCGCGCCGACCGCTACCCCAACGCCCGCCGCTCCCCAGACTGAACCTGCCGCGCAGCAGGTGGTCAATCTCGGCGTGCCTGCCGGGAATACCTACCTGCTCCAGACGGCTGCCGTAGATGCGGAACGGGGCATCGCCTACGCCCTGAGCCAGGGGGGCGACGCAAACCCCACGGGCGGCGTACTGACTGTCGTCCATCTGCCTTCCGGCCAGATACAGGCATCGCTGGCCCTACCTTTCACGCCAGACTATACCGCGATGGCGGCTCTGTCCGCGGACGGTACGCGTCTGTATGCCACCGGCAACCAGGACAGCCAGCCTTCCCTGTGGGTCATCGCTACCGGCGTCGGGGATGCCCTCCTTGGGCAGCAATTGGGCAGCCGACCGGGCGTGCGGGCGATGGCCCTGGACCCGATGGCAAATCTGCTCTATGTGGTAGAAGACGGACAGGTGCTCAGCCTGGACGCGCTCAGCCTGCACGCACAACTATCCGTGCCCGCGAACGACCTTGCCTCAGACCCCGTCGTGCCATTCATCGCCTTGAACCCTCAAGCCCATCAACTCTATCTGAGCAGACCCAGCAGCAGGTCCGTCGCTGTCTACAATACGGGGAACTTGTCGCGCCTGCCCGATATTCCTCTGGAGGGCAACGTCTACGGGCTGACTGCGCACCCGCAGCTTCCCCAGACCTATGCGCGCACAGAGAGCTTTGCCGGAGGACAGCGCATCGCCAGGGTAGCCATCCTGGGGGAAGATGTTCAGCCCTCCTATTGGGACAGCGACCCCGACTACCAGATCGGCCAGGTCATCGTGCACCCGTCCACCGGCAGCGTGCTGCTGCTCGAAGATGGCTTCCATCAGGATGCAACCGATTCGCGCATTCGCTTGATGAACCCCCACACCGGCGAGGGAATGGAGATCATCCCCCTGCGCTATCTCAACCTGAACTATGGGCGCGCCTATACTATCCTGGGGAATACGCTGTATCGTCTGGACACCAGCATCATCCCCATCAACCTGGGCAAGGCAGAGCCGGGCCAACCTATCCGCCTGGAGATCAGGCCGGTCAGCGCCGTACTTGATGCGGAGCGTGGTCGCCTGTTCGTGCTCGATTCGGCGGGCACCATGCACCTGCTGGACCCTGTCACCCTGGAACCGCAGGCCACCTGGCCCGACATCCTGCACCCCGGACTGGAATTCGTCCTGCGGTCAGAATTGGCCTTGATCGATGGGCAGCTCTATGTGCCAGACTATCAGAACAAGGTAACGCTGGTGCTCGACGCCACCAGCGGGGAAGAAGTGGGTATCATCAGCAGGGCGGGGCAGATTACCGCCGACCCCGATCACGACAGGCTGTTTCTGACCGACCAGGGTGTCTATCTGGTAAACCCCGATACATACGAGATTACCGGCTCGATTCCCGAAACGGTACGCCAGGACCCCATGCTGGTGGTCCCGGGAGCCTTGCGGGCGGATTACGGCCCCGAGTTCAGTCTACTGTTTGTCACCATGACCAACAACTCGCCCGGCTCCAGCAATAGCAGTTGGCTGGAAGTCTATGATGGCGAGACCCTGACCCGGCTGGATAGCCCCATCGGGACGACCAGGCAGTTCGTCAATGGGCTGGCCCTGAACCCGCAGACGAGCCACGTCTGGGTGGCGGGCGGTTTCCCCGGCCCCGACCTGACCATGTTCGCCCTGGATGGCGAGATAGTGACGCGCTTCCAGGGATTGGGCGGCGCGCTCTATCTGGATACCGACAGCGAGCGGCTGTATGTTAGCTCGTGGGATGGCCTGGTGACGGTAGACACCACCACGCAGGAGGTGATCGCCTATCGACCGCTCGACCTGGGGCCTGTACCCGGAAGTATCTTGCTCTTTGACCCAGGGCAAGGCATCCTGTATGCCGCGCCCAGTAACGGCGGGCTGCTCTATGCGATTGACCCCACGGCGACTGTCCCGCCTACACAGACGGCAGTCGGCGAGTTGCCGCCGCAGACAGTGCGAGGGCTGGTGCCAGACGCCCAACCGTCGCAGGCTGCTGCCGCAGAGATATTGGCTGTCGTCCCGCCGAAGGATTACGGCCCCAGCGGTCTGTTCATCGGCCAGCAGAGCGGACCTACCGGCGAGGAATGGACGCGATGGGAGGGCGGGCTTCCGGAGCAAGACCAGCCTCACATCGTTGCGGCTCCCGGCCAGCAAGGCACCCTGTTCGCCTTTGCCGATGAGGACCGCTACCGCTATCCCTGGGGTCTATTCCGCTCCACCGATGGCGGGCGTACCTGGCAATCGGCTAATCGCGGCCTGAACGAGTTCGGCATCCGCGACATTGCCTTCTCGCCTGATTTCGCCGAGGACGGGACCGTCCTCCTGTTGGCAGGCGAGGATAGCCTGTATGAGACCCGCGACGGCGGCCTGACATGGCAATTGCGCGCGCATGTTAGCGGCGCGCAGGTCGCGATGGCCCGCGTGCACACCAACGCGCCCCGTTTCCTGGTCATCGGGTGGAACCCTAATGACAACAGGGAGAGCCTGGTCTACGCACCCGCAGCAGAGGGCGACAGAGTGGAAATAGTAGGCCGCCTGCCAGAGACTCGATACGCCTATACCCCTGAACAACTGACGCTCTCCCCCAGTTTCACCTCCGATGGGATTGCGCTGGTAGGGATGGGGCAAGCGGGCATCTTCCGCTCGCGTGACTATGGCCAGACCTGGGAGCAAACCGGCCCGCAACCCGGCCCACTATACCCTTACTACACCATCCTCTTCTCCCCAACCTGGGGACTGGATGCCACCATCTATATGCTCATCCGGCCATATTACAGCGAGCCGGAATATCGCGGAGTGCTGTATCGCTCCACCGATGCCGGGCGCACCTGGCAGGAAGCCAGAGACACAGAGGCAAACATCGCTACGCTGGCCCTATCGGCGGATGGGCAACTCTGGGTTGGGGATACGACGGGCCAGACCTATAGCCTGAACCCCCGCATGCTGGACTGGAGGCCAATTGCCAGTGTGCAGCCCACACCGACGCCCACGCCCAACGCCCAGCGCCCGACCAGCGTGCCCCCCACGGCCACGCCCCGGCCCGGTCCACCGACCAACCTGTATATCCCACAGGGTATCTTTGCCGAACTCTGGGAGGAACCGCAAGTGTTCGAGGCTATTGGCTGGGCGAACGAGCAGCAGCCGCACGAGACTGCCGCAGCCTTCCAACGCTTCGAGGGGGGCGGGATGATCTGGCGCGGGGATACCACCCAGGTGTATGCCCTGTACGACGATGGTTCCTGGGAGCAATTCGACGACACCTGGTCATCCGATGAGCCGGAATGGGACACCCACATCGTCTCACCGGCGGGACGCTTCCAGCCCAAGCGGGGTTTCGGCAAGGTTTGGAGGGAGCAAGCCCAAGTGCGCGAGCGATTGGGTTGGGCGTTGGAGGAGGAATCGGCGCGCGCGCTGTTCGTCCAGCCGTTCGAGCGGGGCGAGCTAATTCGGCTGGACGGTCAGGATTATGTATTGCTCCAGACGGGCAACTGGTGGCACCCCTGATAGTGCCCCCTCGCCAAACATGGAGAGAGCGGACCTTCGGCCGGGGTTAGGGGGCGAGGGCTATTCCTCTCCCCACGCCGGATCAGCCTGGAAAGAGGCGACCAACTGCCGTCTGCGCTCATCCGGCAGCCAGGACGTCTCTAGCGCATTCAGCACCAGGACGCGAATTTCCTCCCGGGTAAAGCCGAGCACCTGCTGCAACTGCTGGTACTCCCCGGCCAGGCTGTTGCCAAACATCCCCGGATCGTCCGTGTTAACCGTCACCGAGATGCCGCGCTCGAAAAAGCGCCGAATGGGGTGATCGGCCAGCGACGGCACCACTCCCGTGCACACGTTGGAGATGGGGCACATCTCGACGGGTACGCGGTGCTCGGTCAGATAATCCATCAGCACAGTATCCTCGATGGCCCGCGTCCCA